>FTFH01002101.1_pt1 | contig 14509 bp, 11 predicted proteins | sample 1640371 | NCBI WGS metagenome assembly FTFH01 (sample SAMEA3914816, study PRJEB12502) | metagenome | biome: forest; material: soil | place: USA | collected 2011-09-16 | depth 0.3 m | reverse complement strand
CCTGCCATTCATGCTGGTGTTTCAGACGCTGTCAGCATGGTTGCGGCAGTCGGCAGTGGAGCGCGCCACCATCGGCATGCTCGCCTGGGTGGGCATCGTTTATTCCATCAAGTTCCTGTGGGCGCCCTTTGTCGATCGTATGCCGTTACCGGTGCTTCATCCGCTGCTGGGCCGAAGGCGCAGCTGGATGTTGCTCGCTCAGATCGGAATCGCGGCAGGGTTGTTCCATCTGTCATCTGCAAATCCCGCCGCTGATTTGCGGTTGGTGGCGTTGTCGGCTCTCTTCATTGCGTTTTGCGCCGCCACTCAGGATATCGCTGTCGATGCCTGGCGCATTGAGTCCGCGCCGCCCGAAATGCAGGGCGGCATGGCCGCCGCTTATCAGCTCGGGTACCGCCTTGCCATCATGACCGGCACGGCGGGCGCGCTGTGGATTGCCGCAGATTACAGTTGGAACAGGGCCTACATGACGATGGCGGCGCTCATGGGTATCGGAATGGTGACGACGCTGCTGATTCGTGAGCCCGAGGTCTTTGTTCCGTCGGTGACGTTCGGTAACGAGCAGCGGACCGTGGACTGGGTTAAGCGCAACGCTCATCTGCCGGAGTCCTTACGCAACGCCGGCGCTGCGTTCGTCAGTGCAGTGGTGTGTCCGATCGCCGATTTCTTCGTGCGCTATGGATTGCCGCTGGGCTTACTGATTTTTGGTTTCGTCTGCACTTATCGTTTAAGCGATTACGCAATGGGCGTAATGGCGAATCCGTTCTACCTGGATCATGGCTACACGCTCAAACAAATCGCTACGATCGTAAAGGCGTTCGGACTCGTTGCGTCGTTGACCGGCGTGATGATCGGCGGGATTGTCATCGCGAAGCTGGGGCCGATGCGGGGAATGCTGTTGGGTTGTGCGCTCATCATCTGTGACAACCTTTGTTATGCCGCGCTTGCCACAACCTCGTCGCCCACTGTGATTGGCCTGGCACTCGTCAACAGTTTCGATTTTATTGCCTTGGGTGTTCATGGCACTTCATTGATCGCTTTTCTTTCGAGTCTGACCACAGCGCGTTACACCGCAACACAGTACGCGGTGCTGTCCTCGATTTACGCTTTGCCGGGAAAGTTGCTGATGGGACTATCGGGGTTTGTTGCCGAGGCGATCGGCTACCCGCTGTTCTTTGTCTATACCGCTGCATTGAGCCTGCCCGGCTTGATCCTGTTGTTGTGGCTATTGACGCGATCGCCGGAATTGGCGAGAGAACCCGCGGTAGGCGGCACCGCGCCGGCAGTTCGCTGAGCGCGCATGCAAACATCCATTTCCGACGCTTCTCGCATCATCTGCCCGCTGCAAGAATTGGCAGATCCCGGCTCCAGAGCCTTCACCATCGGCTCGGGAGAGTGGCCATTGAAGGGATTTGTCGTGCGGCAGGGCGATCGCCTCTACGCTTACGTCAATCGCTGTCCGCACGCAGGCCATCCGCTCAATTGGCGACCGGATGCGTTTCTGGCGCCGGGTAACAAATTGCTGGTATGCGCATCGCACGGCGCCTTGTTCGATGTCGCCAACGGCAATTGTGTCGCTGGGCCTTGCGTAGGAGCCTCACTTACACCGCTCGCGCTGGAAGTGCGCGATGGCTATGTAATGCTTGCTGAAAATGCAGACGAACTTGCAGCCCGGCTCAGCTGAACCACGAGCACAGCGCCTGACTTGCCAAGCAAATCAATCGAAGCGTTCATCCAGCGGCGCGGGCCATTCCGAATAACCGCGCGATTCATTACGGTCCAGATAGCCGAGCGGATCCGCCCACATTTTTTGCGCGGACGAGGGCTCGCTTGCTTCCGCGTCCATGTCTTCGGGCTCGACGTCCACCGATCCCGTCCAATCTTCCGGCGCTTGCGCCTCCTGCATCAGCTGCTCATCCCACTCTTCGACGTCGAGTTCCTCGAGCGTGCCGTCGAAGTGCTGCACTTCAATGGTGCCGTCGTCCGCATCCACTGCTACAACTTCGAAGAGCGCTCCGTTGGGGCGGCGATACCATTCGCCTACAGTGGGCGTCGGTGTGTTCATGAATTCCTCCATTGCCGGACACGTTGCTATGCTCAAGAACGCGATGAACCGCTGAAAGGGTTCCAGCCTCATCGATCACTACGCCATCAGTCCATTGAAAGGGTGTTGCACAGGCCGAGCCGGAGGGCTGAATTGCAGGTATTCGCGACGCTGAGCGAACCGACCCCATTTGCCGAACGATTTCTGTTTTAGTCCTGATCAGAGCCGGATTCAAGCTAAATATTTTCCGCAAGGCAGCATTAAATTGACAACGCATACATGATCGATGGCGTCGTAAAATTCTTTCTGGTGTTCTTCGTCGTCGTGGAACCGCTCACACTGGTTCCCGCGTTCGCCGCGCTCACTGCCGGCGCAACCGACGAGTACCGTCATCATGCTGCGCAGAAGGCGGTGCTGGTCGCCAGCACGATCTGCTTGTTGTTCGCGGTCGGCGGCGCAAAATTTCTGCATATCATGGGAATAAGCGTCGATGCCTTTCGCATCGGCGGCGGCTTGCTGCTGTTCCTGATCGCACTCGATATGGTATTTGCACGTAACTCCGCCGCTCGCGCCACGACCAGTGGCGAAGCCGATGAGGTGAAGCATCGCGTGGATATTTCGGTATTTCCGCTTGCATTTCCGCTCATCACGGGTCCAGGTGCGATGGCGACGATCATCCTTGCATTTGGCGAAGCGGGAAAACCGTGGCAGGTGTACGCCGGGCAACTCATCGCCATGGCCGTTGTTTTAGCAAGTGCATTGATCGCGATGCGCCTCACCGGCCCGATCATGCGAGTGCTCGGCGTGACCGGCGGCAATGTGATCGGACGCCTGTCGGGCGTCATCCTCGCCGCGCTTGCCGTGCAGTATGTGATCGATGGATTGAAGGGAGCGTTTAGATGATAGGGAGTAGTGATCAGGGGGTAGGGGGTAGTAAGAGGAAAAGGAGGTAATGATTAGCGGGTAATGATTAGTAAGAAATCAAACACGCGTTGCGCGATGCAGCTCCGCTCTTTCTTTCTACCCCCTACCCCCTGATCACTACCCCCTGCACTTCTCAAACTCCAAATCCCAAACGTCATGGCCCAAGCGATGGCCGCGTCTTTCGAAGCGCGTCAACGGACGATCGCCGGGCCGGGCAACGAAGTCGGCGGACACAGCGGTGTTGCGGAATGACGCGCTTGCATTGAGAACTTCCAGCATCTGCAGGGCGTACGGTTGCCAATCGGTTGCCATGCGGACAATGCCTTTGATCTTCAGCACTGTGCCCAACAACTCGACGAATGCGGGTTGAATCAACCGCCGCTTGTGATGGCGTTTCTTGTGCCAGGGATCGGGAAAAAAAATATGCACGGCATCGAGACTGCCCGGCGCGAGCGCGGCGAGCACTTCAACGGCGTCGTGACAGATCACGCGCACATTGGTGAGCTGTGCGGCGTGAACATCCAGCAGGAGATGCCCGACGCCGGGCCGATGCACTTCGACACCCAGACAGTCGATATCCGGATGGGTCCGCGCGTATTCCAGAAGCGACTCGCCCGCACCAAACCCGATCTCCATCATGCGCGGCGCGCGGCGTCCGAAACATGTATCCAGAGGCAGCGGCAATTGCGAAAACTGGATTCCGTAGTGAGGCAGTAGCTGATCGAGCGCGCGTTCCTGTCCGGCAGTCATCCGGCCGCCGCGAATGACAAAGCTGCGTATTCCACGAACCGGGGTCGGTGCATCGCTCATAAAAGTGGATCCAAGTCGCAGGGCGCGCGATGATACTGAGGAAGTTGCGGTCCCCGTCCCGATGACCAGAGCTTAAGCCGAATTCTAGTATCCGATGTCCAGTCTTCCGCAACCGACGCTTCCGGGCATGCGGGATGCGCATTCCTTTTGGAACGTGATGTTATTGATCCTAGCCTCCGGGGGCGCAACGCTTGGGGCACTGCTGTGGCGGCGATCCTGAAAAGTCGTTCACATGCCCCGCGTCACGGGTTGCGGTTTGTAGTGCGGGCTGCCAGCCCACTAGAATGGCGGCTGCGGCGGGTGTAGTTCAATGGTAGAACGGCAGCTTCCCAAGCTGCATACGAGGGTTCGATTCCCTTCACCCGCTCCATTCGGGCGAGCCGGATCAAAAAGCCCAACCGTTGGTCGGCAGTCAGGCTCGTCTTCAGCTTTCCCCCTAGCCGGCATCGGGAAGAACTGACGAATGGTTTTTAACCCGCGTCCGCCTCTTCGTCGGTCCGTTCCAAAGGCCCCAAGGTTTGGCGACCGCGTCACTTGCATATCTCGGTCGCACCCGGCAGGCTGCCCGGTGTCCATTAGCGCGCAGAGGTTGGGCGATCGCTGCAAACGTGGATGTATTTACAAGGGACAGATGCGTGGCTCAGCCAATACCTAACCTGTTGCTCGCTGTCGATGACGAGCAGGATTTTCTCGACCTCATCGCTCAGGTTGCTGAGGGCGTGGGCTATGAGGTGATGCTGGCCAGTTCCTTCGCGGCCTTTCACGAGCAGTTGGCGAGCCGCGAACCCTCCTTGATTCTTCTTGACTTGCAAATGCCCGGAATGGACGGCGTGGAAATCCTGCGCTACCTGGCCGCCAATCACCCGCAGCCCACGGTGCTGTTAGTCAGTGGGATGGATCAACGAGTCATCTCCAGTGCCCGTCAATTAGGCCGGTCGCTCGGTCTGAATATGGCGGGTGCGCTGCAAAAACCGGCATTGCTGGAAGAAATCGAGTCCTTGCTGGCCAAGCATTACACCCGTGAGAGCGTGATCAACGAAGCCGAATTGCGCCGCGCCATCGACGAAATGGAGTTTATTGCGCACTATCAACCGAAGCTGCTACGCGGGAAAAATGGTTGGACCATCGCGGCGGCGGAGGCACTGGTTCGTTGGCAGCATCCGGTGCGGGGCATCATCTATCCGCGTGATTTCCTGGCGCTGGCCGAGAGCAGCGGACTGATTACGGCGATTACCGATGTAGTACTGACCGATGCGATCCGGCAGGCCGGCCATTGGCATTCCCGCGGCTTACAGCTGGGCGTGGCGGTGAACTTGTCGCCGCGGCTGGTACAGGACGTGGAGTTTCCCGACCGGCTGGCGTTATTGCTGCGCGAATACAATGTAGCCGCCGAGCAATTGACGCTCGAAGTCACGGAGGCCGCGTCGTTGCGCGATCCCGAACTCGTCATGGATATTTTCACGCAACTGCGCGTAAAAGGCGTGGGCCTGTCGCTCGATGATTTCGGCACCGGCACCTCTTCGCTCACGCTGCTCTATAAAATGCCTTTTAACGAGCTGAAGATCGATCGCGCACTGATCTCGGAAGCACCGTTCACGCGCGCGGCGGCCGCAATCGTCCGCGCCATCGTAGAGTTGTCGCATACACTGGGCCTGACTGTGTGCGCGGAAGGCGTGGAGAACGAAACGGCTCTGAATTTCATGAACGATATTCCTTTCGATGCGCTGCAAGGGGATGGCATCAGCCCAGCCGTACCGGCATCCGAAATCGAAGCATTGGTGGCACTCTGGCAGAATCGCAAGCTCGGGCGTAGCTAGGCCGATTGCGACGAGCGACTGCGGCTTTGTCGCAGAAGTTGCAGCGAGCACGTGAGAATGACGGCGGTGCCATGCCCTTCGGGTTCTTCGAATGAGATCGTGCCCCCCATCATTCGGGCGCGATACTCCATGATTTTCAACCCCATTCCCGGCGGCCGGCTCGCCAGTCCTTTGGAGAGTCCGATGCCGTCGTCGGTTACCTCGAGCTGCAACTTGCGCGTCGTGGTGCGCAAGGCAATCTTCAATTGGTGAGCTTGCGCGTAACGCGCGGCGTTGGTCGTTGCCTCCTGCGCGATGCGATACAGATGCGTAGCGGAGCCCTCATCGAGTTCGGGCAGGCGCTGGGCGGTATTGTCGAAGGTGCACGCGATGCCATACAGATCCCTGCAGCGTGCAGCCAGATGCCGGAGCGCTTCGGGTAATCCGCCGCGCTCCAAGTTGACGGGCGCCAGGCCGCGGGCCAGGGAGCGGGTGCTCTGAATCGTCTGCGCCAACAATTCGTTGATCTTGCTGGTTTGCGGCAGATAAATCGGAGCTTCGCGCGCGAACTGCATTTCCAGGCCTTTGAGCAGCAGCGACAGACCGGTCAGCTCTTGTCCGAGCCCATCGTGCAAATCGCTGCCGAGGCGGCGCTGCTCGCGATTTGAAATCTCCAGAATTTCCTGCTCGAGTTCCTTGCGGGCGGTAATGTCGCGGCTGGTACAGACCAGTCCCATCACGGCGCCGGAAAAAGGATCGCGCAGGGGAATCTTTGAAGTGATGTACCAGCGCACCTCACCGTTCTTGTCGACCGACGCGTGTTCCAGATCGACGATTGGACGCCCGCTCTTCAGCACGTGCGCATCTTGCTGGTCGCGCTCATCCGCCATTTCGCCCGAGGTAAAATCGGCAAGTTTTTTCCCCAGCAGCGACAGCCGCGGTTGCTGCAGCTGTTCCAGCAAAGCGCGATTGACCACGCTCAGCCGCCGTTCGCGATCGATGGCATAGACCAGGTCCGGCAGACTGTCGATCAGCGTTCCCAGTAGCACACGCTGCGCTTCCAGTGCGGCCTGGGCGCTGCGGCGCTCGCGTCTTTCCCGCGCTTCGGCCAGCGCTCGCTGTGCTACTGAATGCAGGCGTTGCAATCGATCCTTGAGTACGTAGTCCGTCGCTCCGCTCTTGAGCGCTTCAATCGCGCGTTCCTCGCCCAGCGAGCCGGAAACGAAAATGAACGGCACATCCGGGTGCAATTCCCGCAAAATCCTCAGGGCAACGAGTCCATCGAATCCCGGCAGTGTGTAATCGGCGAGTACTAGATCGGGCGCGCTCTCCAGGGCCCGCCGGAACTCCACCTCGCTGGTCACATGCTGACAATTCACGGCTAAGCGCTGCTGCGTCAGCTGCATCCGGATCAGCTCGGCATCATTGGGATTATCTTCCAACAGAACAATCCGCAATGTGGCTTCAGCGTCGGTAGCCATTTCAGGTTTTCGTCCTTTCTGACCGAGATCCACGTTATCACTCCTACCCTATAGTACAAATTTGCACGAATCGGTCGCGGCTTGTGCGCTTGTTTGTCACATATTCGGATGGTACAACTCGGTCAGGGGACCCCCCTCACCACAACAATGTTCGGTGTTGCACACCATGGCAGAGAAGGCTACACGGATTTTGGTCGTCGACGATCACCCGTTCGTTCGCGAAGGACTCAAACAGCTCCTGGCAGTTCAGCCTGAGTTCGAACTGGTAGCCGAGGCGTCCAGTGCCGAAGAAGCACAAGAAGCCGCTGCCACTCACGATGTGGATGTCGCTGTCGTCGATTTGGCGCTGGGAGCCGACGATGGCATGGAGCTGGTCAAGTGGCTGCGCGAACGGCATCCGAATGTCCGGGTGCTGGTCCTCTCCATGCAGGACGAAGCGCTATATGCCGAACGCCTGCTGCGCCTCGGCGTCAGCGGCTATGTGATGAAAAATGTGGCGGGCACCGACTTTGTTACCGCGTTGCGAAAGGTCGCGCGCGGCCAGCGGCATGTCAGCCCCGCGATGGGTGAACGGATGTTGAGCCAGGTGGCCCGAGGCCGGCCATCCAAAGGAGACGATCCCATTGCAGCGCTTACCGATCGTGAGCTGGAAGTGTTTCGCATGCTCGGCGAAGGCGTCAGCACCCGTGAAATTTCTGAGCGGCTCGACTTGTCGATGAAGACCGTCGATGCCCATCGCCGTCATATGCGCGAGAAACTCAATTTGCGTTCCACCAGCGAACTGATCCGGTACGCGACTCAGTGGGTTTCTTCATCGAATAGTGCCGCGCAGCCCAGGGCCTGACTTCGGTGACAGGAACGGACTCGGCGACGGCGGTCGGCTAACCGATCAGAAGCGGTTGATCACCGGAAATAAGTCACTGTTCCTGAAGCTGCCCAGGGCTTACTGCTCCAGCATGCGATGCCGTTCCAACTCCGTCCGTTATCGTCGCTGATTAGGGGATTGGCTGATATCCCCTAACAAATGCCTATCACAAGATGGCGCGGCAATCTTACGGCTGGCCCGATCGACTACAGATCATTTGGTACTTCCCCGCTGGCGTCGAGCGGCCAGGTCGGAAGGATTGCACCCGGTGGCCGCAGAGGTTTAGACGTCGCAATCATGAACGGTGCCAGCACGGCCCTTTCCAAGATAGGGTCCGCGGATGGAGGCGTTTCCGAGGCCACTTTAAGCGCCGCTGAACGCATGCTACGCAAGATTACCGAAGCGTCGGCCGACTATCTGGCGCTGCTGGATTTGAATCTGCGGGTACTGTTCCTGAATCGCGGTCTCGCACGGCGCACGGCGCAACAGCTCGAGGGGCGTCACATCACCGAGTTCATGCCGCAGAACGTGCATCCCGCGGCCATAGCCTGCATGCGGCGCGTGCTGGAAACTCGCTGTCCCGATCGCTACGAGGGTCAGATCGCGATGCCGGGCGGTGAACTGCGGCATTTCGAATTTCGGGTCAGCCCGGTCGTTGAAGAAGATGCGGTCGTCGGACTGACACTCAACGGCAGCGACATGACCGAATACCGCCAGGCAGAGCGTGCCATTGCAACACAGGCGAAGATGATCGAATCGATGCTGGAAGGCGTTGCAGTCCTTACCGCGTCCGGCGCCATCGAAATTACCAATCCGGCGTTTGATGGTATTTTCGGGCGCAGGCGTGGGGAGTTGATCGGGCAGCGTCTGAACACGCTTTCAGATTCCGATTCCGATGTGGCCGAAGAGGATTCGCTGAGCGATCTTGCCGCGCTCGTGGGTAAGCGCGACTCGATCCCGCTGGAGTTTGAAGGCCGACACGCTGATGGCAGCCGGCTGGCCGTTGCCGGTGTCCTGTCCCGGTTTGCCGTGGCCGGCAACAACCGCTATCTCGCGGTGCTGCAAGATGTCAGTGAGCGCAAAGCGCTGGAGCGCGCCATCCTGGAGGCCGCGAACCGCGAGCAATACCGCATCGGCAACGATCTGCATGATGGTTTGGGCCAGGAGCTCACCGGCATAGCGCTCATGTTGAAAGGGGTGGCGACACGGATGGCGAAAGAGCATCCGGCCGTATTACCCGATATCGACAGCATCGCGCGATTGGTCAGTAATGCGGTCGAAAGCACACGCGCATTGGCGCGCGGATTGTCGCCCGTCAATTTGGAACGCGGCGGACTGATCGACGCGCTCGAAGGATTAGCAATGCATGCACGCGATCTCTACGGCACGCAGGTGAGCTTCGTACACCGGCTACGCTCCACGGCACAGATCTCCGCCGAATTGGGTAATCACTTCTACCGCATCGCCCAGGAAGCTGTGACCAATGCGGTACGCCACGGTCAGGCGCACAATATAGCAATTCAATTAGGTGTCAGCCGCGGGAAGATTCGTATGAGCATCGCCGATGACGGCCGCGGCCTGCCGGTCGACGCATTGGATGCCCCGGGCATGGGTTTGAAGATCATGCAGCATCGCGCGCGCATTTCCGGAGGCACGGTGCATTTTGAATCCCCGGCCGGCGGCGGCATGCGTATCGTATGCGAATGTCCGCTGCAGCCACCGCGGCTGGGCAAGCGCGGTAAAACCCGCAAGCGCACGGTTGCGGCACAATTCATCGATCAATCAGGCGTGGAAAAGCCGCAGCCCTAGTTGCCGCGGTGGTATAGGAGAGCGTAATGAGCATCGGACCGTCGAACGTGAAATCCGGACTACGTCCATCTTCCGGCGGGAAGGATCGCGCACGCCGCGTATTGATCGTCGATGATCATCCCATCGTCCGCCAGGGATTGCGCCGGCTGATCGAAGCCGAAGCGGATTTGGAGGTCTGCGGTGAAGCGGAAACCGCCCGCGAGGCCAAGTCGCTCATTCGGGAGCTGTCGCCTGATGCGGTGATCGTCGATGTCTCTTTGAAGCAGGGCGATGGCCTGGAGTTGGTCAAGGACGCGCGCGCGCACTATCCATCGCTGCCGCTGCTGGTGCTCTCGATGCATGACGAAGCCATATACGCCGAACGCATGCTGTCGGCAGGCGCCAATGGATACATCATGAAGCAGGCGGCGAGCGATCAATTCCTGGTGGCGCTGCGCCGGGTGCTCGACGGCGGTATTTACGTCAGCGAAGCCGTCGGCAACAGCATGATCGAGAAGTTCGCCTCCGGCGGGTCCTACCAGTCGGCAAATCCGGTGGACAGCTTGACCAACCGAGAACTGCAGGTGCTGCACATGATCGGCAAAGGGCTCTCCACCCGGCAAACTGCCGAGGCGCTCAATCTGAGCGTGAAAACCGTGGAATCCCACCGCCAGCGTATCAAGCGCAAGCTCTCGCTGCGCACGTCGGCTCAGCTCATGCAATATGCAGTCAACTGGTACGCCGGCCGCGAGCCGTCACCCAAGATCTAAAAGCCGGCATCGCCCGTACATGGCTGCATCGTCTGTCCTCGTTACCGCCTCTACGCTGATAGCTTTCGCTGCCGGTATCGGTACAGTTGTCGCGCCGTATACGCTCTACAAATGGAAGCGGCATAACGCCACGGCGGCACGATCCCGCAGATACGCGGCGCTGGAAGAATCCAACCGGCGCAACGAACGTATCGTGGAAGCCTCCGGCGAGGGCATTCTCGAACTCGACGTCGAAGGCCGGACCCGCTTCGCCAACCCGTCCGCCGCCCACATGCTGGGCTACAACCTCGAGGAACTCCTCGGCAAGGACTATCGCGAACTCATCAACGCCCAAACCGAGCCTTCCAACAAAACCGATCCGGTCCGCTACATCCGTCATACCACCGACGTGCGCCGGGGTGTGGGTGCGCTGCTCAAACGCAAAGACGGGCGCAGCCGCGCGGTGGAATACAAGGTGGTGCCGGTCTTCGAGGATGGGCGCGCGACCGGAACCATCCTGGCCTTCGCCGACGTATCCGAACGCGTGCGGCTCGACGCGATTCTGCGCGACACCCAATTCACCAGCAAGGTCGGCGGCTGCGAGTACGACTTCGAAGTGAATCGCTCGAGCTGGACCGACGAGGCCTATCGCATCCACGATCTGCCGCTCGGCCAGCGATTGGAACTGGATCAGGCGCTGGATTTTTACCACCCGCAAGATCAGGCGCGGGTAAAGCAAGCCGTGAAGACCTTGCTCGACAAGGGCGGCAACTTCGATCTGGAAGCGCGCCTGGTCACCGCGAAACGCCGCGAATTGTGGGTGCGATTCATCGCCAAAGTCGAGCTTCGCAACGGCAGGCCCACGCGGTTGTCGGCAACGATCCAGGATGTCACCGATCAAAAGCAGGTGCAGCGCCAACTGCGCGAAACTCACGATTTCTATGAGCTGACCTTGAACGCGATGCCGATCAAGGTGGCCTATGCGGATCGCTCCGAGGTGATTACTTACTGCAACAAGGCGACTGCCGACTGGCTGGGCCGGCCGCGTGAAGAGATCGCCGGCTGCTCGTATCGCGACTTTGCCGGTGAGGATTACGACAAGGCTCAGCAGCACGTCCGGGCGGCATTGCGCGGACAACGACGCAGCTTTGCGCTGTCGGGGAACTATCAAGGGCAGTCGTACGATTGGCGCGTGCATCTGGTGCCGCAGGTCACGGCGGCGGGCGAGGTGCTGGGATTCTTCTCGATCGCTCACGATCTTACCGACTTCAAGCGCCTCGAGGCGCGGCTGCTGCATGCACAGAAAATGCAGGCCATCGGCCAGCTGACCGGCGGCATCGCCCATGATTTCAACAATCTCCTGGGCATCGTGCTAGGCAATTTACAGCTGCTCGAGCGCGGCGTCGGCAATGATGCGGGGTTGTCGCGCAAAGTCCGCACCGCAATGCGTGCCGCCATGCGGGGAGCGGATCTTACGCGGCGCTTGCTGGCGTTTGCGCGCCGGCAGATTCTCGATCCGGTCGTTGCGGATTTGAATCGGCTGCTCAGCGGATTCGGCGAGCTGTTGCAGCGTACGCTGGGCGAGTCCGTCCAGATTCACACCGTGTTCGCCGCCGATCTGTGGCATACACGGGTGGATCCGGGACAGCTTGAAAACGCCATTCTCAACCTGGCGATCAACGCACGCGATGCGATGCCGCAAGGCGGCAGGCTCACGCTGGAGACGCGTAACGTTAGCGTTGACTCGGCATTCTGCTTTGATCACCCGCATATCGAACCGGGCGAATTCGTGTGCGTCAGCGTGATCGACACCGGAACGGGCATCGAACCGGACGTGTTGAAACGCGTCTTCGAGCCGTTCTTCACCACCAAGGAGAGCGGCAAAGGCAGCGGTCTCGGACTGTCCATGGTGCATGGGTTTGCAGACCAGTCCGGCGGCATCGCCACTATCGAAAGCGGGCTCGGAGAGGGCACCGTGGTGCGGATTTACCTGCCGCGCTGCGAAGCGGAGGAAAGCTTCGTGCACGATGACACCATCACGGTCAAAAATATGCCCGGCGGCACCGAGACCATCCTGGTGGTCGAAGACGATACCGATCTGCGCGAAACGGCGGTGGCTGCATTGCGAACCCTCGGCTACAGAATCCTGGAAGCACCCAACGCGGAGATAGCTCTGCGCGTACTTTCGGGGACCGAACAGATCGATTTGCTGTTCACGGATATCATGATGCCAGGCATTCCTGGACCCGCGCTGGCGCAACGCGCCCGCCAGCTGCGTCCAGAGCTGGCCGTCCTGTACACCACCGGCTACGCCGAAAGCAGCGTGCTCGCAACGGGCTCCGGCGTGACCGCATCGGAAATTATTCCCAAGCCCTATCGCAACGAGGAACTTGCGCTGCGGATACGATTCTTGCTCGACCGGGAGACGCTCGTTGCCTGAAGTAGTCAACAAGTTACTGGTGATCGACGATCAGCCGGATCTTTGCGAGTTCATCGCGGAGGCGGCCGGCGCACTGGGGTTTACCACCCGCGCGGTCATTGCTCCAGATGAATTCAAGCGCGAGTGTGTTGAATTCCTGCCGACGGTCGTGGTGCTCGACCTGCAGATGCCGGGGGCTGACGGTATCGAGCTGCTCCGCTATCTAGCCACGACCGGCTGCCGAGCCCAGGTGCTGGTTGCGAGCGGGATGGACGAGCGGGTGCTGACGACGGCCCTAGAAGTGGGCAGGGCGCAGGGACTGCAAATGGTCGGCGCTCTGCAGAAGCCTATTCTGCTGGGCGATCTGGAAGAGGTGTTGCGTAAGACACTGCGCACGCAAGCCGAGCCTACGCGGACCGATCTGGAGCGTGCGCTGGCCAACAATGAAATCATCGTTCACTACCAGCCCAAGGCGTATCGGCTGGGACCGCAGCAATGGCTGATTCGAGGCGCAGAAGCGCTGGCCCGCTGGCAGCACGCGACGCTGGGCGCAATTTCGCCGATCAAGTTTATCGGTCTGGCCGAACAATGCGGACTGATCCGGCTGTTGACCGAACAGGTGTTGGAAGCGGCGTTGCGGCAAAGCACGCAGTGGGTGCAGCAGGGCCTTCCGCTGACCATCGCGATCAATCTTTCCCCGCAGTTGTTGAATGATCTGGCGTTTCCGGATCACGTTGCCCAAATGGCGGCGCGGCTCGGCGCTGAACCGCGCAACATCGTGTTCGAAGTGACCGAGAGCGCGGCGATGTTCGACCCCGGTACCACAATGGATGTTCTCACCCGCATGCGGGTCAAGAATTTCGGCCTGTCGATCGATGATTTCGGCACCGGCTATTCTTCGCTCAAGCAGCTTTATCTGATGCCGTTCAGCGAGCTGAAGATCGACATTTCATTCGTGCGCGATGTCTGTGAGCAGGAGGATGCGCGCGTCATGGTGGAGACGATGGTATTGCTCGCTCACAAGCTCAAACTGACAGCTTGCGCCGAGGGCGTGGAAAGTCAGCCCATACTGGATTTTTTGGATGCCGTCGGCTGCGACCGCGCGCAGGGCTACTTCATCGGGCGGCCGATGGCGGCGGAAAAAATTTCCGAGTGCGTGCGGCTCTGGAACGGGCGGCAGGCGGCCTGAAGACACGCATCACACGGATACGCGGTACTATGAACACCAAAAGCATTACACGATCGCGCATTGAGAGTTTCGGTGCTTTAAAATCTGCTGTCCATGCAAGCTCCAATTAAACCCTCCGGCGACAGTCCGGCCGCTGAGCAGGCGTGGCGGATTTTGCTCGTCGATGATGAACCCACCCAGCGTCTCATCATGGCGCGGCTGCTGCGCCGCGCGGGGTACGAAGTGGAAACCGCAGCTAACGGACAGGAGGCGCTGAGCATACTCGAGGGCGGCCGTTTCCCGCTATTGATCACCGATTGGGAAATGCCGGAAATGGACGGGATCGCCCTGTGCCGAGCGGTGCGCTCCAAGATCGTCGACAGCTATGTTTATACGATCTTGTTTACTGCCCGCGACGCGGTGGAACACGTCGTTGCCGGCTTGCAAGCCGGGGCCGACGACTAT
>FTFH01001611.1_pt1 | contig 14677 bp, 12 predicted proteins | sample 1640371 | NCBI WGS metagenome assembly FTFH01 (sample SAMEA3914816, study PRJEB12502) | metagenome | biome: forest; material: soil | place: USA | collected 2011-09-16 | depth 0.3 m | reverse complement strand
TTTTGACGATGCGGTATGGGCGGAAAAAGTTGCCGGCGGCGGCTGGCGTTTGATCGTCGCCATTGCCGATGTCGCGCATTACGTGCCGAAAGATTCAGCACTCGATCAGGAAGCGCAGAACCGCGCCACGTCGGTTTATTTTCCCAATCGCGTGATACCGATGCTTCCGGAAAATTTGTCGAACGGATTGTGCTCGTTAAATCCGGCGGTCGATCGACTGTGCATCGCTTGCGAAATGCGCGTCAGCAAGCAGGGGAAGATCACGCGCGCGCGTTTTTTCGAAGGCGTGATGCGCTCCGCGGCGCGGCTCACCTATACGAAAGTCGCAGATTTTCTGGGCTTGCGCAATGCGCCGTCCCAAATCACGGATGCAGCCGTCGCGCAATCCGTGAGCACGCTGCATGAAGTTTACCAGTCGCTGCACGCCGCACGAGTCCAGCGCGGTGCGCTGGACTTCGATGTGCCCGAGGTCAAGGTGCTGTTCGATGAACAAGGAAAAATCGCGGCGCTGGTGGAGCAGGATCGCAATGACGCGCATCGGCTGATCGAGGAGTGCATGGTGGCTGCGAACGTGGAAGCCGCCCGCTTTCTCAAGAAGCACAAAATCCCCACCCTGTATCGCGTGCATGGGCAGCCCGAGGCCGATAGGCTGGAACAACTGCGGCAATTTCTCGCCGGATTCAACATCAAGCTGCCTGCCGGCGATGACATCGTGCCTGCCGATCTTGCCGGCGTTCTTCAAGAGGCCTCGAAACGCGAGGAGGTGAGACTGATCGAAACTGTCGTGATTCGATCGATGGCACAGGCTGTCTATCAATCGGTCAACATCGGTCACTTCGGACTCGCCGCGAGCGAATACGTACACTTCACCTCGCCCATCCGTCGCTATCCGGACTTGCTGGTGCATCGCGGCCTTCGTCATATTCTGCGCGGCGGAGCGGCGGAAGACTTTGCGTACGGGGAAATGGCGGTGGCCGCGCTCGGGCAACAATGCTCATTCAAGGAACGCCGCGCGGATGAAGCGACTCGCAGCGCGATTTCCTGGCTCAAATGCGAATTCATGCAGGACCGGATCGGCGAGGAATTCGAAACCGTGGTGAGCGGCGTGACGGATTTTGGCTTGTTCGTGCAGATCAAGGGGATGCAGATCGACGGTCTCATTCATGTCAGCGCGTTAGGGCATGACTATTTTTCGCGGGATAAGAGCGGCTATCGGATGGTTGGAGAACGCAGCGGAAGGATCTTCCGGCTGGGAGACCATCTGCGGGTGCGTCTGATCAACGTCATCATCGATGAGCGCAAGATCGATTTCGAACTGGCGGAAACCAAATCGCAGCCGCAACGTGCTCACAATCCATGGCGACGCCGCAGCAAGCGACGATGAGCGAAACCACCTGTGTCTTCGGCATTCACGCAGTGCGTACTTTGCTGAAGCGCGAAGCGCCCCGCGTCCAGCGAGTGTTGTTACAAGAGGGACGCATCGATGAACGGTTGCAGGAAATCTTGAACCTGGCCCAGGCGGCGAAGTTGCAGGTGCAACGCTCGCTCGTTGGCGAGCTCGATGCACTCGCCCGCGGCGAGAGGCATCAAGGCGTAGTCGCTGAGCTCAGTGCTGCCCGCGCACTTGGCGAAGGCGCGCTCGATGAATTATTGGAAGGCACACCCATGCCCTTACTGCTGGTGCTCGATGGCGTGCAGGATCCCCACAATCTTGGTGCGTGCCTGCGTACGGCGAATGCGGCGGGTGTGGCCGCGGTCATTGTTCCACGAGACCGTGCTGTCGGGCTGACGCCCGTCGTGCGCAAAGTGGCGAGCGGCGGCGCTGAGATCACGCCGCTGATTCAGGTGGTGAATCTGGCACGGACACTGCGCTGGCTCAAAGAGCGCGGACTATGGCTCGTTGGCACCGATGAGAGCGGCGAGGTGGATCTGTATGCATCGAAACTCTCCGGGCCTCTCGCAATCGTGATGGGTGGCGAGAGCGACGGATTGCGTCGTCTCACCCGGGAGCTATGCGATTCGCTAGTGCGGATTCCAATGACCGGCGTGGTGGAAAGCCTGAACGTTTCCGTTGCCGCCGGGGTCATCCTGTTTGAAGCCATCAGGCAACGCAGCAGCGGCTGATCAACTTACACCCCGCACCACAAAACGCAGGCGCGTTCTTCAAGTCGTTGGGGAGTCAGATGAGGTAGCGCCGTCTGCCGATAGATGTTTTAAAAACCCCCAAAAACAGGAGGTTTTTGCGGGAGGCTCCAGGGATGGATTAACGACGTTTTTTAAAACATCTATCGGCAGACGGCGCGGGCCACACCACTTAACCCACGCAAACCTCTGGCCATGCCGCGCCTGCTCCGGTACCATTCGCGCCCCTCGCAACGCCCCGCGGCTGCGAGTACCGACATAACTCCTTGCTTCCGGCTATACCGGAAGCTATTTATCCGTAAGGAGACTTTTGAGTGAAACACTACGAAATCGTGTTGCTGGTCCATCCTGACCAGAGCGAGCAGGTGCCTGCCATGCTCGAGCGTTACAAGGGTATCGTTGCCGCCGGCAACGGCGTGATTCATCGCCAGGAAGATTGGGGACGGCGCCAGCTCGCCTATCCCATAGCCAAAGTGCACAAAGCACACTACCTGCTGATGAACATCGAGTGCGACAACCACACGCTGACTGAACTCACCGGCGGTTTTCGTTTCAGCGATGCAGTACTGCGTCACCTGGTGATCCGCATGGACGAGGCCGTCACCGAACCTTCTCCGATGGCCAAGGCCGAAGATGAGAATGCACGGGACGTGGGATTTGAAGATGACGGTGACGACGACGCTCCGGGCTCGTCGGCGTCCGCCTAATCCAGCTTCACTCGCAGAGGTTTCTCATGTCGCGCTTTTTTCGCCGCCGTAAGTTTTGCCGTTTCACCGCCGAAGGCGTGAAGCAGATCGATTTCAAAGACCTGGCCACGCTGAAGGCCTACATCACCGAAACCGGAAAAATCGTTCCGAGCCGGATCACGGGTACCAAGTCGCACTATCAGCGCCAGTTGGCAGTCGCGGTCAAGCGGTCGCGATATCTCGCGCTGTTGCCGTATACCGATCAGCACTGATTCACCCATCCCATGGGCGCGGTGTCGCCTCATGGGACCGGCGCCGGCGCGGTTATTTATGCATCGTAGTTTTGCCGCCTGGCTGTTGGGCTCCTCGGGACGCCTCGCGCTGCCGTGGCGGGCCGCGCTGGTGACCGCATGCTTCGGTGCATTGTCTCCTCTGGGACTTTCGCCGTTTGCGGTGTTTGCAGGCGCGATTCCGGTGCTGTTCATCTTGAAACGCAATGTCGCGGGGGCATTGGCAATCATTGCCGTCGCGGCGAGCGCACAGGCAACAGTTTTGCTGTCGGCGCGGCAGCCTTTTTCGTTGACATTGTTGTTCATCGCGTTGATGTACCTGGTGCCGGCCGGTCTCGCTGCGGTGCTCATCCGGTATGGTTCGCTCAATTTTTGCTTTCAGCTGGCGGTGCTCGCCGGCGCACTGGTGTTGGTGGGAGTGCACGCGGTCTTGGCTGAACCGGCCGCCGTATGGGAACGCGCCCTGCACGAAATGGTAAATTCGCTGAGTGCAGCCGGCATCAAAGTCGATGAAGGTGCGGTCGTCAGCTCGTTGGCCCATTCGATGTGGGGCTCGTGCGTTGCGTTATGGCTGCTCACCGCTTTGAGCGCACTGTTTGTGGGGCGCTGGTGGCAGTCGTTGCTGGAGTCGCCGGGCGGCTTTGGCCGCGAGTACCGCGAGTTGCATGTCGGTGTGATTCTGGGGATCGCTGCAACCGCCATCTTGGCGGGTGCGCTGCTGACGAACTGGCCGGTGATCGATGCCTGTGCCTGGGTGGCAATGACCGCATTGGCTTTCCAGGGACTTGCAGCGGCGCATCGTTGCAAGGTAAATGGACGTTTGACGCGCGGATGGCTCGCGGCGGTTTACGTGTTACTGATCATCCCGCTCTCCGCGTTCGTGATGGTGTTGGTGCTGGCGGCTTGGGGCTTTGTCGACAATTTTTTGAAACTCAAGGCGCGCGCCGCGTAGATCGAATACCGTAAGTGAATTGAAGTTTGTAAAGGGGTCACGATGGAAATCATTCTGCTGCAGAAGGTCGCCAACCTCGGCAATATCGGCGATCGGGTAAAAGTACGCTCCGGCTACGGCCGCAATTTTCTCCTGCCCCAGGGCAAAGCTACGCTGGCGACGGCCGACAACATTGCCAAGGTCGAATCGCGCCGCGCCGAACTTGAAAAAGTCGCCAACGACGAGCTGGCGGCCGCGCAGTCGCGTGCTGCGAAAATTTCGGGTTTCAAGCTGTCTGTCGCTGCCAAGGCCGGTACCGAGGGCAAGCTGTTCGGCTCGGTGGGAACAGCCGATATTGCCGAAGCGCTGGGCGCTGCGGGCTACGAAGTGGCGCGCAGTGAGGTGAGACTCTCGGGCGGCCCGATTCGCCACACCGGCGAGCACGTGGTGCAGCTCACCTTTCACGCCGATGTCGTTGTCGATCTGACCCTTACGGTCGTTCCGGAGTAACTTCCGCCGCGTCGAGATATCCATGGCCGAACCCGCACGCAAGCCTCGGGAATTTAGCGCCACCGATGCCGTTCGGGTGCCGCCGCACTCGGTTGAAGCGGAACAGGCCGTCCTCGGCGGACTGATGCTCGATCGCAGTGCTTGGGACGCGGTGGCCGACCGGGTCGCGGCGGCGGATTTTTATCGCCGCGATCATCAGCTGATCTTTGGAGCCATTGCGGAGCTGGCCAATCGCAGCGAGCCGTGCGATGCGGTTATCCTGTCGGAGTTTCTAGACCGTCGCGGCGAGTTAAGCGATACCGGCGGGCTGATCTATCTTGCGACATTGGCACGCGATACGCCGAGCGCCGCCAATATCCGGGCTTATGCCGAGATCGTGCGTGAGCGCGCTCAGCTGCGCAGTCTCATACGGGTGGGCGGTGAAATCGCCGCCAGCGTTTTCGAAGCCGAAGGTCAAAGCGCATCCACCCTGATCGACGATGCCGAACGGCGCGTATTCGAAATTGCCGAAAGCGGTCGCAGGTCCGGCTCGGGCTTCGTGCCGCTCAAAGACATTCTCGGGGCGGCGATCGATCGTCTGGACATGCTGCATCAGTCGCAAGGCGAGCTCACCGGGGTTTCCACCGGCTTCGCCGACCTCGACAAGATGACGGCTGGGTTGCAACCCGGCGATCTGATCATCATTGCCGGCCGGCCCTCCATGGGTAAAACGACGCTCGCGCTGAACATTGCGGAAAACGCCGCCATCGGCAAGAAGAAAGTTCCGGTCGCCGTCTTCAGCATGGAAATGTCGCGTGAGCAACTGGCCTTTCGCATGATTTCATCGCTGGGACGCGTAAACCAGAGCAGCCTGCGCACCGGCTCGTTCGCTGGCGAGGAGTGGGCGCAAATCAACAGCGCGATCAGTCTGATGAAGAGCGCGCCGATCTACATCGATGATTCCGGCGCACTGTCGCCGACTGAAGTGCGCGCTCGCGCACGACGGCTCAAGCGCGAACACGATGTGGGCATGGTGGTGATCGACTATCTGCAGCTCATGCAGGTGCCCGGCAACAAGGAAAATCGCGCTACTGAAATTTCGGAAATTTCGCGCGGCCTGAAGGCGCTGGCAAAAGAACTGCGCGTACCGGTGATTGCGTTGTCTCAGCTCAATCGCAGTGTGGAACAGCGTACCGACAAAAGGCCGGTGATGTCCGACCTGCGCGAATCGGGCGCCATCGAACAGGATGCGGACGTGATCATGCTGATCTACCGCGAAGAGGTGTACGAACCCAGCACCACTCGCAAGGGAATCGCGGACATCATCATCGCCAAACAGCGCAACGGCCCCACCGGTGATGTGCAACTGACGTTCCTGGGTGAATACACGAAATTCGAAAATCTGGCGTACGAAGCCTACGGCGGCAATAGCCCGCGTTGATTCGTCAGTTCATGAAGCAAATTCTGCGCGGTCCGCGCGCCGTCATTTCGGCGGATGCATTGCGTCACAACCTCGGCGTGGTGAGAAAGCTCGCGCCGCGCTCGCGAGTGCTCGCGATCATCAAAGCCAATGCCTATGGCCACGGCATCGTACCGACCGCACGAGCCTTGCAAGATGCCGATGCTTTTGGAGTCGCGCGTATCGAAGAAGGGACGGCGCTGAGGCAGGCCGGTATCGGCAATCCCATCCTGCTGCTCGAAGGAGTATTTACCCCTCAAGACTTGGCGCTCGCGGCGTCCGCCAATCTCGAGCTAGTGGTGCATTCATTCGGCCAATTGCAGCTGCTGGAGCAATTTGCGGGAACCCACCGCTTCTCGATATGGCTCAAGATCGATACCGGCATGCACCGATTGGGCTTTTCACCGGAAGATTTTCCGCTCGCGTGGAAACGCATCCAGCGCTGTCCGAGTGCGGCCGCAGGCGCACGAGTGATGACGCATCTCGCCATTGCGGAGGAGCCTGTCCATCCGCTCACCGTGCGGCAATTGCAATGCTTCGAGCAAGCCGTGCGGGGACTCGAAACACAATACAGTGTGGCGAATTCCGCAGCGATCATCGGCATGCCGCAAACGCATCTGGATTGGGTGCGTCCGGGAATCATGCTCTATGGAATTTCACCCTTGCCCGATAAGTACGCGGCGCAACTGGATCTGCAGCCGGCGATGACCCTCCACAGCAGCTTAATAGCCGTGCATCAACTAAATCCGGGTGAGACCGTGGGCTATGGCGCTCGATGGCGAGCGGAACGCTCGACCCGCATCGGCGTGGCGGCGATAGGGTATGGAGACGGGTATCCGCGCCATGCGCGCAGCGGCGCACCCGTGTGCGTCGCGGATCGGCAGTGCCTGCTTGCCGGCCGTGTCTCGATGGACATGATCAATGTGGATCTCACCGGTGCGCCTGAGGCTCAGGCCGGCGATTCGGTGTTGCTCTGGGGACCGGACTTGCCGGTGGAGCGTATCGCCGCGTACGCCGACACGATTCCTTATGAGCTGGTCTGTGGGATCAGTCAGAGAGTCAAGGTGCAATATAAGTAAGGCGGGAGATCGGGAAGGCGTGAAATCGGGAGGGCGGGAGATCGGGAGATGGCAAGATTTTTAAGAGCGTCGTGCAAGCTCTGTTCTTTCGAACTCACGCTCTCACCACCTCACGCCCTCACGTCTCTTCAGCCTTCGAAAAATCCCATCTTGACGCCGGCGAGTTGAATCACGTCGTTGTCATTCAGCTTGCGCGCCGTTTGTCCGATGGGCGTGCCGTTCACCAGTGGGTAGTCTCCTTCCTTGCCGCTATCCACGTGCACGATGAAGTGGCCGTCTGAACGGCGCGTGATCGCTGCAACCTGCACGCCCGGCCTGCCGAGCGTGGTGAGTGCTTTGTTCAGCTCCAGCTCGCGGCCGGCGAATGCTCCGCTCAATACTTGCAGCTTTGCTTTGGGCAAGGCCACGGGTGCGCCTGCTGCGGGCGCTTGAGTTTTCGCCGTTGGCGCGCTTGCGGCCGAGGCGCGTTGCGCAGCCTGGGCGGCAATCGCCGACCCCGGCGTAATGATCATTGTTTTCTCAAACTCGTCCGGCTCGTGCTCGCCCGCCTGGGTTTCGACATAGCGCAGCTGATGGTGTCCGACGGTGATGACGTCGCCGTGCTGCATCGCATGTTTCTTGATCAGCTTGCCGTTGACGTAAGTGCCGTTGGTACTGTTCAAGTCTTCGAGGAACGAGTCGTTCAGTATGTTGATGATCAACGAATGATGGCCGCTGACCGCCGCATTATCGATGCGGATGTCATTGTCCGGGAGGCGCCCAACCGTATAGCGCTCCTTATTCATGTTGTATTCGGCCAGGACTTGTCCATCCAGGCTCAGTATCAACCGTGCCATGTGTTTCCTCGACTGGTTTAGCCGAACAGACCGCGAAGTTTTTCAACCATTCTTTTCTTGGTCGCGAACGCTTCCATTACTTCCGCCAGGATGATCGAAATGTTGTCGCGGCCGCCATTATCGTTCGACAGTTGGACCAACTGCTTAGCTACTGTCTCAAGACTAGCACTAAAGGTGCTGATGGTTAAGTGAATATCTTCGTCTTCAACCATGTCGGACAGTCCATCCGAGCACAGAACATAGACATCGGATTTCTGGGCGGGCTCTTCATGGACCTCCACCTCCACGGTTGGCTCGACGCCCAGTGCGCGTGTCACATAGTTCTTGTTGGTCGCACGCTGGGCTTCGGCCTGCGAATAAAAGCCGCGGTCCACCAGTTCCTGCAGCAAAGAATGGTCCATGGTCAGCTGTTCGAAGCGATTGGAACGAAGCCGATACAGGCGCGAGTCGCCCACATGCGCAATGGCGACCTTGTTGTCGAAGAACAGACAGGCCACCACCGTAGTACCCATCCCTTCGCATTGCGGCTGGGTTTTGGCGGTCTGATAAATGATCTTGTTGGCCCGCAGAATCGCGTCGCGCAACACCAGGCTGGGCCGCGCCAGTCCGCTTTCGGTGTCGGCGGTCGCCATATCCTGTCGCTCGATCGCTTCTTTGACCAGGCTCATGATGGTCTTCACGGCAATGCCGCTCGCGACCTCGCCGGCGTTGTAACCCCCCATGCCGTCGGCCAGCACGAATAGCCCGATATCGGCATCGACGCCGATCGTGTCTTCGTTGTGTTCCCGTACCCGGCCGACATCGCTGACGCCTACGGAACGGATCTTGCCGCGTAAAGTCACGTGTCCTTACTCACTGGCTGCTGCACAAAGGAGCAGGCGCGCAATGCTGCGGCCATTTCGGCTCCGGTCTGGTAACGGTCATCGGATGATTTGGCCAGGGACTTCGCCATGATTTCCTCGACACATTCGGGCAATTCGGGTTGTAGCACCCGGATCGAGGGATGCTGTTCACTAGCGATTTTGTGCATCAGACGGGTCATGGAATCGGCACGAAACGGCAGCTGTCCGGTAAGCAGGAAGAACAGGCTGACGCCGAGTGCAAACAAATCAGATCGTCCATCGAGATTGCGACCTTCCAATTGTTCTGGCGACATGAATGAAGGTGTGCCGAGTACGATGCCAGTTTTGGTTCTACTGGTATCGGTCAGCCGCGCGATCCCAAAATCGGTGATCTTCAGCTCATCGGTCTCCGGGTTGTACATTATATTAGCCGGTTTGATGTCGCGATGAACCACGTTTTGCCGGTGGGCGTAATGCAGCGCATCGGCAACCCGCGCCATGAGCAGCATGACCGTGCGGGGCGGCAACAGCCGGCCGGCCTCCGTGTAATTGCTCAAGTGCTGGCCACGCAGATATTCCATGGCGATATAGGCCAGCCCATCTTCCTCTCCCGCATCGAACACGATCACGATTCCCGGATGATTGAGCCGTCCCGCCATCTCCGCTTCGCGGAAAAAACGTGCTTTGGCATCGGCCAGATCGTCTTCGGCAAATTCTTCCGCGAGCGGAATGGCTTTGATGGCGACCACCCGATTGATTTTCGGGTCACGGCCCAGATACACCACGCCCATTGCACCCTTGCCCAGCGTGCGTTCGATTTCATACCGGCCCAAACGTTTTTTGGTATTGCCCGGCGATTCAGGCGCGGGGAGAGGCGATGCGCTGCGTTGCATAGGCGGCGGGCCGGTGCGCTGTGAAATATCCGCATCGCTGACTTGCCGCAAGCGCGCCTGCAGGTCTCGATAGCCTGGCTGGAAGTCCGCCATGTACTGATAAACGGCGGCGGCTTTTTGATATTGCTGGCGGCGTTCGAAGTCGCGACCCAGTGCATAGAGCGAATCCAAAAGGCTGGGTGTCCGCGCGCAGCGGCGCAGAGTTTCGAAAGCCAGATCCAGTTGGCCTTGGGTCTGGAAGGTCGCGGCGAGCGTTCGCAAATGCTCCGCGGGATCTGCAGCAGCTTGCTTTTTGCTCGGCACAGAACGCCGCAGCAGCGCGAACACGATCAAACTCGCAATTGCGGCGAGGCAAGGCAGCAGCAGCGGTACCCAGATCTTCAGTGAAGTCAGCAGCCCGACTTCCAGGACGACCAGGGCGGCAATCACCACTGCCAACACGATTGCGCCAAAGCCTACGTCGACTGCGGGAAGCACTACAACTACAAGGACGAGCACTGCTATCCACGCGAGCCATTCGCACATTCGTGCGGACAGCGGGCGCGAATAGAAGGTATTTTGCAGCAAGCTCGAAATAATGGCGCCGGCGATATGAACGGGCGTCGAAGCACCACCCGGAGTGGTCAACGTGCGGTGGCCTGCGCTATCGACGGTCAGGCCGACCAACACAATCTTGTCGCGAAACTGTTGCGGTGCAATCCGACCGGCAAGCACCTCCGCATAAGAGGTTTCATGAAATGCAGTCGGACCTTCGATGCCGAAAAATTTCGGTCGCAGACGCATTCCGGTTTCGAATTCGACAGCTCGATCATCTATCGAGAGTCGGCGCGCCGCATCGATGTGCAGCTGAGCGGCGTGCGCTCCAAGTGCCCGTATGGCGGCCGCGAGTGCGACCGACGGCAGGATTTGATCGCTCGAGATCCTGCCTGCTGCGTCGGATCGGACAATTCCATCCGGGTCCGCGATAAGGGCCGTGTGGCCTATTGCCGCGGCCGACCTCATGATGGGTGATCCGGGCAGACGTATTGAATCGACGATGAAAGCGTCGTTCGCAGCAGCGGGTGCTGCCGTGACGAGCGAGGCGGCCAGCGCAGCGATATTTGGTGCGTCCGCCGGTGCGGATGCGTTGAGCTGCGCATTCACGCCCAGCACTACGTTGCCTTGCTTGATCATGGCGGCAGCAAGCAGTGCTTCGGCGTCTTGCTCGGAACCCACTGTATTCAACTGCTCGCGCAGCCGCCGGATTTCCGCATTGGCGGCCAATGCCGAGGAATCGACCGGCGGGCTTGTCCGGTTGCCTCGGGCTGCGTTGGAATTGCTCTCGGTAAGCGGCGTAACGAAAACGATTTCCCGCGCGCCGGCTTCGGTCAACCGCTCCACCAGGGTTGCATGAACATTCGGCGGCCAGGGCCAAGCGCCCAGTTGATATTGGCTGTTCTCGTCGATGGCGACGATTTCGATCTGATCGGAGGGCGGGGTGTTCGAACGAACGATTCGATCGTATAACAGCAACTCGGCACGCGAGCCGCTGTTCGTCAATGCCCCGATTGCCAGTACGGCGATGGCCGTTAGGAAGGCACATATACGGGCAAAGCGCAGATCTTTTAGCACGTGCGAAGCAAACTCGATGCAAAAAAGTGCGCGCAGTATAGTCCATGCGTGCACCCGCAGTTGTCGGCAGCGTCACAGCGGCTGGCGGATTCCTGACAGCTATTGCGCGACTTGCCGGCGCACGCTGAGGTGGGGTCGATGATGCGTGTTCAACACTGCGAATGTCCGGGAACCTAAGGTATGGCGAAATTGCGCACGGTTTTTGTGTGTAACGATTGTGGCGAGGAAAGTCCTAAATTTCTCGGACAATGTCCAGCTTGTGCCGCGTACGGTTCGCTGACCTCGCTGTCCGTGCCGGCCCATGGAGCCAAGTCGGCCGCAGCAGTCTCCGGTACGCGAGCCAGTCAAACGCTGTCTGCGTTCGCCGACCACGACGAGCCGCGCATCGCCACCGGGCTTGGCGAACTGGATCGCGTGTTGGGCGGAGGGCTGGTCGCCGGGTCCGTGACTCTGCTTGGCGGGGATCCGGGCATCGGTAAATCGACCCTATTGCTGCAGGCGAGCGATGCGTTGAGTCACGCTGCGCTCACGCTGTACGTCAGCGGCGAGGAGTCCTTGCGGCAGGTGAGTATGCGTGCAAGACGTCTTGGTACCGCGGCTTCGGATCTGCGTCTGCTCGCGGAAACCGCAGTGGACGCTATTCTGGACGAAGCCCGTCGGCAGGCGGCGCGAGTACTCGTCATCGATTCGATTCAAACGATGTCGAGCAGCGCAGTGGAGTCCTCGCCCGGCACTGCTTCTCAAGTACGCGAGTCGGCGGCCCAACTGGTGAATTATGCGAAGACCAGTGGCACCGCGGTGCTCATCATCGGACACGTCACCAAAGAGGGCGTCATTGCGGGTCCGCGCATTCTCGAACACATGGTGGACACGGTGCTGTATTTCGAAAGCGATGCCGGCAGCCGCTTTCGCATGATCCGCGCTGTGAAAAACCGCTTCGGTGCGGTCAACGAGATCGGCGTGTTCGCCATGACGGAGCAAGGGCTGAAGGAAGTGAAAAATCCTTCAGCGATTTTTTTGTCGCGCCATCCGCAGCCCGTCGCGGGTAGCGCCGTCACGGTAATACGCGAAGGGAGCCGACAGTTGCTGGTTGAAATCCAGGCGCTGGTCGATGATAGCCAGGGCATGAACCCGCGTCGCGTGGCGACCGGTTTCGAACAGAACCGCTTGGCATTGCTGCTAGCGGTGTTGCACAAGCATGGCGGCATCAATGTCGCAGGTCAGGATGTATTTTTGAACGTCGTGGGCGGCGTGCGCGTCGCTGAGACGGCAGCGGATCTCGCTGTAGTGCTCGCCGTGTTCTCCAGCGTGCGCAATCAGCCGCTCGCCAATGGGTTGGTGTGCTTCGGGGAACTAGGACTGGCCGGTGAGATACGCCCGGTGCCATATGGCGAGGAGCGGGTGCGTGAAGCTGCGAAACACGGGTTTTCCCGCGCAATCATTCCACAGGCCAACGCATCGCGCAGGCCGATGGAGGGGATTGAAGTGATTGCCGCCGAGCGATTGCAGGAGGCGCTAGCGGGTGCGTTCTGACCGTGCCGAGGTTTGCGACAACGGCCGCAGACGTGCTGTTTTGACTGCGTTGTCCATGGTTTGCAGAATTTCGATGGAGTAGTCGCCCAACCGCAGGCTGGTGCCGGGCTCCGGAATCGTCTCCAGATATTCTACGATCAATCCATTCAAGGTTCGCGGGCCGCTGGTGGGCAGATTCCATCCCAGCGAACGATTCAGAATGCGCACGCTGACACCGCCGTTCAACACGTAGCTGCCGTCGGACTCGCGATGCCAATGGCGATGCAATGTGGTGGGATCGGTGGTGAACTCTCCGACGATTTCTTCCAGGATGTCCTCGAGCGTGACCAGGCCCTGCAGATCCCCGTACTCATCGACCACCAGTGCGATGCGCCGTCGCTGGCGTTGAAAGTTATGCAACTGAGCGTTGAGTGTCGTGCCTTCCGGAACGAAGTACGGCTCGCGCGCCAGCGCAATCTCCAGCAGGCTTTCGCGCGAGAGCGCCGACTGCGCCAATGCGTGCGCCACCTTTTTCATATGCAGGATACCGATCACCTTATCCAGACTGCCCTCGTAAACCGGCAGCCGCGTATGTGGACTGGAGCGCAACTGTTCGAGCACGTCGTCCCAGTCGGCCGTGATATCGATGCCTGCGATATCGTTGCGCGGAATCATCAGATCGTCGACGGTGATTTTCTCCAGATCCAGGATACTCATCAGCATGCGTTGATGCCGGTGCGGGATCAGTGCGCTGGCCTCTGCCACTACGGTGCGCAGCTCTTCGGTGCTCAACGAATGAGATGCCGTGCGGGCTGCCGAAACGCCGAGCAGTCGCAATACGCCATTCGCCAATAAGTTCGTTACCCAAACGATGGGCCACAGGACACGCAGTGCGGCGTGATACACATAGGCCGAAGGCAGCGCGAGGCGTTCCGGATAAAGCGCGCCATAAGTTTTGGGCGCGAGTTCCCCGAGAATGATGACGACCACGGTATACAGGGTGACGCCGGCAAGCGCATAGGCCTCGCCGCCGACCCGTAACGCCATGATTCCGACCAGAGCCGCTGCGAAGCTGGTCGCGAGCGTATTGCCGAGCAGAATGAGCCCGATGAGTCGATCCGGTTTCGCCAGCAGCTGGTCTGCGAGCCGCGCGCCGGTGTGGCCGGCATTGGCTTGGTGCCGCAGCCGATAACGATTGATGCTCATCAGCGCCGTCTCGGTGCCGGAAAAGAACGCCGAAAGTGCGAGCAACGCCAGCAGGATGAGTGCGAGACTGCCTAGGGAAAGATCAGTCAAGGACGTCTATCTCCGCCCAGGGTCTGTGGACATTTATTTGGGATTTCCGCGGGTCATCGCGCCTGGCTTCCCGACCCCCATAGCTCATTGCGACGCATGATATGAATGTCAACAGAACCTATCCCCAATGGCGGCCAAGAATGACTTCCAGCACCAGCTTGCTGCCGAAGTAGGCCAGGGCCAGCAGCACGTAGCCGCCTAGAACCCACTTGAGCGCAGTGCGTCCGCGCCAGCCGAAACGCCTGCGACCGAACAGCAGCACTGCAAAAACCAGCCACGCCACACAGGAGAGTACGGCTTTGTGTACGAGATGCTGAGCGAAAAAATCGGCGACGAAAAAGAAACCGCTGAACAACGCCAGTGACAGTAAGGCAAAGCCCGCGCCGATGGCCTGGAAGACACCGGATTCCAGCGCTTCCACCGACGGCAGCAAGGAAAGCCATCCCAAGGGCCGTTTGCTGCGCAACCTGCGATCCAGCAAGGCGAGCGCAACAGCCAACGCCGCTGCGACGGTCACCAGCGCATAAGCGAGTGTCGATAGGACGATGTGCGCAGTGAGCTCCCAGCCGCGGCTGGCCACGGGAAAATCACGGCTGCCCTCGTTAGTGACG
>FTFH01001435.1_pt1 | contig 14723 bp, 10 predicted proteins | sample 1640371 | NCBI WGS metagenome assembly FTFH01 (sample SAMEA3914816, study PRJEB12502) | metagenome | biome: forest; material: soil | place: USA | collected 2011-09-16 | depth 0.3 m | reverse complement strand
GCACCAAGCGTGCTCCGCTGCATCTGCCCGTCGGAAGAACGCTGTCGCTTTGGCGGTCGTCATTGGCCTCAACCTCCATTCCGCTGGACGCTACTTTGAGCCGCGAGTGCTGCAAAGGCTTGACGCTTCAATGACATTTTCGTGTACCGGGCTTTACTTAAGCTACGCTGGCGGCGGGCAAGGCGGATTGGCTGCGGGCTACGGGCAAAAGAGCAAATCCACTTTTCTGGCCCGTTGCCAGTTGCCCGTCGCCTCGCGCCTCCTACTTCGCTCTTGCTCCCTGCGTCGCCAAAACGCCGCTTCGGCCCGGAATCTCGCCAAACTCGATACGGTGCCGGGGCAAATCTGCAGGCAGCTCTGCATAAATGTCGGCCAACGCGCAAAGTTTCACGCCGCGTGCATTCCATTCGCGCAGTAGAGTTTCGAAAGCCGCAAGCAGTCGCATCCCTTCCAATTCGGCGTGCAGCGTGTACACGTGGGACCCGTCAACCGAATCGGCGCTCTTTGCCAGCATCACCTGGGCAACATTGTGTACGGTGCATCCATCGAGACCGATGACCTCGTCAAAGGTCGGCAGGGTCGTGGGCAGCTGGACACACCGCAGCGGGCGGTTGTTGATAACAGGAATGAAAGGATGAGTGCCGCGGCCATCGCTGCAGTAGCGCAGGCCAAGTTCATCTTCGAACTGAAAGGCACAGTCGTTCATTTGCCAGCCAGCCGCGCCATGTGTCGCGGCATCGACACCGAACACAGCGCGAAACTCATCCGCTGCCAGCTGCATCTGCTGCTTCGTCCAACGCGCATCCTTGTGCATGACATGGTCCTGCCACAGCACGTGGTCGTGGGTATGGATTCCAACCTCGAATCCCGCATCGCGCACGCGGCGCATTTCATCCCCGGCGCGACGCCCGATATGCGGGCCGGGCAACAGCACGCCATAACACAGCGTCTTCCATCCGTAATTCGCACCCACGGAGGTTCGCAGCGCCTTTTTCAGGAATCCAGGCCGGAAGATCCTGCGCAACGCCCGGCCGGTGTGATCGGGCCCAAGACTGAACAGAAAAGTCGCGCCGGCACCGTGACGCTTCAGCGCCGCCACCAGCGCCGGCACCCCTTCTCGAGTACCGCGAAACGTATCCACATCAACTTTGAGCGCGACGCGCCGAGTCTGCATATATTTAGGCTGAAGGCTGTAGACCGTAGGCTGTAGGTCAGAAGAGAAGGCTGAAGGCGGCAGGTCGGAAAGATGGAGTAGCGCGCCCGCGCTCTGGCTACAGCCTTCAGCCTACGGTCTACAGCCTGTTCCCCTTACGACGTCAAACCGCGCGCGGTTTGCAAGCTCCCTGCGTAGGCATCGAAGATTGCCGACAGTGCCTGGCGCATGTCGGTGGTCGGCGCCCAGTTGAGCTCCTTGCAGGTGTTGTCGATCAACGGCACCCGGGTCTGTATGTCCTGATAGCCTGCGCCGTAGTAGCTCTGCGCGGACACGTCGATGAGCTTCACCTTCTGCGCCGCGTCCCGGTACTCGGGACGCGTCAACGCAGTTTCCAGCATCATCTGCGCCAGCTGGCGAATCGAGAAATTATTCTTGGGATTGCCGATGTTGTAGATCTTGCCGCTGGCAATGCCATTTGGATTTTCAATGATCCGCGTCAATGCCTGAATGGCATCGTCCACGTAGGTGAAGGAACGCATTTGCGCGCCGCCCTCCACCAGCTGGATGTTTTCGCCGCGCACGATATGCCCCAAGAACTGCGTGAGTACCCGGGAGCTGCCCTCCTTGGGCGTATCGATGCTGTCCAGTCCCGAGCCCACCCAGTTGAACGGACGAAACAGCGTGAAGTCCAAATTGTCGCGCTCGCCATAACTCCAGATGATGCGATCCAGCAGCTGCTTGGAACACGAATAGATCCAGCGCGACTTCGGCACCGGGCCCAGCACCAGCTCCGAGTTGTACGGATCGAACTGCGTATCGCGGCACATTCCATACACTTCGGAGGTCGAAGGAAAAATGATGCGGGTTTTGTATTTCACGCAGTGGCGGACGATCGGCAGATTGGCCTCGAAATCCAGCTCGAACACCCGCAGCGGATCTTTCACGTAAGTCGCCGGCGTCGCAATGGCCACCAGCGGCAGCACCACATCGCATTTGCGAACCTGGTATTCCACCCATTCGCGGTTGATGGTGATGTCGCCTTCGACAAAATGAAACCGCGGATTTTCCTGGAACTGCGCGACGCGATCGTTTTGCAGATCAAGGCCATAGACATCCCAGTCGGTATCGGCGAGCAGCTTGCGGCTCAAATGGTGGCCGATAAATCCATTCACACCCAGTATCAGAATTCTCTTCATACGTCACTCCAACAAGGAAGATGCTCACAGAAGCGCAAGAGGCGCATCACCGAACATCGACAGAAATCTTTCGGTACTCACCGGTTCGGCGTTCGACTCGAGCCCCGTCACTTCGATACGTTTGCCATCGATACCATCGGCGTAGAACCCGCCCTGCTCCACATAGACACACGGGGCGAGCGACGGATGCAGCGCCCGCTGGTCCTGGAAAAAGCTACCCGTAAAGCGCAGCGTCCGATCGCGCACGACGCAAAAAGCGCCGGGAAACGGCGGCGCCACGGCGCGAATCAGATTGTGCACGCTCAACGTCGGCTGGTGCCAATCGATACGCCCATCCTCGGGCCGTCGCCGCCCGTAATAGGAACCGTTCGCCAGATCCAACGCCTTGGGCTCGATACGCCCCGCTTCCAGATCGGGCCAACAGCGATCCAGCAACTGAGCCGCGGCTTGCGCCAGCCGCAACGAAACATCCAGCGCAGTGTCGTTGAGCGATATCGCAATGGCTTGCTGGCCGTAGAGTGCACCGGCATCCGGGCGGCGTTCCATAGCGTGCAGGCTTACGCCGGTTTCGGTCTCGCCATGAACGAGCGCCCAATTCACCGGCGCGCGGCCGCGATATTTCGGCAGCAACGATCCGTGCATGTTCAACGCCGCGCGGCGCGCGGTGCGCAGCAGCTTGTCGCTCAATAAATGGCGATAGTAAAAAGAAAAAATAAAATCCGGACGCGTGTTTTCCACGCGCTCAAGCCACGGCGAGGCGCCCGGATCGTCCGGGGTCGCCACTTCCAGGCCATGGGAACGCGCGAGTTGCGTGACGTCGCCATACCATCGCGTTTCGTGCGGATCGTCTTGATGAGAGAAGACCAGCGGGATCGTGACTGCATGCCGCAATAACACCTGCAAGCAGCGATACCCGACCTCGCTGTAGGCGAAGACGACGGCCGTGGTCATTGCTGCGGCATGAGCGGCAGCTGCTCGACAACCGCGCTGATGAGATATTTGGGCCGCTGCCGCACCTGCAGATAGATGCGACCGACATATTCACCCAGCAAGCCGATGCCGAACAGCGCCAGACCGATGAGGAAAAACATCAACGCAAACAGGGTGAAAATTCCCTCGGCTTCCGGACCCAGGAATAAACGCCGCACCACCAGCAGCACGAACAGCATTCCCGCCAGCATGGAGACGATGATTCCGCCCATCGAGAACAGTTGCAGCGGCGCCAGGGAGAAGCCGGTGAGCAGATCGAAATTCAGCCGGATGAGCTTGTACAGCGAGTACTTCGATTCGCCTTGCAGACGCGCTTCATGGCGTACATCCACTTCCACCGGCCGCAGTGCATATAAATAGGCCAGCGCCGGAATGAAGGTGCTGACCTCGTTGGTTTGCAACAGCGCATCGATCACCGAGCGATCGTAGCCGCGCAGCATGCAGCCCTGATCGGTCAGCCTGATCCGGGACATGCGCTCTCGCAACGTATTCATTGCAGCCGACGCCTTGCGCCGCCACCAGCTGTCCTGGCGATTTACCCGCACGGTTCCGACATAGTCATAGCCGGCGTCGAATTTCGCCAACAGCTTGCCGATCTCTTCGGGTGGATTCTGCAGATCCGCATCCAGCGTCACGATGAACCGGCCGCGCACATGAGCAAAGCCCGCCAGGATGGCGGCGTGCTGGCCGAAGTTGCCGCGCAGAATCACCAGCCGCGTGCATTCGGGACGCCTCTGAAACATCGCGCGCAGCATCGCCACCGAACGATCCTTGCTCCCGTCGTCGATGAAAATAATTTCGTAGCTTCGATTCAGCTGATCGAGCGCCGGGTAGAGCCGGTCGAACAACGCTTGCAACGACAGCTCTTCGTTGTACACCGGAATAACCACACTCAGATCCGGCGCGCCGGACATCGCAGTGCTCATTTTGGGGCGTCCAGCACTTCGAGCAGTTCGGTGCATACCCGGTCCACATCGCTATTTTTCATCGCCGGAAACAGCGGCAATGTCACCGTCTCGCGGCCAATGCGCTCCGCATTGGGAAAGTCTGCGCCGTGATAACCCAGGCCCCGGTAAAGCGACAGGCCGGCGACATTGGGATAGTGCACGCCAACGCCGATCCCACGTTGCGCCATCGCCTGCTGAAATTGCGGCCGGGTGAGCCCCAGATTCTCGAAGGGAATCAGCACGCCGAACAGATGCCAGCTGTGACCGTCATCGCCGCGCGCCGGCAGCACACCGGAAAAACGGCCTTCCAGCAACTGGAAATACAACCGGACGAGTTCGCGGCGCCGCGCGTTGAAGCCGTCGAGCTGCTGCAACTGCCCGATGCCGATGCGAGCAGCGACATCGGTCAGATTGTATTTACCGCCGGCTCGCAGCACGTCGGTGTTGCCGTCGGCATCGCGGATCTGGCCGTGGAATCTCTCCAGCTCGATGGTGCGCAGCTCCTCTGCGCTCGTGCTGCTGATCGCGCCGCCCTCGATCGTGGTCATGTTCTTGTTGGGGTGAAAGCTGAAGCACACCTGATCGCCGAAGCTGCCGATCCGTTTGCCTTTGTACGACGTGCCGATGGCGTGCGCGGCGTCTTCGATCACGCGCAAACGATGACGCGCGGCGATATCGTGGATGGCATCCATATCCACCGCCAGACCGGCGAAGTGCACCGGCATGACGGCGCGCGTGCGTGGAGTGATCGCGCGTTCGACCGCCTCCGGTAGCACATTGCGAGTCAACAGATCGACATCCACGAACACCGGCTTCGCGCCCACGCGCAGGATCACATTCGCGCTGGCGGCAAACGTCATTGCGGGTACGATGACTTCGCTGTTGTGCCCGATGCCCGCTGCCAGCAACGCAATTTCCAGCGCACCGGTGGCGGAGGTCATCACGCGCACCGTGCGTTTCCCGCCCAGATAATCCTGCAGAGCGCCTTCGAACCGAGCGACTTGCGAACCGGTCGTGATCCACCCGGAGCGCAGTACTTCAACCACGCCCGCAATGGTGGCTTCATCGAGGGTCGGCCGGGTGAAAGGCAGATCGATGGTCATCTTGAAAGAAAACTCCTGAAACTATTCGCGTTGCTATCCGAGGTTCGACGAGCCTGTATCCTGCGCCGTCTACCGGCGGCTCACCACAACCCGTCGCAAGTCCCGACCCAACAACCGCATGGGAATACCGGCGGACTCGAGCCGGCCAAATGTGGAGTTTGACATGAGGGCGACTCCCTGATCGAGTTTCTTCCACCTTTCGACAAACTCCGCCGTGGTATCGATGCCCCGCTGCGGCTCGTGATTCAATCCATAGTCCAGCTCGTTGCGAAAGTTCACCAGCGTTAGCGTGCGGCCGATGTAGAACGGTACGGTCTGGTCGTAGGTTTCCACACTGTAGAACGGCGCGCTGCGAATGAGTTCCGCCGGAATGGTCGCCGCCAGCGCCTTGCCGCTTCTTAAGGTCTCGCTGCGCCAGCCGCCGAACAGCAACACCAGTGTGGATAGCGTCATTGCGAGGCAAGCCGCTACCACGGGGCGTGAACCGGGGGACCGCGAGCCGTAACGCCAGGCCATCACCGAACCCGCCAGCAGGAGTCCGGCACCCATGAGGAGAAAGCGCCGAAAGTCAGGCACGGCCGCGAGCCATTCGGGCGGCGGCGAACGCCGGCTGATCACTATCAAAGCGGCCAGCAACCCGCCTGCCGCAATGCCGGCGATCACGCTCCCGGAACGAAAACGCCGCGGCGATGAGCGGTGAAACTCCTCGCTGGCAAGCAGAGCGAGGGCAGGAAACATGGGCAGGATGTAGGGCGCCAGTTTCGAATCCGAAATCGAAAAGAATCCCATTACAAAGACGCTCCACGTCCATAGCAAACGGCGCACGTCGAAGTGTCCCGCCGGCACACTGGCTCGCCATCCGCGCAGCAACGCGAACACTGCCGGCACCAGCCAGGGCAGCGTACCGAGCATTGCGATGACCAAAAAATACCACCCCGGTTCGTAGCGGTCGGCGGAGCGCGTGAGGTAACGCTGGAAATGTTCATGGATAAAAAAGAACCGCAGAAAATCCGCATCGGCGCGCGCGGCCAGCACGAACCAAGGAACGACGATCAACGCGAACAACGCCAGGCCAGGAAGCAGCCATAGCCCTTTCAGCACCGCCCAGTCGCGTTGCCACAGCGTGTAGAGGGCCAGCGTTCCTCCCGCAATGACCAAGGCGGCAATCCCTTTGGTGAGGACGGCCAACGCCAGAGCACCCCAGCATCCCAACATCCAATTACGCTGCGCCCGAGGCCGCTCGCGCGCTGTGTGAGCCGTGCAAAAAGCTGCCAGTGCGGCGGTCATGAACGCTGAGAACGACATGTCGAGCGTCAGCGTCTGGCCGATCACCACGAATAAGACGCTCGAGCCCAGAAAGGCAATCGCGGTCACCGCACGCTCGGTGTCCCACAGGCGCCTGCCCAATGCATAGGTGGTCCACAACGTCAGATACGCGGTCAGCGCCGGCCACAGTCGCGCAGCCCATTCATTGGTGCCAAAAATACGCAGCGATAGCGCAGTGGCCCAATACTGCAGCGGCGGCTTTTCCACATACCGCAAGGCGTTCAGGCGCGGCATGACCCAGTCGCCGCTGCTCAGCATTTCGCGAGGAATTTCCGCGTAACGGCCTTCATCGGGATGCGTCAGAGGCCGCAGACCCGTGGATACGAACCACGCCAACGACAATGCAACGATGATGAGGTGCACAGCGGTGAACCGAGCACGGAAGGGTCTAGTCATGGAGGCCGGCGGAGGTTAAATGGAGGCGATTGTAGCGGGTAGTGGATGGCGGATGGCGGATGGCAGTTAGCGGTTAGCGGTTAGCGGTTAGTCAGAGAAGCTGTAGTCCCTGTTGTCGTCTGACCGGCCTTCACAGCAGGCTCACGCCCGAAGTCGCTGCATACTCTGACTAACCGCTATCCGATATCCGCTATCCGCTCTCTCCCCCGCTTGTCATCCCCGCCCTACGGCCGGCCCCTCCAGTCCCTGAACCCATCGACGTTTGCAGGCCGCCGAGCGTCGCAAGCGGCATTCACGCACTTAATTTTGCGCTGGCTTCTGCTTAAATCATCCGCTGAAGAACAATCCCGAGGGAGTAAAGCCGCGGCTGTCGCTTTAGGTGACGACTCGGCCGCAACCCTAGTCCGTGAGGCCGATGCATAAACCGAGGCCATTGGCTTAAGTCCTTAATACAACCATTAAGAGGAAGAACATACCGATGACAGCTTCGATCGGCCGCCGCGTCAGCGTGGGGTTCGCTATTGCGTTACTGGCGCTGGCGGCCCTTGGTGGAGCTTCCGTGCGCAACTTGCGTGAACTGAACGAAAGTTCGCGCTGGGTCGTACATACCCTCGATGTCATCCAGCGCAAAGAACGGTTCACTCAGGCGCTAATCGATGCCGAAAGCGCGGCACGCGGCTACCAGATCACGGGTGCAGATAATTTCAAGATCGCCTTTACCACCGCACTGGACCAAGTGAGCAGCATCTCACGTTCGCTTCGCAAACTGACGGCCGACAATCCGACACAGCAGGCGCGACTCGACCAGCTCGACCCCTTGGTCGCCGCCCGCTTGGAATTATCCCGCAAGCTCGTCGAATCGCGGGCCACGAACGCGTCCAACGTCAGCGCAATCGTCGCCCAGGGCAGCCAGATGACGCGCCAGATCCGCGCTATGCTGCAAACCATCGAGAACGACGAGCGTGCGCTGCTGAACCAACGCGAGCGGCGCGCCGACCAGGCGACCGAGTTTACTTGGGCGACGTTGTTGTACGGATCGGGACTCGCCTTCGTGATGGTGGCCCTGACGGCCTTCATCATCATTCGCAGCATTGTCCGGCCGCTGCAGGCACTCACCTCAGGCGCCGAGCGCATCGGCTCCGGAGATTTCGACGCACGGGTCATCGTGGGCTCACGCGACGAAACCGGTCGCCTGGCTGCCGTTTTCAACGAGATGGCCGAACAACTGGCATCCCGCGCGGCGGCCGCGCAAGCGCAGGATCGGCTCAAAACCAGCGTGGCCAGATTCTCACGAATCTTCGAGGGCCAGCGTGATCGCGCCAAACTGGCCGGCGCAGTGCTGGATGAGGTGGCGACTACTCTGGGCGCGCAACGTGCGGTTTTCTATGTTCCCGACCGTGCTCATACCCAGCTGCAACGTCTCGCAGTCTATGCGGCCGACGATGCTCCGTTGCAGATTGCGGCCGGCGAGGGCCTCGCCGGCGAGGTCATGAAAAGCTCTCGCATGCTGATCTTGGACGCGGTGCCGCAGGACTATTTCAAGATCGGCTCCGCGCTTGGCGAAGTGTATCCCGCAGCCCTTATCGTTCTCCCCGTAATCTTTGAAGGCAGCCTCAAGGCGGTTCTCGAAGTCGCATCGCTGCGGCGCTTCGACAGCGTCCAACTCGCTGTCTTCGAGCAACTGGCCGGCAGCCTGGGGACGCTGCTGCACACTATCGAAGCCAATGAGCGTACCGAAGAGTTGCTGTCCGAAGCGCAACGCCTTTCCGAAACGCTGTTGCAACAGCAGAACGAACTCGCCCAACGCAATCGCGAGCTGCAGGATCAGACCGAGCTGCTCACCCGGTCCGAGGGATTATTGCAGCAGCAACAAGAAGAGCTCACGCAGGCCAACGAGGAGATGGAGCAATCGAACGAGGAGTTGCAGCAGGCCAATGAAGAAATGGAAGAAAAGGCCGCGTTGCTCGCGCTGCAGAAACAACAATTGGAGGACGCCAATCGGGATTTGGAAACGGCGCGCGCCGAACTGGTGCGTCAGACGATGACATTACAGGAGACTTCCCAGTACAAATCGCAGTTCCTGGCCAACATGTCCCACGAACTGCGCACGCCGCTCAACAGCCTGTTGATACTTTCGAAACTGCTTGCGGAAAATTCCGAAGCGAATTTGTCGTCCCAACAAGTTCAATACGCCACCACTATCCATTCCTCGGGCAATGATCTGCTGCAGCTCATCAACGACATTCTCGATCTGTCCAAGATCGAGTCGGGCACCGTAGAGCTCGAGATCGAAGAGATGAGCTTTGGCGAGCTGCGCAAGTTCATCGGGGACACTTTTGAACACGTCGCACAGAGCAAGCAGCTGGATCTGCGTATCGGTCTTGCCTCCCGGTTGCCGCGCACCATGATCACCGATACCCGGCGCCTGCAGCAGATACTGAAAAACCTGCTGTCCAACGCGTTCAAATTCACCGCAAAGGGTTCGGTCGAGTTGCAGATCACCACCGCCGCGGACGGCTGGGGCGAGGGCTTCCCCCAACTCGATGCGGCAGCCCATGTCGTTTCGTTCGCGGTTCACGACTCGGGCATCGGCATTGCGCCGGAACGCCAGCAGCTCATCTTCGAAGCGTTCCAGCAAGCCGATGCAGGAACGGCACGCAAGTACGGCGGCACCGGACTCGGACTGTCGATCAGCCGTGAACTGGCACGCCTGCTGGGCGGCACGGTGATGCTCAAGAATACGAGCAGCGCGGGCAGCACGTTCATCCTGTATCTGCCCGCCGAGATCGGAACGGCCAACTATCGGGCAACCGACGATCGACCCGATGTATTACGCGCCACTGCGGCGCCCGCGGACCAGGAATTGCCGGCGGATTTCACCGCTCCCGAATTCGTCGAAGACGATCGCAACGCCCTTCAGCCCGGCGATCTGGTACTGTTGATCATCGAAGACGATGCTGCGTTTGTACGCATCCTGATCGACTTTGCACGCGAGAAAGGGTTCAAGGTCGTCGCTGCAAATACCAGCGCGGCCGGCGTGCGGCTCGCCGTCGATCTGAAACCCACGGCGATCACGTTGGATCTGCGCTTGCCGGACGGCGACGGCTGGATCGTACTGGACCGCCTCAAGCACGACCCGCGCACCCGCCATATCCCGGTGCACGTCATTTCGGGTGAAAGCGGACATCGCGAGCGCAGCCTGCGCTTCGGCGCCATCTCCTATCTGCAAAAACCAGTGACGAGAGAGGCCATCGATGCTGCGCTGATACAGACGCGGGATTTTGTCAGCAGGCCCGTGAAACAGCTGCTGTTGATCGAAGATGACGCCACCCAGCGCGACAGCCTCAAGCAACTTATCGGCAACGGGGATGTTGCAACCACCGCGGTGGCCACCGGCGCCGCGGCGCTTGCAGCACTGTCGCAAGAACGTTTCGACTGCATCGTGCTCGACTTGGGCCTGCCCGACATCGGCGGCGTGGAATTGATCCGCAATATCCAAGCTAAACTTGCGCGACACACGCCGCCGATCATTGTTTATACCGGTCGGGCGCTGACGCGCGCCGAAGAAACCGAACTCAAGCGCATGACCGATGCCATCATCATCAAAGACGTGAAATCCCCGGAACGCCTGCTGGATGAGACGGCGTTGTTCCTGCATCGGATCCAGGCGCGGCTGCCCGAATCCAAGCGCAAGTTGATAGAGAAAACCCGACGCGCGGATCCGGTACTGGCGGGCCGCAAGGTGCTGGTCGTCGATGACGACGTGCGCAATATATTCGCGATCACCGCCGCGCTGGAAAATTCGGGCATGGACGTGATTCACGCGGAGAATGGCCGTGAGGGTCTGGAGCTCCTGCAGTCGAGCAATGACGTTGCCGCGGTGCTGATGGATGTAATGATGCCGGAGATGGACGGCATCGAGGCCACCCGGCGCATCCGCGCGATGGACCGATTCAAGACGCTGCCGGTGATCGCGGTGACTGCCAAGGCGATGAAGGGCGACCGCGAGAGCTGCCTCGAGGCAGGGGCCTCCGATTACATCACCAAGCCCGTGGACATGGATCAGCTGCGCTCGCTATTGCGAGTCTGGCTGTATCGTTGAACCGCACAAGGTCGCACCGCGTGGTTCACGATACTCAGAATCTGCGCTCGACGTTCGCCCTGTCGGGCGACATCCATGACGAAGAGCTGCGCTCGTTGATGCAGGAGATGTTCGAGCAGACCGGCCAGGACTTCAGAAGTTATGCGCTGTCGTCGCTGCGCCGTCGCGTCGTCGCCTCGCTCATGGAGGAAGGTCTGACCTCGATTCAGGAGCTCAAGACTCGCCTCGGCGCCGACAGCGCTGTGCGGCAGCGTGTATTGCATAGAATGACGCTGCCGGTGACCACCATGTTTCGCGACCCCAAGTTTTTCCGGATATTTCGCGAACTGCTGATTCCCGTATTGCGCACCTATCCGTTCGTGCGCATCTGGGTGGCGGGCTGCTCGACGGGTCAGGAAGCGTACTCCGTCAGCATCATTCTGCACGAGGAAGGATTGCAATCGCGCAGCCGTGTTTATGCTACGGATTTGAGTCCTCAGGTCATCGATCGCGCGAAAGAAGGGATTTTTCCGCTGGCGGTAATGCGTGAATACACGCGCAATTACCAAGAAGCCGGCGGCACATCCGTATTTTCCGAATACTACACCGCCGATAGCGAATTAGTGATCTTGCGCCCATTTTTACGGGACAACATCGTGTTTGCTGTACACAACCTAGTGAGCGACGGCTCGTTCAACGAATTCAATCTGATCCTGTGCCGCAACGTCATGATCTATTTCAACCGTCAGCTGCAAGGCCGTGTGCACGAGCTATTCCACTGCAGCCTCGCGATGTTCGGCTACCTGGGTCTGGGCCGAAGCGAGTCCTTGCGCTTCAACGCGGCCGAAAGCCACTATGAAGTCATCGCAGCCACCGAACGTCTTTACCGGAAAATTGCATGATTGCGATCGGGGGCTCGTTGGGGGCGATTCGCGCAGTGCAGACGATACTGCAAGGCATGCCCGCCGGCTTTTCCCGACCGATTGCAATCGTGCTGCATCGGCATAAGGATTCCGTTCTGTTGCGAGAAACGCTGCAGGCGCACTGCAAGCTGCCCGTGATCGAAATCACCGACAAGGAGCCGATCGAAGCCGGCCACGTTTATCTGGGTCCCGCGGATTATCATGTCCTGGCCGAGTCCAATTGCTTCAGTCTGTCGGTCGACGAGCCCATCCGCTATTCGCGACCTTCCATCGACCTGTTTTTCGAGTCGATCGCCCGAAACTTCGGCACCTCGGCAACTGCGGTGGTGCTTACCGGCGCCAATGCCGACGGTGCCTTGGGAGCCGAAGCAGTCAAGCTTCACGGGGGCGTGCTGATCGTCCAGGACCCGCAGAGCGCCGAGAGCCCGATCATGCCCCGCGCAGCGGCGCACCGCGCCCACGCCGACTACGTTTTGACCGTCGAGGCCATGGCCGGCACTCTTGCGCAGTTGAGTAACTCATGATGCTGGACAACCTCATGAAGACCGACCGTAAAGTCAGCCTCCTGCTGGTCGACGACGATCCGGCCAACCTGCTGGCCTTGGAAGCGACGCTGGAATGTCTCGGCCAGAGCATCGTGAAAGCGAACTCCGGAACGGCGGCATTGCGGCGCGTGCTGGACGAGGATTTCGCCGTGATCCTGCTCGATGTGCAGATGCCGGGGATGAGCGGCATCGAAACCGCTGCTCTGATCCGCGAGCGCGAGCGTTCCAAACATACGCCGATTATTTTTCTCACCGGCGTCGTCAAGACGGCGGAAATGATGTTCAAAGGTTACTCCGCGGGTGCGGTGGACTATCTGGTGAAGCCGATCGTTTCCGGAGTGCTGCGCGCCAAGGTGGAAGTGTTCATTGAACTCGCGCTCTCGCGCCTGGAACTGCAGGAAGAAATCAACGAACGGGCACGCATCGGTGCGCAGATCACCAAGCTGAACATGGCGCTGGAGCAGCGCAATACCGATCTGGTGACGGCGAATGAAGATCTGGAAACCTTTGGTCAGTCGGTGTCGCACGATCTGCGCATGCCGCTGCGGCATATTCTGGGCTTTGCCGCGATGTTGGAAGAATCGGCGGCGCCCAAACTGGACGCCGAAGAACTGCGGCGGCTGCTACTCATTCGCGAATCCGCAGCGCGCATGAGCCAGCTGATCGACGACCTGTTGAAATTTTCCCGCATCGGCCGGGTCGGCCTCAACAAAGGGGTGGTCAATATGGGCGCACTGGTCGCCCAAACCATAGATTCGCTGCGACCGGAATTCGGCGCTCGCAAGATCGATTGGGCCGTAGATCCCTTACCTCAAGTACAAGGTGATCGAAATCTGTTAGGGCAGGTATGGACCAACTTGCTGGCGAACTCGGTTAAGTACACCCGCACCCGTCCCGAAGCGCATATCGAGGTGTCTTCCGCGCAGCAGGATCGCGAGCTGATATTCATCGTCAGTGACAATGGCGTTGGGTTCAACATGGCGTACGCCGACAATCTGTTCGGCGTGTTTCAACGCCTGCATCATGCCAGCGAATTCGAAGGCACCGGCGTGGGTCTGGCTAACGTGCGCAGAATCGTGCAGCGCCACGGCGGCCGGACTTGGGCAGAGGCGCGCGAAGGGGTCGGCGCAACCTTATTCTTCTCGTTGCCGGCGACCCTGCACGAGTGATTGGCCGCGCTCGATCGGCGTTTGCCTGAAATTGCCCGGAAGCGCAAGTGCACGCGCAGGCCTGGCGGCGCATGCGTTTCAACCGCTGTTGTTCGCTGCTTCTTTTCTGACGCGAAACTGAAAACGCACTTTGCCGAAGGTGAGGATGTCGTTGTCGCGCAGTACATGCCTCTTGATGCGGCGCCCGTTCAGATGTGTTCCGTTGGTACTGCCGCAGTCTTCCACAATGACCGCATTGGAGCCGACCAGAAGCTTGGCATGCCGGCGACTGACCGATGACGAATAAACGTGGATGTCGTTCTCCTCGGTGCGTCCGAGCGTCATGATCTTGCGATTGAGCAGGTGGACGACGTGTTCGTCGTCCATCATCGCCAGCGCGTACGCAGAAGACGGCCGAGGCGGCTTGGAGTGCTCGGAATCGATTCGATCCACATCGCGCCGTATGACGCCCAGCGCCTCGGAATGGGCTGTCAGCTCACTCTCTAGCGATGCGATACGCTGGTCCTTGGCGTTGAGCTGCGCGGCAAACGTCTGGACGTGGCCCCGGTGTTCGTCGAGTTCCTGGTTGACGTGAGCGTGATCCTCGCCGAGCTTCGCAAGCTCGACTTGCAACGTGGCGATGCGTTCATCGCGTTTACGCAGTTCGTCTTCAAAACCGTTCAAGCGCGGTGCGGCGTCCTGCCACTTCTGCTCCCAGCTTTGAATCACGCCGGTCTGCCTCTGCAGGGTATCCAGGTGCAGATCGCGTACCGATTCCAGCTGTACCACCTGCGCGAGCAACCGAGCACCCTCGGCGGTTTGTGACTGCTGCTCCAGGCGTGCGGCACCCAGCAGCCGCTCAGTTTCGGCGAGCTTGGTTTCGGCCGTCTTCAATTCGGCTTCGCGCGCCCG
>FTFH01002366.1_pt1 | contig 14874 bp, 9 predicted proteins | sample 1640371 | NCBI WGS metagenome assembly FTFH01 (sample SAMEA3914816, study PRJEB12502) | metagenome | biome: forest; material: soil | place: USA | collected 2011-09-16 | depth 0.3 m | reverse complement strand
TATAATGAGCAGCGCGCCTCCCCAACGATTCGATCTGACCAGCGGCCCGATTGGCAAAACCCTATTCGCGTTCACCTTGCCGATGCTGGGGAGCAACATCCTGCAGTCGCTCAACGCATCGGTCAACTCGATCTGGATCGGGCGCTACTTGGGTGAAGAGGCGCTGACCGCGGCGGCCAACGCCAACATGGTGCTGTTTTTTCTAATCGGCACCGTGTTCGGAATTGCGATTGCAACCGGCATCCTGGTAGGCCACGCCGTGGGCGCCAAGGATTTGAACCATGCCAAGCGCGTGGTCGGCACCAGCGCCACTTTTTTTGCCGTACTGTCGCTGCTGGTTGCAGTTCTGGGCTTCTTGCTCGCGCCACAATTGCTGTTGTGGATGCAGACTCCGGCCGATGCGATGCCGTTTGCGATCAGCTACCTGCGCATTATCTTCGTCGCCATCCCGCCGATGTTCTTCTACCAGTACGCGATGATGGCGTTACGCGGCGGCGGCGATTCGAAAACGCCGTTCGTCTTCATGATCATCTCGGTGTTTCTCGATATTGCGCTCAATCCGCTGTTCATCTTCGGCTGGGGCCCGGTGCCGGCGCTGGGAATCGCGGGTTCGGCGACGGCGACGCTGATTGCCCAGGGCAGCACGCTGATCGGCATGATTGCCTACTTGTATCGCAAGAAGCATTTCCTGGTGCTGCACCGTGACGAACTGAGCTACCTGCGCCTGAATCGGCAGATCCTCCGTACACTGATTTTTCGTGGCGTGCCCATGGGACTGCAGATGATGGTGGTGTCTTCATCGATGCTGGCGTTGATCACTCTCATCAATCGCTACGGATCGCAGACCACAGCGGCCTTCGGCGCCGCGATGCAGGTCTTCACTTACATTCAGATGCCGGCCTTTGCGATCGGCTCCGCCGTATCGGCGATGGCTGCGCAGAACATCGGCGCCGGCCGCTGGGATCGCGTCAACAAAATCACGCGCAGCGGCATTCTGCTCAATACCTATATGACCGGCGCCGGCATCGGGGTGCTGTACCTGCTCGGCCGTTATGTGCTTGGATTGTTTCTACCCGATGATCCGCAGACGATTGCAATCGCGGTGCACATCAATTCAATCGTGCTGTGGGGCTTCTTGCTGTTCGGCGCAACATTCGTGCTGCTCGGTGTTAGCCGTGCCACCGGTGCTGTGTATGGGCCGCTGGTCATTCTGTTCCTGTCGCTGTGGGTGGCGCGCCTGCCGTTCGCGTACTTCCTCGATCCCCTCATGCACGACGACGCGATCTGGTGGAGCTTCCCGGTCGGTAACATCGTCTCGCTGGTATTGGCAGCCCTTTACTACCGCGCCGGCAGCTGGAAAAAGGTGCATATGGCGGGTGTGTCATCGAAGGAGCCGATCGTGGAGCCCGCGGGATGAAAGGAAGCGTGAGCGTGAGGTCGGGAGAGCGAAGGGCGGGAGATGGAAAGATTAGTCAGAGCAGGAGTTGCCAGCCTAATTTCAAATCTACCGTTCTGATCTTTCTACCCCCTACCCCCTGATCACTACCCCCTGTGTCTGCATTCGCCCATCAGCGCCGCAACGACGCACAGCTCATCGACGCGATGGTGAAGAATCCTATCCTCATCGAGCGGCCCATCGTCGTTAAAGGCGGCAAGGCTGTGATCGGGCGACCGCCGGAGAAAGTGGCAGAGCTTTAGACCTCTCGCGGTCCCAACGGTCAAGCGACCATCGAGTGTCACCTCGCCTGCGTCTTTGCGCGTCCCATGCAGGCGCGCGATAGCAGCGCTTGGCTGGATCAGCTGCCCGCAGCCGCGTCCCGGATTTGCATTACCGTCCGGCACTGGCAGAATCCTGATACTGGCGCCAGAACGTCAGAATTAGACCATTCCTATCCTAATTACGTTGCGAGCGCCACTTACGGCGAACGACGATGATTATTCCAACCGAACCCATCGGTAGCATTCCCCGGCCGCCCGCATTGATCGAGGCGGTTAGCACCGTTGGCGACGGCATGGATCCGGCGCTGGAACCGCTTTACGACGCGGCGATTCGCGACACGATCGACTGCTTTGTGGCAACCGGCTCCCCGGTGATCACGGACGGTGAGCAGCGGAAGTATCACAATTTCTGGACCTACAGCGTGCATGGAATGGGGAACATGGCGCCGGATGGTTTCAAGATCCCCTTCGCCGCAGGCCACACCCGCCGTATGCCCAAGCTGACGGCGGCGCCGTTCCGGTACCAGCGATATGCCGATCACTATCTCGACGCGGCCTTGCGTTATGCCGCGCACGTGCCGGTAAAGCAGGCGGTCATCTCGCCTTCGGCATTGAGCCTGGTCTATCCGGCCGCCGGGGTGCCAGGGTATTCGCGCGAGGAATTCATCGACGACTTGCTGCGCGAACACCAAACCGAGGTGCGGCGTTGTCTGCAAAAAGGCGCGTACAAGGTGCAGATCGACTTCACCGAAGGCCGCCTCGCGGTCAAGCTCGATCCTTCCGGTGCCTTGCTCAGCAGTTTCATCGACCTCAACAATCTCGCGTTGTCGCGCTTTTCCGCCGAGGATCGCCAGCGTCTGGGCGTGCACACCTGTCCGGGCGGCGATCGCGATTCCACTCACAGCGCCGATGCGGACTACGCGCAGTTGTTGCCCAGCCTGTTTGAGCTGAAGGTGGGAAGCTTCTACGTAGCGCTCGCCGGTGAAAAGGAGCCGGTGCGGGTGCTCAAGATGATCCGCGACCATCTGAAGGCCGATCAGCGGGTTTTTGTCGGCGTGATCGCGACCATCGATCCGCAGATCGAGACGCCGCAGCAGGTTCGCGACCGCGTCCTGCTGGCGGCCGAGTACATTCCGCTGGAGCAGCTGGGTACCACCGATGACTGCGGGTTTGCGCCCTTCTGCGACGATTCCTCGACGACGCGCGAAACGGCCTTCAAAAAAATCCACGCGCGCGTGCTCGGCACCGCCTTGGCCGCGCAAATTCTGGGAACCCATTGATGACGGTGGAAGACAACGAAGAGCGGGAGCTGCGTTTCGTTGCACTCCAAACCGCCCAGAGCGTTCTTCTCGCCCGGCAACGCGCCGAACAAGAACTCATCGCCGCGAAGGAGGCCTTGGAACGCAAGGCAGAAGAACTCGCCGGTTCCATGACGCAGCTGCAGGAACAGCGCGAATGGTTCCGGGTCACCCTGTCGAGCATCGGCGATGCAGTGATCACCACGGATATCCAGGGCCGCATCACGTTCCTCAATCCCGTCGCTGAGCTGCTGACCGGGTGGCTATCGCGGGAGGCGATCGGACAGCCCGTCGAAAGCGTTTTTAACATCATCAACGAGTCGACGCTGCAGCGCGCGGAAAATCCCATTGCCAAGGTGTTGCGCGACGGCGTCGTTGTGGGCTTGGCCAATCACACCGCGTTGATTGCCAGGGACGAAACCTGGACCGCGATCGAGGACAGCGCGGCACCCATCAAAGATCCCGCCGGCGCAGTAGCGGGAGTCGTCATGGTGTTTCATGACGTGACTCGCCGCCGCCGCGCGGAAAATGCGTTGCGCGCCAGCGAAGAGCGGCTGCGCGCCATGTTCAATCACGCGGCTGTGGGCATAGCCGTCGCGAGTCTGGGCGGCCAATTTCTCGAGATCAACAGTAAGTTTGCCGCCATTCTCGGCCATTCCCCGGAAGAATTGCTGCTATTGACCTTTACCGCGATCACTCACCCCGACGATCTGCCGCAGACGCAAGCGCAATTGCACCGCCTGACAGCCGGCGAGATCCCGCAGTACAGCTTGGAGAAGCGCTATCTGCGCAAGGACGGGGCAATCGTCTGGAGTCTGACCACCGTTACGCTGCTCAAAGATCTGCACGGCGAACCGGAGCATTTTCTCGGCATCATCGAGGACATCACCGACCGCAAGCGCGCGCAAGATTCGATTCGGGAAACTACGGAACGATTGCAGCTCGCGCTTTCGGCGGCGGACCTGGGCGATTGGAAGTGGGACAAGAACGCCGACCGCATGTGGCTCAGTGACCGTGCGGCGGCAATCTTCGGCCTGAGCGGCGGCAATCAGTTCATCTGGGACGAGCTGCGCAATCTGCTGGTCGAAGAGGACCAGGAGCGCGCACGACTGGCTGTAGAGCAGGCCCTGGCGAACCGTTCGGATTACAACATCGAATACCGCGCCAAGCTCCCTTCGGGGGAAAATCGCTGGATAGCGACGCGAGGCCGGGGAGTCTACGCAGCGGACGGCACCGTTCTCGGGATGAACGGCGTAATTCAGGACATCACAGAACGCAAACAGGCGGAGGAGCGGCGCAGTCATTTGGCGGCCGTGGTGGAATTCTCGGACGACGCGATCGTCAGCAAGTCTCTTGATGGTGTGATCACCAGCTGGAACAACGGCGCGCAGCGCATGTTCGGTTACCAGGCGAATGAAACCATCGGCAGATCCATCACGATGCTGATTCCGCCGGAACTCCTCGATGAGGAGACCGAGATTCTCTCGCGGCTCCGGCGCGCAGAGCGCATCGAGCACTACGAAACCATGAGAGTCCGGAAAAACGGCACTCGCCTGCACGTTTCGCTCACTGTTTCCCCGATCAAGGACCTCAATGGCAGACTCGTCGGCGCTTCGAAGATCGCGCGCGACATCACGTTGCAGAAGCAAGCCGAAGAGGCGCTGCGCGACGAAAGCCGTATTCTGGAGCTGCTGAATAAAGCCGGCACCGCAATCGCCGGGCAGCTGGATCTGCAGACGCTGGTACAAACCGTTACGGATTCCGCCACCGAATTGAGCGGAGCCAGATTCGGCGCGTTCTTCTACAACGTCACCAATGCCCAAGGCGAATCGTTTCTTCTCTACGCGCTTTCCGGCGCGGCGCGCGAGTCCTTCGAAAAATTCGGACTGCCGCGCAATACGCCGATTTTCGACGCCACCTTCCGAGGCACAGGGGTGGTTCGGGTGGCCGACATCACGAAAGATCCGCGCTATGGCACCATGTCGCCCCACCACGGCATGCCCAAGGGACATCTGCCGGTGCGCAGCTATCTCGCCGCGCCGGTGACTTCACGCTCCGGCGAAGTCATCGGCGGATTGTTTTTCGGCCATCCGCAACCGAATGTCTTTACCGAAAAAGCCGAACGGCTCATCGTCGGTATAGCCGCGCAGGCCGCAGTCGCGATCGACAACGCGCGATTGTACGAAGCGGCGCAACGCGAGATCGCACGCCGCGAGCGTGCGGAGGACGCGCTGCGCGAGGCAGACCGCCGCAAAGACGAATTCCTCGCGACACTGGCGCATGAATTGCGTAACCCTCTCGCGCCCATCCGCCAGGCGGCGCTGATCGCACAGGCAGCGTCAGCCACCGAAATACAAAAGCGCTGGAGCCAGGAAGTGATCGGCCGGCAGGTGGAGCACATGTCGCTGCTCCTCGATGATCTGCTCGATATCTCGCGCATCACCCGAGGCATGCTGGAAGTGCGCAAGCGCACGACCGAACTTGCTTCCGTCGTCGACGCGGCGGTGGAGACCGCGCGGCCGCTGATCGATGCCAAGCATCACCTGCTCACGATCGAGATGCCGTCCGAGCCGGTGCATCTGACGGCCGATCCCCTGCGCCTCGCGCAAGTGCTCTCGAACCTGCTGACCAATGCCGCCAAGTACACCGATGCAGCCGGACAAATTCGACTGCGCATCGTCCGCGATTCGGGCGCGGTGACCCTGAGCGTCGCCGATACGGGAATTGGCATCAGCAGCGAAGCGCTGCCGAAGATTTTCGAAATGTTCTCGCAGGTCAAATCCACTCAGGATCGATCCGATGGTGGTCTGGGGATTGGACTGGCTCTGGCTAAGGGGCTCATCGAGCTTCATGGGGGAACAATCGAGGCGCGCAGCGCTGGCCTTGGGAGCGGCAGCGAATTCATCGTGCGCCTGCCACTGGGTTTTGTCACCGCTGCGCCGCCGCTGAAGCCCGTTCGTAACCGTCCGCCCCGGCCGCAAACCAGCCGCAGAGTACTCATTGCCGACGACAATCACGATGCGGCGCAAAGCCTGGCGGTGCTGCTGCGTATCGAGGGCCATGAAGTCAGCGTCGTCTACAATGGGCGCGATGCCCTGGCAACTTTCATGAACTTCATGCCCGAGTACGCCGTGCTCGATATCGGAATGCCGGAACTCAGCGGCTACGAAGTTGCACAACAAATACGCGAGATATGCGGTGAGACGGTGAAGCTCGTCGCAGTGACCGGCTGGGGGCAGGAGAGGGACAAAGCCCGCGCGCACGCGGCGGGCTTCGATCATCACTTCACCAAGCCGCTCGATCCGCTGCGCGTGATTGAGCTGCTGAGGGATAGGGGATAGGGGATAGGGGATAGTGACTAGTGGATAGTGGATAGTGGATAGTGGATAGTGGATAGTCAGAGCAGAGGCGGTGGCTTGTAAAAATTTTCAATTCGTTTGCCGCGCGGTTCCCACGGCCTCGTTCCGTTCTGACTATCCACTATCCACTATCCACTAGTCACTATCCACTAACCCGCCCACCGTATTCTTTTGAGTTCGAGTGCTCTGCGGCGACAAATGCTTCGAAACTGGGTCCGTCGCACATGCGTTCCAATGCGCGTGCCTGAGCATCGAGGCGTTGGATGGCGGAAAGTCTGTCCTCATTGCCGAGTTTGGCGTGGTCGACCGCTTGCTTCAGAACGCGAATGGTTTCGTCGTAGACCTTGAGTGGCACGGGAAAGGGATGCCCGTCCTTGCCGCCATGAGCGAGCGAGAAGCGCGCCGGATCGGAAAATCTCGAAGGCGTGCCGTATACCACTTCCGCCACCAGGGCGAGTGAAGCCACGGTGCGTGCACCGACGCCGGGGGTGAGCAACAACTCGGAAAAATCCTTGGGTCCCCGATCCGCAGCGGCGGCAAGCGCTCCATGCAGGCGTTTCAGCACCACATCGGACGCATGCACTTCATGATGCCGAGGCATCTGCAGGTGTGGCAGCGGCAGCTCTTCTTGAATACGGGGTTCGAGTTCCGGAAACAGATTGAGCGCCGGGCCGCCCCTGTCACGCAGATGTCGCAGCACGGCGATGGCGCGATCCGGCCCGTCGTGAACGAGTTCCAGTCCGGCTCGCCGGCTTCGCGCGGCGCGCGCGTCGGCGAGATTGGTAATGGACCCCTGATTTCTGCCGTCGATCGCGGCATGGGGCGAATCGAGGAAGCTGTGGAGATTTTCCGAAAGCCAGTGGTAGCGGCGGGCTTCGCGCCGGGCGCCATTCAGTCCTTGTTGCACTACGCACCAATGCCCATCGGGCGTCACGATGAACGAATGCAAATATAAATCGAATCCATCCTGCACCGCTGCACTGTCGACTTTCGCCACCAGCCGGCTCGCACGAACCAGGGGCGCTGCGTCGATCCCCGTGCGTTCGCCCACCGTTGTCAGTTCCGCGGGAGTGGCGCGCGAATGCATGCCCTTTCCGCCGCATACATACACTCCAAGTTCGCTTTGAATGGGTGCCAGTCCGCGCTTGAGCGCCGCCACCACACTCGTGGTGATGCCCGAAGAATGCCAGTCCATACCCATGACGGCGCCGAACGACTGAAACCAGAACGGGTGCGCCAGGCGGCGCAGGAGTTCATCCCGCCCATACCGATGAACGATTGCCTCGACGATGACTCGTCCCAGCTTTGCCATGCGAGCGGTGAGCCACGGCGGAACTTGGCCGCCGTGCAGTGGCAAATCAGCGCTGCCGGTCGGTCTTGCCATGTAAAGACTCTGCGGCCGAATAGCGGTCAGGGCGTAAATACATTTTATATCTGGACGGTTTCGGGCGGTGCTTCGCGATCCTTGCCGTGATCGGAGGCGAGCAGCATGTAGACCGCCGGTACGACGAACAGTGTGAAGACCGTGCCGATCGACAATCCGGTCAGAATGACCAGTCCGATGGCGTATCGAGAAGCGGCGCCTGCGCCTTGCGCTATCACCAAGGGAACGACGCCGAGCACCATCGCGGCGGTCGTCATCAGAATCGGCCGCAAGCGCACGGCCGCTGCCTGTTCGATCGCTGCGCGCTTGCCGATGCCGTCGCGCTGCTGTTGATTCGCGAATTGCACGATCAGGATGCCGTGCTTGCTGATCAGTCCCATCAGTGTCACCAGCCCGACCTGCGTGTAAATATTCAAGGTCGTCAAACCCAGATTGATGAAAATCAGTGCGCCGAACAGCGCCATCGGCACGGATACCAGAATGACGACGGGATCGCGGAAACTCTCGAACAGTGCCGCCAGCGCCAGAAAGACGATGATCAACGAAAACATCAGGGTCACCAGAAAGCCACCCGACTCCTGGATGAATTGCCGCGTCTGGCCCGCGTAGTCGATCGAATAGCCGCTCGGCGCCACCTCCCGCAGCGCGTTACGCAGATACTCCAGCACTTGGCCCTGGGTGACCGACGGTGCATAGACGCCGGAGATGGTGGCTGAATTGAGCTGTTGAAATCGATTGATCGACTGTGGCGCGATAGCGGTCACCTCATGCGCGACGGTGGAGGCGGGGAACAACGCTCCATCGGGCGCACGCAGGTGGTAATCCAGTACCTGTGCAGGATTCAGCCGGTCCGCCTGGTTGACCTGCGGTATGACTTTGTACGAGCGTCCGGCGATCGAGAAATAATTGACATAGCCGCCGCCCAGCGCCGCACCCAGCGCGCTGCCGACATCCTTTTGCGTCAGCCCGAGAGTTGCGACCAGATCACGGTCGACGTTGAGCGTGACCTGCGGCTTGTCGATCTTCAGGTCGCCGTCGATGAAAAAAAACATGCCGCTGCTCTGCGCCTTCTGCAATACCGACTGCGCGACCTCGTTCAGGTTCTGATAGGGCTCGGTGGTTTTGATCACGAATTGCAAGGGCAATCCGTCTCCTCCGGGCAGTGCCGCCTGCTGAAACATCGCAATGCGCGCGCCGGCAATCGTGTTGAGCGCCTGTTGGGCCTGCTGCTGCGTCTGGTTCGAGTTGTGGGCTCGCTCGCTCCAGGGCTTGAGCAGCACGCCGCCAAATCCCAGGTTGGGCGTAGGGGTTCCGGTGAGCATGAACAGGTGATCGTATTCGGGCATCGCGGAAACCAGGGAAAACACCTTGTCCGCGAAGGCGTTCATTTGCCGCGACGTGGCGTTCGGCGGCAACTGAATCTGCATCATGACGACGCCTTGGTCCTCTTGGGGCGCGAGTTCCGAATTGGAGGTCTTGAATAAATAGGCCGAGCCGGCCAGCAGCAGTAACCCCATCACCACCGGCACTTTCCACGTATCGAGCGTGCTATGCAGCGCACGCTCGTAAACGCGGTGCATGCGCTCGAACTGCCGATCGATGAACTGCACCATCCGGCCGCTTTCCTGTTCGGGGCGGAAAATACGCGAGGCCATCATCGGCGAGAGCGTGAGCGCGATGATCCCTGAAATCACCACCGCGCCGGCCAGGGTGAAGGCGAATTCGCTGAACAAGGCACCGGTCAGGCCGCCTTGGAAACCAATGGGGATGTATACGGCGACCAGCACGATGGTCATGGCGACGATGGGGCCGCCGAGTTCGCGGCCGGCGGCCAGCGAGGCTTGTAACGGCGAAGTGCCTTCCTTCATATGCCGGTCGACGTTCTCGACGACGATGATGGCATCGTCGACCACCAGCCCGATCGCGAGCACCAGTGCGAGCAGCGTGAGCAGATTGATGGAGTAGCCCAGCGTCAGCATGACGAAGAAGGCCCCGATCAGCGACAGCGGCATCGCGATCATCGGAATCGCCACGGCGCGGAAGCTGCCGAGGAACAGAAAAATCACCGCTGCGACGATTGCCAGCGCTTCGATCAGGGTCTTGACGACCTCGGTGATGGAACTGCGAATGAACTGCGTGGCGTCGTACACGACGACGCCATCGATGCCGGTGGGCAGTTGCGCATGGATGCTGGGGAAAACCTTCAGAATGCGGTCGATCACGTCGAGCACGTTGGCGTCGGGGGCGACCTGAATTGCAATGAAGACGGCCGATTTGCCGTTGAATGCCGCCTTCAAGTCGTAGTTTTCCGCCCCCAGCACCACGGTTCCCAGGTCCTGCAGACGGACGATGGCGCCGCCGTTCTGTTTGACGACCAGCTGCCGGAACTCCTCGACCGAATGCACGCTGGTGCCGGCCGTAAGATCGAAGCTCACCATCTGGCCCTTGGTCGTGCCCACGGTGGCGAGATAGTTGTTGTTGATGAGTGCGGTGCGCACGTCTTCCGCAGTGAGCCCGTATGCCGCGAGCTTGTTGGGGTCCAGCCATGCGCGCAACGCGAATTGCCGGCCGCCCGCCACTTCTGCCAGCTGCACGCCCTGCACCGAATCGAGCTGCGGCTTGACCACCCGCGTCACATAGTCCGTGACCTCATTCGTCGCCAGCACTTTGCTCGAGAAACCCAGGTACATCGACGCATTGTTCTGGCCGGTCTGCACCTGAATGACCGGCTGCTGCGCTTCGGGCGGCAGCTGGTTGCGCACCGAATTGACTTGCGTGGTGATCTCGGTGAGCGCGCGGTTGGAATCGTAATTCAAGCGCAAGGTTGCAGTGATGACCGAACGGCCCGTGGTGCTGCTGGAGGACATGTAGTCGATGCCCTGGGCTTGAGCTATCGCGCCTTCCAGCGGCTGAGTGATGAACCCTGCCATGGTTTCGGCATCTGCGCCGTAGTACGCGGTGCTTACCGTCACGATGCCATTCTGAGTTGCCGGATACTGGCGCACGCTCAAGTCCGCGACGGCGCGCAAACCCAGGACCAGGATCAACAGGCTCAGCGTGGTCGCGAGCACCGGTTTACGAATGAAGATGTCGGTGAATTTCATGCGCGTGCGCTACAGTTCCTGCGGCGCCGGATTGGGATCATTGGTGGGCGCGAGGCTGTTATCGACTACCACCGGCGTGCCGTTCTTCAGTTTCAGGCCGCCACTGGTCACGACTTCGGCACCGGGTGCAATGCCCTCGATGATCGCGACTTGATCGCCGCGCGTCGCGCCGGTCCTGACAAAGATCTGCTCGGCGACGCGCACGGTCTTGCCCTTGGCGTCTTTCTTATCCGAGTCCTTGAGAAGGAACGCGGTCGAGCCGTACGGGTTGTAAGTGATCGCGGTCTGCGGCAGCGTGAGATAGCGCTGCGGAGCACCGACTTCGACCTCCACGCGTCCAAACATGCCCGGCAGCAGCTGACGCTGGGGATTGGAAAGCAGGGCTTCGACTTGCACGTTGCGGGTGTCGGCGGCCAGCTTGGGATCGATGGCTTTGATCTTTCCGGCGAACGGCGTGTCCTTGAACGCATCGACTGTAAAGTTGGCGGGCTGTCCCACGGCAATGCGCGGCAGTTCCTGTTGGGGAACGGAGAAGTCCACATAGATCGGATCGAGCGCTTGCAATGTGACCAGCTGGTCCGCGGGGTTGAGATATTGCCCCGGGTTCACCCTGCTGATTCCAAGCCGGCCGGCGAAGGGTGCGCGCAGGGTTTTTTTCTGCACCAGCGCTTCCTGCTGAGCGACTTGCGCCTGCTTGCTCTTGAGATTGGCCGCATCGGTATCGAGCTGCGCCTTGCTGATCGCTGCGGCCTCGAATTGTGCTTTATTGCGCTCGAACGCCGTCTTCGCGAGCTCTGCATCGGCCTGCAGGGATTGCAGCAAGGCCACATCGGAGTCGGCATTGAGCTGGGCAAGGGCCGCGCCTGCTTGCACTTCGTCGCCGGAGTTGAAATACACCGCGCGCACCAATCCCGCCACTTCGGTTGTGACATCGACACCGTGCACGGCACGCAGCGTGCCCGCCGCCTTGAGCTGCACCTGCCACGGCTGGTAATCGGCCTTCATCGTCGTGACGGTGACGGTGGGAATCGGACTGGACGCCATGTACTTCGCAATCATTCGGCCCTTGATGAGGTTGAAAGCGATCAGGCCGGCCAGCAGCACGCCGACCGCGGCCAGCATGATGATCATGCGACGGCGCGGATGGACACTTGCAGCGGATTCGAATTCGGATGTCATTGAGTTCGTCTCTATCTTAGGACGCTAAGTTTCAGGGGGCCGCAGCGGACGCTTGCGGCGCCGGTTCATTCCACCAACCTCCGCCGAGCGCCTGGAATAGCGCTGCCGTGTCGGCGTAGCGCAAGGCCTGCGCCTGCACCTGGGTCAAGCGCGCTTGTTGATACTGACGTTGCGCGATGAGCAGCGAGAGGTAACTGACGCCGCCCAGGTCAAACTGTTTTTGCGTGAGATTCAAACTTTCCTGCGCCAGCGCTGCGGCTTCGTTTTGCGAGTCCAAGGAGCGTGCATCCGCCTCCAGCGCCCGCAACGCGTCCGCTACGTTTTGAAATGCCTGCAATACCGTTTGCCGATATTGAGCGGCGGCGGCGTCATAGGCGGCAATGCTGGCGCGCCGTTTTGCCGTGAGTTCACCGCCGTGAAACAGCGGTTGTAGCAGACTCGCGCCGATGCTCCAGACCTCGTTGCTGCTGTTGAACACATCGCCGGCGCGCGTCGCCTGATAGCCAAAGCTTCCCGATAGATTGATCTGGGGATACAGGTTGGCCGTGGCGACGCCGACGTCGGCACTGGCCTGATGCAGCAATGCTTCGGACGCCAGAATGTCCGGCCGCTGGCGCACCAGCGAGGAGGGCAGGCTGATCGGCAGGTCGAGCGGCAGCTCCAGGGTGGCGAGATTGAATTCCGCCAGGCCCTCCATGTTCGGCAATTCACCGAGCAGCACCGCAAGCTGGTGGCGTGTCTGGGCCAATGTCTTCTCCAAGGGCGACAGTGTTGCCCGGGTCTGCGCGGTCTCGGTCCGCTGGGTCAACACCTCCGAACGGCTGACGCCTCCGACATCGAACTGCCGCTGCGTCACGCGCACCTGAGCTTCCTGCGCGGTCAGAATGTCCCGTGTCGCATCGAGCTGCGCCCGCAGCGACGCCTCCTGCAGCGCGGTCGTCACGATGTTGGCGGTGAGCGTGAGATACGCCCCTTGTAACTGATAGTGCTGATAGTCGACCTGAGCGCGCAGGCCTTCGAGGGTGCGGCGTGAGGCTCCAAAAATATCCAGCGCGTAGGAAACATTCACCGACGCGTTATAGAGATTGAAAATGCTGCTCGGGATGCCGGGTATTCCGAAGCTGGCGCCCGAGGATTTCTGCCGGTTGGCCGAGGCTTGCAAATCCACTTGGGGTAGATAAAGCGCACCGCTTTGACTCCTTAACGTTTCTTGTGCCTGACGCAAGGTCGCTTGCGCTGCCGCCAACGACGGACTGTTGCGCAACGCCTGACGTACCAATTCGTCGAGTGGGTCGGAGTGAAACAACCTCCACCACTCGCCTGGAATATCCTGGCTAAACAGGAACTTCTGGGCGCCGCCTCCCATGCCCTGCGGAGCTACGGTTTGCGCGGGCAAGGGTGTATAGCCATCGGTTGCGGGCGGCGCGGGACGCCTGAAGTCGGGCCCCACCGCACAGCCGCCGACACAAGCACCGATAACCAGCAGCAGCAATGATCGCAGTGAACCGATGGACATCAATATCCGCCATTGCGGCGCGTTGCCGCGGAAGGGGGCAACTCAGAGCCGCTGGAGAGGGGGATGGCTTTTTGCCGGGTTGAAAATGATGCCCGATTGCACCCCTCCGCCACAACTCTCTCGCTCAGGGGCATACCTCACAATAAATCTCCCTCATGGCCCGGTCGCCCGCGCGAAATTCGGGTCGCGGTCGGAAATGCCGGGTGGTCGTTATTACCTCCGACAGCTGCGCGCTCTTCAATGACTTCCACCCCGTGTCTTCCCCGCTTGCGCTGCCGCCGGTCAGCTGATAGCAGCTGAGCATTTCTTCGCCGGTGGTATCCACCCCGTACACATGCGGCTCGATCAAGCGCGTATGGCCATGATAGAGCACTTGCAGCGTGCGCCGGTTGCGGATCGCCGTGCAGATTACCGGATTCATTGCTTTGTCCTCGCGGGCCTTCGCGAGTTCAGGAACCCACAACGAATACCGGGCGTTCCCTGCTTGCCGCACCGCTGACCCACGGTGTTGCCACAGGCCTCGCCCGACCCAGCAGGAGAACTCGATGGCACGATATGGCAAGAAGGCAGCAAAAAAGGTGAAGCGCGCGATGCACGAGCGCAAGCGCGGGACCCTCAAGAGCGGGCGATCGGGAAAGACGGTCAAGAGTCGCAAACAGGCGATTGCGATCGGTTTGTCGGAAGCGCGGCGTGCGGGCGCCAAGGTGCCTGCAAAAAAGCGTTCCGGCAAGAAATCGAACCGTAGCGGCGCGCGCAAGAAGAAATAAAATAATTCTCCGTTAGGGTAGGGTCTGCTGACATCGCATGAAATAAGTGTCAGCCGACCCTAGGTCGGTTATCGTTGTTTCATGTTGTATGAACTTTACTATTGGCCTTCGATTCCGGGACGGGGCGAGTTCGTGCGTCTCGCGCTGGAATACGGCTCCATGGGTTATATCGACGTGGCACGCGAGGCGGGGCAGGACGCGGGCGAACGTGCTGTCATGCATTATCTTCAGAGCGGCAAAGCCGAGCTGCCGCCGTTTGCGCCGCCCTACTTGAAGGCAGGCGACCTGCTGGTAGGCCAGACTGCCAATATCCTGCTGTTTCTCGCCAGCCGTCATGCGATCGCGCCGACGGATGAGGCGGGCAAGTTGTGGACTCATCAATTGCAGTTGACGCTCGCCGATCTGGTGACGGAGGTGCACGACACCCATCACCCCGTGGGTTCCTCGTTGTATTACGAGGACCAGAAGCCTGAAGCGCAACGGCGCGCCGCGGAGTTTCGCGACAAGCGCTTGCCCAAATTCTTGCGGTATTTCGAGCAGGCACTGGT
>FTFH01001933.1_pt1 | contig 14986 bp, 11 predicted proteins | sample 1640371 | NCBI WGS metagenome assembly FTFH01 (sample SAMEA3914816, study PRJEB12502) | metagenome | biome: forest; material: soil | place: USA | collected 2011-09-16 | depth 0.3 m | reverse complement strand
TCCCATCGGAAGTGCGATAACCGGTTCCAACGGTAATCGCATCATTGGGATCGAAGTTAAGATTGAAATACGGTTTCAGATTGGTGCGGCCCATCCCGACAATACCAAACCAGGATCCGCCGACTTGCAGATTGATGCTTCCTCCGAAGAAGCCCAGTGTAGCGATCTGCAGCGACGGCTGCAGTTGTACGTGATGCGCGAGATCGATCGAAGTATCGAAACCAGCACGCGCCTGCGTGCCGAATTGTCGATCGCTGTACACCCCTAGCCACGCATTGGTGTCATCCTCGCGCCAGCGCAGATTTACATCGGTCCCCGAGTAGCCGTTGTAAAAATATTCTCCAGCCGTAAATTTCCAGGGTCGGTTGTTGCTGCTCTGTTCTGCCGCAGCTCGTACGTCGCTGACAAGTACTATCATTACGCCCAGTAAAACAAGCTTCTTCATCGCTTTCGGTGCACTCGAATCTTCGATAACCGCATGTGATTATATTCCAGCGCTGCCATTGTCGAGTTGGTGGTATTGAATACGAAGGGCGACGGGAGCGGCGCTGCGTCGATCGGAATGCTTATTGAACAACGTCACGCCGCTCATTCGGCGACAGACGAATGCGCGCTTCGCGCAGAGCACAAGGGCGCATGATCGAAATCAAATCTGTGCGTCCACGGCGCCAACAGACGAACACGCGTTTCTGGATCTTTACCGCCGCTTCAGTCCTGCTTTCCCGTCGCCGGTTTTCTCCTCGTAGGCGCGGGCAAAATCTTCTGCAAACGCGGCCGGCAGTCCTTGTTCATCGCGCTGATTGAGCACCTGGTAGAACTCGGCATAAAGATCCCAATACTTCATTTTATTGGTCGCGCCCAACAGCGAGCCGCGTTTCAAGCCGCGGTCGAAACGCTCCTGCATGTCGCTCGGTTTGATGCGCGTCATCAACTCGTCAAGTCCCTGCTGCATCGAGCCGTTAATGGCGGCTTGATGGACTTTGATATCCGTGAAGACTTCTCTCAGCGCTTCGATCGGACCCAGATAACGTGAGTTGTGCCCGTCGAACAGTTTGCGCAACGCCTCGTCCACACTGGCAGAAAATTTCAAAGGATTGTTATTGCCCGGTTGAATGGTCGTTTGGCCGATCTTGAAGCGCTGTTTGACGTTGGCGCGTTCCTTGAGTACTTCCATCAATCCCAGCACTAGCTCTCGCATCATCTGCCCCGACAATGCCAGCAGGTTGGTCTGTGCTTCCAGCGGCAGCGCAGAAGGATCGATGCCGGCGCCGCGACAGAACGCATCTATTGCGCTGTGAAGTTCGCCGCCATCGATTGTTTTGCGTATTCGCTCCGGCTCGGATCTACCAGGGCTCGTCGCTGCGGGGGCTTTGTCGCGTATGTAAGGACGCGTCGCCACTTGCCACTCGGCGGGGCGCTTGGAATGCACTACCGTGCGTTGTTCGCCGGAGTCCTCGGGCAGCAGTGAAATGGCCTCGCTGGCCGGAACACTACGTACTTTGCGCGGTGGTTCAGCCGGCGTGGCTGCAGGCGCTCTAAATTTGCCGGTACCGTCCGACAGCAGGTCCGTGATGTCCAGTGCTTCGCCCAGATCGCCGTAGTCCGGATCGGGAGCGGGTTTGCGCTTTATGGAGGGCGCTGGCATTTGCCCGCTGGCATCTGCCGGAAAGTCGCTGCGCTCATCGATGCTGACCAGCAGCTCGTAATCGCCCATCCGGAGGCGATCGCCATCCTTCAAAACATGCGGGCCCTCCACTGCAATGGGCGTATCGGCGCCGTTGATGAATACGCCGTTGGTACTGGTGTCCTCGACGATCCATTTGCCGCTGCGGAAGCTTATTTTGGCGTGATGGCTGGAAACATAGCGGTCTGCATCGGGCAGCACCAAGTCATTGTCTGCATTGCGGCCGATTCTGCCGCCATGGAGGCCGAATAGGCAGGAACTGCGCTTGCCGAGCTGTCTATAGTGGTCGCTAATGACTCTTAACTTTAACGCCATCTGATCTTCCGCCGGTCGGAACGGCCGCATTGAGTGGAATACTGCCGGCGCGCAACCGCAATGTCGGCTCGAACCTGCTGGCGGGCTGATTGACTCTTTATCGGCCAGGACATTGTTTCCGGCTGCCTCATGCAACCGGCATCCCACAACGACCGCGATCGGAAGCCCTCAGACCCTGTAATATGCGCGCAGCCTAGCAACGAAGCTACATAACGATATGGCAGCCAGTCACATTTTTAAGGTCATTTTCGCGAATCAGGGTAAGGTCTATGAGATCTACGCCCGCAAGGTCAGTCACGGCAGCCTGTTCGGTTTCATCGAAATCGAGGAGCTGGTGTTCGGCGAACGTTCGGCGGTGGTTGTGGACCCGACGGAAGAAAAGGTCAAAGCCGAGTTCGCTGAGGTAAAACGCACTTTTCTGCCCATTCATTCCGTGCTGCGCGTGGACGAAGTGCGCAAACAAGGGGTGAGCAAAATGAGCGTGGTGGAAGGATCGAACGTCGCGCAGTTTCCAATGCCGATTTACACGCCCGGCGACTCGGGACCCAAACGCTGAGTTGCCTTGTGTCGCTGCTGGCCGCGGTGGCCGCGGCAGCGTTGCTCCGGTATCATTCGCGCCCCGCTGCTATGCAGCCGCTTCGCACTCAACTAGGGTCTGTTGACGCCAGATGCTCATACTTCCCGGTGCGCCCGCACTTTCGGATTTCAGGCTCAATAAACTTCTCGCAGCGATCAGAAAGCAACCGGGGCAGGTGCGGCGCCTCACAGCGCGTTTCATTCACTTTGTCGACGTCAGCGGCGTCTTGTCCTCGCCGGATCGTAAGGTTCTCGATGCGCTGCTCACCTACGGGCCGCGTCACGCAGCTGCGGATGAAGCAGGTTCGTTGATTCTCGCCGTTCCGCGGCCCGGCACCATCTCGCCCTGGTCCAGCAAAGCAACCGACATTGCACACGTTTGCGGGCTACATTCCATCCAGCGAATCGAGCGGGGCATCGCGTACTACGTGAGCGCTGCGGAGGTCTTGAACGAATCTGCTCTGGTGCCTATAGCGGCGGCATTGCACGACCGCATGACCGAAGCGGCGATGTTCGATCTTCAATCCGCGACGCGGCTATTCCTTCATGAGCCCGCCCGACCGCTGCAAAGCATCGATTTGCTGGGGCAGGGACGGCGCGCGCTCGAAGATGCCAATGCACGCTTGGGCCTGGCGCTGTCGGCCGAGGAAATCGACTACTTGATCGAAAACTTTCAACGCTTGCAACGCAACCCGAACGATGTCGAGCTGATGATGTTCGCGCAGGCGAACTCCGAGCACTGTCGCCATAAGATTTTCAACGCGCAATGGACAATCGACGGACGCCCGCAAGCCAAGTCGCTGATGGCGATGATTCGCAACACGCACGAGAAGAGTTCTGCCGGCGTGCTTTCGGCTTATCGGGACAACGCGGCGGTCATTGCAGGACATACGGCAATGCGCTGGTTCGCTCGGCCGGAAGACGGGACCTATCAGCGGCACGAGGAGCCCGTGCACATTCTCATGAAGGTCGAAACTCACAATCATCCCACAGCGATTTCGCCTTTTCCCGGAGCCGCTACCGGTGCGGGTGGCGAGATCCGTGATGAAGGCGCGACCGGCACAGGTGCAAAACCCAAGGCAGGGTTAGTCGGCTTTTCCGTATCGAATTTGCGTATCCCAGGATTTGAGCAGCCGTGGGAAGTCGATCATGGCAAACCGGCGCGTATCGCCTCGGCGCTCGACATCATGATCGAGGGACCGATAGGCGCGGCCTCGTTCAACAACGAATTCGGACGGCCTAACATTTTGGGTTACTTCCGTACCTATGAGCAGCGGATCGACCAGAGTGGCCGGGCACAACTGCGGGGATATCACAAACCCATCATGCTTGCCGGCGGGCTCGGCAACATTCGGGCGGGGCATGTGAACAAGCAAGACATTCCTGCCGGCGCCAAGATCGTGGTGTTGGGTGGCCCGTCGATGCTGATCGGACTCGGTGGCGGTGCCGCCTCGTCAATGGGCAGTGGCGCGTCCAGTGAAGCTTTAGACTTTGCGTCGGTGCAGCGCGGAAACGCAGAGATGCAGCGTCGTGCCCAAGAAGTCATCGATCACTGTTGGGCATTGGGAGAACGCAATCCCATTTTGCTGATCCACGACGTGGGTGCGGGCGGGCTGTCGAACGCTATCCCCGAATCGATCGATCATAGCCATCGCGGCGGGCGGATCGATTTGCGCAAGATTCCCTCCGACGAGCCGGGCATGTCGCCATTGGAGATCTGGTGTAACGAAGCGCAGGAACGTTACGTACTCATCGTGGGTGCCGAACAGATCGACCGCTTCGGTCACTTCTGCGCGCGCGAGCGCTGCCCCTATGCGGTGGTCGGGGAGGTGACCGAAAAGCGCTGGCTGCAAGTCGAAGATCCGCTATCAAAAACCACACCGATCGATCTGCCGGTGGAGGTGGTGCTCGGCAAAGCACCGCGGATGCATCGCGAAGTCGTCAGTATCCAGGCGCACGGGGATGATTTCAGTGCTGCGGATTTGGATATCCGCGATGCGGCTTATCGTTTGCTGCGATTGCCGGCAATTGCAGACAAGAGCTTTCTGATCACTATCGGCGATCGCACTGTGGGCGGTTTGGTGAGCCGTGATCCAATGGTGGGTCCATGGCAGGTTCCAGTGAGCGATGTCGCTGTGACAGTTAGCGATTATGAGGGCACTCATGGGGAGGCGATGTCGATCGGTGAGCGTACGCCGCTCGCGCTGCTCGATGCCGCGGCGTCCGGAAGGATGGCGGTTGCTGAGGCGATTACCAACATCATTGCCGCTGACGTGCAGCAGCTTGCCGACGTGCGATTGTCGGCGAACTGGATGGCGGCATGCGGCGAGCCCGGCGAGGATGCGGATCTGTATGCGACCGTGAAGGCGGTGGGCGAGGAATTCTGTCCGGCGCTGGGAATTGCCATTCCGGTGGGCAAGGACTCATTTTCCATGAAGACTGTCTGGCAGGCGCCGGAAAGCAAAAAAATGCTGGCGCCGCTCTCGCTCGTTATCTCTGCATTTGCCCCGGTTCACGATGTACGCCGCACGCTCACGCCGCAATTGCGAACCGATCGCGGTGCGACGATATTGATGCTGATCGATCTGGGCCGCGGGCAGAATCGAATGGGCGGTTCCTGTGCTGCCCAAGTCTACGGGAAACTCGGCAGTAATCCGCCCGACTGTGATTCGCCCGAACTGCTGCGCAATTTTTTCGCTGCGCTGGCCGAGCTGAAGAATCGTAATGTGCTCCTCGCTTATCACGATCGTTCCGATGGCGGCCTGTTCGTTACACTGTGCGAAATGGCGTTTGCGGGCCATTGCGGCATGCAGGTTGATTTACCTCATGCGGCTCATCCAGCCGCGGCATTGTTCAGCGAAGAGCTCGGGGCCGTCATTCAAGTCGAAGCTGCCGAGGAGATTTCCGTTCAGCAGATATTTGCCCGGCATGGTTTGCGAGATGCGGTCGCGGCGATCGGCGGCATCCATGATGAAGACCAAATTCTCGTTCGAGCCGGTGGCCGCACCCTGCTCGATGAAACGCGCACCACGCTGCGCCGAGCGTGGTCGGAAACCTCCCATCGTCTGCAATCCTTGCGCGATAACCCGGAATGCGCGCGTGAGGAATGGGAAACGCTCCTTGACGCTGACGATCCCGGTCTGAATGTAGCGTTGACGTACGATCCAAACGTCGACGTCGCAGCTGCGTACGTGATGCGTGGCGAACGGCCACATGTCGCGATTCTTCGAGAGCAGGGCGTGAACGGCCAGTCGGAAATGGCCGCGGCAATGCATCGCGCCGGTTTTCAGCCGGTGGATGTCCATATGACCGATCTGTTGGCGCGGCGCGTGCGGCTTGAAAACTTCAAAGGTATGGTTGCTTGCGGCGGGTTTTCGTACGGCGATGTGTTGGGAGCAGGTGAAGGCTGGGCGAAATCCATCCTGTTTCATTCCGCGACGCGCGATGCGTTTGCCGAGTTTTTCAATGCTTCGGGCACATTTACACTGGGGGTATGCAATGGCTGCCAGATGTTGTCGGCATTACATGAATTAATTCCGGGCGCGCAGCACTGGCCGCGTTTTGTGCGCAATCGATCGGAGCAATTTGAAGCGCGCGTCAGCATGGTAGAAGTTCTGAAGACGCCATCCTTATTTCTGTCCGGAATGGCCGGCTCGCGAATGCCGATTGCGGTATCCCATGGAGAAGGACGAGCCGAATATCGCACCATCGCCGACAGCGCAGCCTGTGAAGACGCCGGGCTGATCGTTTTGCGTTACATCGATAATTACGGCCGCCCAACTGAAAGTTATCCGGCAAACCCGAATGGTTCACCCGCCGGGCAGACGGGTCTTACGACGCCGGATGGCCGTGTGACTGTATTCATGCCCCATCCGGAACGCGTGTTCCGCACCGTTCAGAACTCGTGGCATCCCGACGAATGGGATGAAGACGGCCCATGGTTGCGAATGTTCCGCAATGCGAGAGTGTGGGTGGGATAGGGGAGTGAGTGGATAGTGATTAGTGGATAGTCAGAAGGCAGGGTACGTGCGATCCCCGGTCTTACTCTGGCTATCGACTATTCACTTCCGCACTACTATTTCGCCTTTATCAACGGCGTCACTTTCGACTGGCTGTTTTCTTCTGCGAAGTAGCGTCTCACCATCATGGCCTGCTGCAGCTTGCCGCGCCGTACATAGGCTTGGTACAGCAAGTCTTTCATGATCTCGAGCAGAATCGCCGCGCGCTCGGCATTGATGAGCGGCAGATTCGGATGCGGTTCGGTATCGTTGCCAAAGATGACTTTCTTTAGCAGCGTAAACGTGTCGTTGTCCAGTTCCGCCATCTGCCGAGCCGCAGTCAATTCATCGAACATCTTCAGGCGGCCGTTCTCGCCCAGATCGTAGAACAGCCCCTGAGCTGTACGGCGGCACATTGCGGCAAACGCATTGAAATTCGCGCCGGCGTAACAAGCCAGCGCTTCCTTGAACAGAACGACGGCTTCTTCGGGTAAGTAGGTGAACGCGAATTTCTCACGCGGCCGTTCCAACTCGACGTAGTTGGGTGAGAGTTCCACGCGCGTTCCGGCATACATTTTCACCGGAAATTTGAGGAACACGGGCGCGTTGCACGAGTCGCAGCGATAGACGATGCCCACATGCGTGGGCTTGTGAGAAATCAACTGGGTGAATTGCGGCACCGAAACTGCGCTCAGATGAGCGAACACTTCGCAATGCGGGCAGGTGATTGCGAAGCTGGCCTCACCATCGTGATGCAGCCGACTATTGGAATCGATCGAGATAGACATCGCGCATCCTCATTACAATCGCCGGAGAACCGCCTGGCATGCGAGAACGTGCGGAGAGCGGCTGGTCTTTCGCTGACTTCATTGCCAATTTCTGCAGAATGTCTGGCAGTGACACGCGTTATACGACGGCGCCTACGGCAGCCTCGCAAGCTCTCGCGAGCAGTTCCTAGCGACATACTCCCGGTCGTCGCCATCTGCAGACAGTCTAGCGGAGTGTGCTGCCTGGCATCCATTAATGCGAACAACGGCGCACTAAATTCGCGTTAAGTTAAGCGTGGCAGCAAAAGAAGCTATTTCCAGGCCTTCGCCGCCGCGTTTGCGGCTTCATTGAGCGGCCGTGCGAGGAGGCCGGTTTGACTCATCGTCACTCGATACCGGGCGCCGTCCGCCATGGGCATGTACGTGGCGCTGCCATAAACGGCGTCGACAAAAGGAAAGCGCCCCGGATGGTCCTGCGTGAACGTCCACACGTCCAGGCCCGGATTTTCGGTCAGCTGATACACCGTCCGCGGCCCGTTGCGTTCGCGTTCTATATCGCGATATCTACCGCTCAGCCGCTCCAGGCGATACTGCGCATCCAATCCCAACAGATTCGCCCAGCCATGCCATTTGAGGACCCGCGCGTCGAGCTGCCACTCGTCGCCGTGCAGCAGAAACAATTGCATTTCTCCCGAGGGAATCGGTGCAAGGGAAACGCGATATTGCTGTGGGCCGCGGGCTTCAAACACCAGATCGGCCACCGGCGCTTCGTTGGTGAGACGGTCGTAGGTATGCAAATTGAGCGAGATCACGAACAGCAGCCCTGCGACCGCAAGCAGCAACACACCACCGAGGATGCTTCCGCCCGCCGCAAGCAACTTTCCGCGAAACAAACGATTGATCGCAAGCGCCAGCGCAAACGCGCCGAACACAGCGATCACGATGGCGATGGCTTCAGCGTCCATGGGAGGTAGTGATTAGTGGCTAGTGGATAGTCAGAGTAAGAGGGATATTTTCATGAACGGCTCCGAGCGACGGTCGGCACGATGCTTTTCTTTTCTGTTCTGACGTCCACTATCGACTATCCGCTATCCCTCCAACTTCTTAAATCTGATCCGGTGCGGTTGATTGGCATCCTCGCCCTTGCGGCGCTTGAAATCCTCGACGTACTCCGTGTAGTTGCCTTCAAACCAGATCACTTCGCTATTGCCTTCGAACGCGAGGATGTGGGTGGCGATGCGGTCCAGGAACCAGCGATCGTGTGAGATCACCACTGCACAACCGGGGAAGGTGAGGAGCGCTTCTTCCAGTGCTCGCAGGGTTTCCACATCCAGATCATTTGTCGGTTCGTCGAGCAATAGAACATTGCCGCCGGATCTCAATACTTTCGCCAGGTGGACGCGATTGCGTTCACCGCCCGACAATTCTCCGATCAGCTGCTGCTGTTGAGTGCCGCGGAAATTGAAGCGTCCCACATAGGCGCGCGAGGAGGTTTCGTAGTTGCCGATGCGAATCGTTTCCAGGCCCTCGGAAATTTCCGCCCACACCGATTTCTTGTCGTCCAGGGATTGCCTGGATTGATCTACGTACGCGAGCTGCACGGATGGCCCAAGGCGCATCGTGCCGGCATCCGCCTGTTCCTGGCCGGTGAGAATGCGGAACAGCGTGGTTTTGCCGGCACCGTTCGGTCCGATGACGCCGACGTTTCCGCCCGGGGGAAGTTTGAAGTTCAGGCCGTCGAACAATAGACGCTCGCCAAAGCCCTTCTTCAGAGCATTGGCTTCGATGACGAGTTCACCCAGGCGGGCGCCGGGAGGAATGTAGATTTCATTGGTCTCATTGCGCTTTTGGAACTCCTGCGAGGCGAGTTCCTCATAGCGCTGCATGCGTGCCTTGCTCTTGGCCTGTCGTGCCTTGGGATTCGAACGTACCCATTCCAGCTCGCGTTGCAGCGTCTTGCGCAGATTCTCCTGTTGTTTTTCTTCTTGCGCGAGCCGCTTTTCCTTCTGTTCCAGCCACGATGAGTAATTCCCCTCCCAAGGGATACCGTGCCCGCGATCCAATTCCAATATCCAGCCCGCGACATTATCGAGAAAGTAGCGGTCGTGAGTGACGGCGATGACGGTGCCCGGATAGGTTTCAAGAAAGCGCTCCAGCCAGGCCACCGATTCGGCATCCAGGTGATTGGTCGGCTCATCGAGCAACAGCATGTCGGGTTGCGACAGCAACAACCTGCATAGCGCAACGCGGCGGCGCTCGCCGCCGGAGATTTTGGTGACATCCGCGTCCCACGGCGGCAGGCGCAGTGCGTCGGCCGCCACTTCCAGTTTGCGCTCCAATTCCCAGCCGTTTTGTGCGTCGATGGCATCCTGCAGCTTGGCCTGCTCTTCGAGCAATTTGTTCATCGCATCGCCGTCGAGATCGGGATCGGCAAACTTATCGCTGACGGCGTTGAAACGGTCGAGCAGATTTTGGATTTCCGCGACACCTTCCACCACGTTGCCGCGCACGTCCTTTTTGGCATCGAGCTGGGGTTCCTGCGACAGCAGTCCGATTTTTATACCAGGTTGCGGACGTGCTTCGCCTTCGATCTCCTTGTCCAGCCCTGCCATGATGCGTAGCAGGGTCGACTTGCCCGAACCGTTGAGTCCGAGCACACCGATTTTTGCGCCGGGGAAAAACGATAGCGAAATATCCCGCAAGATGATCCGCTTAGGCGGCACCACCTTGGATACCCGGTTCATGGTGTAAATGAATTGCGCCATCGATGAGCTTTCCTAGAGGAGATGAGAAAACGGGCGCGCAATGATACAGGATGAGCAGGGACGAGCGGGACGCGGCTACCCGCATTGCATGTGCTACCCTCGCGCAAAACCGCGGGTTCCTCGCAAGGTATGTCAACAGACTCCAGTCCCGATCCTGCCGCTTTTCCGGTACTCGTGGTTTCCGGCGACGCTATCGCCCGCTATGGCTTTGCAGACGGGCACCCCTTCGGTACCGACCGGCACGGCGCATTCATGGCCGAGCTGAAAACCTCAGGTCTGGATCTACAGGTCACGCATGCAGTGCCTCGAGCAGCGACTCGCGAAGAGCTCGGCAGTTTTCATACTTCCGCTTTCATCGAGATGGTTTTCCAACGGTGCGAGCGCGGCCAGGGTTATCTGGACTCCGGCGATACCCCGGCATGGCACGGCTTATTCGAAGCGGCATCAAACGTCGTCGGCGCGACGCTGGTCGGCGTCGAGGCGGTGATGCAAGGCGCCGTTAAACGTGCCTTCATCCCTATTGCCGGGCTTCACCATGCCGCGCGCAACAACGCGTCGGGCTTTTGCGTGTTCAACGATTGCGGTGTGGCAATAGAAATGCTGCGACGCCGGTTTGGCGTGAAGCGAATTGCTTACGTGGATATCGATGCCCATCATGGCGATGGTGTGTACTACTCGTTCGAATCGGATCCCGACGTGTGGCTTGCCGATATTCATGAGGACGGCGAGCACCTGTTTCCGGGGACTGGCAAAGCGAGCGAAATCGGTCTGCAGGATGCAAGTGGGACCAAATTGAATTGCCCGCTCCCGCCGTTGTCAGGAGACGCAGAATTCCATCGCGCATGGATCGCGGTGGAGGAGCACATTCGGGCTGCAGCACCCGAGTTCATCCTGTTGCAGTGTGGAGCGGACAGCATCAGCGGCGATCCGCTGACGCACTTGCAATTTACCCCCGCGGCTCACGGCCATGCCGCACGGCGCCTATGCGCCCTAGCCGACGAATTGGGCCACGGCCGCGTGGTGGCGACTGGCGGTGGTGGGTATAACCGCCAAAATCTGGCCCTTGCCTGGACGAATGTGGTGCGGGCAATGGTGGAGAGTAGTGAGTAGTCGATAGTCGCTAGTAGATAGCCAGAGAAGAGCGTCTTCGTGCCGAACCTGGTTTCCTGATTTCTGGCGCCGCCAGCAATAGGCACTTCGGCTCCCTGTCTGACTAACCACTATCCCCTAACCACTACCGGCTGACAGCCGGTAGAATTCCGCTCCCTCACCGGCGGAGTGATTCATGTTTGCTGCTCATACTAAGATCGCAGGATTCGACCCCGACTTGCAGGCTGCTTTGATGGCGGAGCGCGTCCGTCAAGAACAGCACCTGGAGCTGATTGCTTCGGAAAACTACGCAAGTCCCAGGGTACTGGAAGCTCAGGGTTCGGTTCTGACCAACAAATATGCGGAAGGCTATCCCGGTAAACGTTACTACGGCGGTTGCGAATTCGTAGATGTTGCCGAGCAGCTTGCGATCGACAGAGCGAAGCAGCTGTTCGGCGCGGCGTATGCCAATGTGCAGCCGCACTCGGGATCGCAAGCCAATGCGGCTGCCTATCTGGCATTGATCAAGCCGGGCGACACCATTCTGGGTATGAGTTTGGATCACGGTGGACACCTGACGCACGGTGCGAAGGTGAATTTTTCCGGCAAGATCTTCAATGCCGTGCAGTACGGCCTCAACCCCGAGTCAGGCGAAATCGACTACTCGCAGGTCGAGCGTCTGGCTCGAGAGCATCGGCCCAAAATGGTGATTGCCGGATTTTCCGCCTATTCGCGCGTCATCGACTGGCAGCGTTTCCGCGCCATCGCCGATAGCGTGGGCGCTTATCTGGTGGTGGATATGGCCCACGTCGCGGGTCTGGTGGCGGTCGGGCTATATCCAAATCCGATTCCTTTTGCGGACGTGGTGACCTCGACGACGCATAAGACATTGCGCGGTCCGCGTGGCGGGTTGATTCTGGCGCGCGCCAACGCAGAAATCGAAAAGAAACTGAACTCGTTAGTCTTTCCCGGTACCCAGGGCGGCCCGCTGATGCACGTCATCGCCGCCAAGGCAGTGGCTTTTCTGGAAGCTCTGCAGCCGGACTTCAAGGGATATCAACAACAAACCTTGAATAACGCTCGTGCGATGGCAGCTGCGCTGGCGCAGCGTGGCTACAAGATCGTTTCGGGGGGCACCGACAATCATCTATTTCTGGTCGATCTGATTGCGAAGGACGTGACGGGTAAGGACGCCGATGCGGCGTTGGGACGCGCTAACATCACCGTCAATAAGAATGCCGTACCGAACGATCCGCGTTCGCCCTTCGTCACCAGCGGCCTGCGCATCGGTACGCCGGCAGTCACCACGCGCGGCTTCCGCGAGGCTGAAGTGGTGGAGCTTGCCGGCTGGATGGCGGACGTGCTCGGGGATATCAAAAATGAAAGCACTATTGCACGCGTGAAAAATCAGGTGCTCGAGATCTGTCGGCGCTTTCCGGTGTATGCCCAGGCTTGATTCGTAGCCGCCTTTTAGACGACATGATCCATCATGCATTGCCCATTTTGCGGTCATGAGGAAACCAAAGTCATCGACTCGCGCCTCGCGGGTGAGGGACAGCAGATCCGCCGTCGCCGCGAGTGCCTGAAATGCAGCGAACGTTTCACCACCTTCGAAACTGCGGAACTGGTGATGCCGCATCTGATCAAGAGCGACGCCGCCCGCGAGCCTTTCGATGAACAAAAAATGCGCAACGGCATGATCAAAGCGCTGGAAAAACGCCCCGTTGCGGCCGAAGCGTTGGACGCGGCAGTCGCACATATTTGTCATCGCCTGCGCGCCCTGGGCGAGCGTGAAGTGCCGGCGCGGCTGGTCGGCGAGCTGGTGATGGACGAATTGCGGCATCTCGATGAGGTGGCTTACGTGCGTTTTGCCTCGGTTTATCGCAGCTTTCAGGACGTGGATGCTTTTCGCGAAGAGATCGACAAGCTGCGTCATCGCCGATCGCGGGATGCGGCCGAATCGCAGCTCGCGCTATGGACCGGCGGCGATGACATCAAGAAAGGCTGATGGGTTCGTACTGAACGCCATGCCGAGGTTTTCCCCGATCGATGAACGCATGATGTCGCGCGCATTGCAGCTGGCGGCGCGAGGGCTATACACGACACAACCTAATCCGCGGGTCGGCTGTGTCATTGCGCACGACGCAACCATTGTCGGTGAAGGATGGCATCGGCGCGCGGGTGAGGCGCATGCCGAAGCGCTCGCGCTTCAACAAGCCGGCGACAACGCTAAAGGCGCGACTGCTTACGTGACGTTGGAACCGCACTGTCACGAGTCCCGTACTCCCCCTTGCACCGACGCATTGATTCGCGCCGGTGTGGCCCGAGTGATTTCCGCGATGACCGATCCCAATCCGCAGGTCAGCGGAAAAGGTCATGAACAGTTGCGCGCGTCGGGCCTCGACGTGGAAGTCGGCTTGCTTGGAGCAACAGCGCAATCGCTCAATGCAGGTTTCATCAAGCGCATGACCCAGGGCCTGCCTTGGGTGACAGTGAAAGTCGCCAGCAGCCTGGATGGATATGTCGCGCTGGCGAGTGGCGAGAGCCGCTGGATTACCGGCGATGCGGCGCGCCGGGATGTGCAGCGCCTGCGGGCGCGCAGTAGTGCTATCGTTACCGGCATCAATACTGTGGTGACGGATGATCCGCAGCTGACCGTTCGCGATCCGCAGCTGGACACCTTGGGCAGGCAGCCGGTGCGTGTCGTGATCGACTCGAACGTGCGCATGCCTGCGCATGCGAGGTTACTGCGCGAGCCGGGAGAAACGCTCATCTATGCGACCGAGAAGTCCGGAGTGCTCGCCGAACTTGCGGGGGCGCAGGTGCTGCCGCTAACTGCGGGGGCCGACGGTAAAGTGGATTTAGAAGCCGTTCTCAGGGATCTCGCCCGACGCGGCTGCAACGAAGCTTTGGTGGAAGCCGGGCCGACACTCTCCGGCGAATTCCTGCGGCACAATCTTGCGGATGAGTTGATCGTATACATTGCTCCAGTGCTGCTGGGAGCAGGCGCACGCTCGATGCTCACGCTTCCTGGCCTGCAAAGTATGCAAGAACGTCGAACATTGCAGCTGATCGACTCGCGCCGTGTGGGCGGCGATATTCGTCTGCGCCTGCGGCCGCAGGCGGGCTAGCTGCAGATCTTAAGAGGATTTTGTGTTTACCGGAATCGTACAAAGCGTGGGCGAGATTCGCGCAGTCTGCGCGCGCGGCGGCGACATAGAACTGTGGGTCGGTTCTGGAGCGCTCGATATGCAAGCAGTTGCACTGGGCGACAGCATTGCAGTGAGCGGCTGCTGCCTGACAGTCACTCGTTTCGATGCGGAGAGCTTTGCGGTCGACGTATCGAAAGAAACTCTGTCGGTGACAACGCTTGCGAGGTGGCAAGTGGGAACTCGAGTCAACCTCGAGCCGGCGTTGCGCGCGGGACAGCCGCTCGGCGGCCACTACGTCACGGGACATGTCGACGGCGTTGCCGAGATCGTCGAAGCGGCTGAAGATGCTCGCTCGCGACGTGTAACGTTCGAAGTTCCGCAAGGGCTGGCGCGCTATATCGCCCGTAAAGGGTCGGTTTGCATCGACGGGGTAAGTCTCACCGTGAATGACGTCGGTGCAAACATATTTGCCGTCAACCTGATTCCGCACACGCTGTCGGTGACGACCCTGGGCGGATATGTACGCGGCGCCCGTGTGAATCTCGAAGTGGATATCATTGCGCGCTATATGGAACGGCTTTCCACTATGTCCAACACTGTCTCGCAAATCCTATAAAATGTAGATATTCGTAGGATTACC
>FTFH01001487.1_pt1 | contig 15555 bp, 9 predicted proteins | sample 1640371 | NCBI WGS metagenome assembly FTFH01 (sample SAMEA3914816, study PRJEB12502) | metagenome | biome: forest; material: soil | place: USA | collected 2011-09-16 | depth 0.3 m | reverse complement strand
GTCACGATCATCGCCAAGAATCCCGAGATCGGCCAGGGCGTCAAAACCATGCTGCCGATGATCATTGCGGAGGAGCTGGACGTCGACTGGAAGGATGTCCGTACCGAACAGGCGATCTTCAATCCTGTTTACGGACCTCAATTCGCCGGCGGCAGCTTTGCCACGCCGATGAATTGGGATCCGCTGCGCCGCGTCGGCGCCGCCGGCCGCCAGATGCTGGTCACCGCGGCAGCGAAAACTTGGGGCGTGCCGGAAGCCGAATGCGAAACAGCCTCCGGTAACGTGCATCACAAGGGTTCCAGCCGCAGCCTAGATTACGGGGTGTTGGCGGTGAGAGCCGCGAAACTTCCGCCTCCCGATCTGAAGACGGTCACCCTCAAAGATCCAAAGCAATTCAAGATCGTCGGCAAGTCGGTTCCCGGCGTGGACAGTCCCAAGATCGTGACGGGTGAGCCCATCTTCGGCATCGACGTCACCGTGCCCGGGATGCGGTACGCGATATTCGAAAAAGCGGGGGTCTTCGGCAGCAAGGTTGCGAGTGCCAACCTGGATGCGATCAAAGCGCTGCCGGGCGTGCGCAATGCATTCATCGTCAAAGGCACGGAACCGAGCGGATTACCGGCGGGCATGGCCATCGGCGCACTGGAAGGTGTCGCCATCGTTGCCGACACCTGGTGGCAGGCGAATAAAGCGCGCGAAAAACTCGACATCAAGTGGGAGAGCAATCCGATCGCGAGTCAAAGCAGCGCCGGATTCGCACAAACCGCGGCCGAACTCGCCAAGCAAGAGCCCACCAAGAAGATTCGCAATGACGGCGATGTGAACGGAGCATTGGGCGGTGCCGCTCACGTAGTCGAGGCGGCCTATTTTTATCCATTCCTGTCGCACGCAACGCTGGAGCCGCAAAACTGCACGGTGCAGGTTCGCGATGGCAAAGTCGAAATCTGGGCGCCCACACAGAATCCCGGCTCGGGCCGCACGATGGTTGCCAAGGCGCTGGGCGTTGCCGAGAACGACATCACCATCCATCTCATCCGCTGCGGCGGCGGATTCGGCCGCAGACTGGGCAACGACTATATGGTCGAAGCGGCGATGATCGCCAAGCAGGCCGGCGAACCGGTGAAGTTGCTGTGGGACCGGCGGCAGGATCTGCAACATGACTTCTATCGCCCGGCGGGATTTCATTTCTTCAAGGCCGGCCTCGATGTGCAGGGCAAGCTGGTGGCATTTCGCAATCACTTCGTGACGTTTGGCGACGGCGATAAATTTGCCCCCAGCGCCGAGTTGAGTGCCCTGGAATTTCCGGCGCGTTTCGTCCCCAATCTGGAATATGCCGCGTCCCTGATGCCGCTCGGCGTGCCCACGGGCCCGCTGCGTGCGCCCGGCAGCAACGCGCTGGCGTTTGCTTTTGAATCGTTCATCGATGAACTCGCGCATGCCGCGGGTAAAGACCCCGTGCAATTCCGCCTGGACATGATCGGCGAGTCGCGACTGATGCCCGCGCCTCCGCCCGGCCCCTTTGGCCCGATGCCGGCCTTCGACACCGGCCGCATGCGCGGCGTGTTGGAGCTGGCGGCCGAAAAGTCGGGTTGGGGCAAACGCAAATTGCCGCGGGGCACCGGCATGGGGATCGCATTTTATTACAGCCACCTGGGCTATTTCGCTGAGGTCGTACAGGTCACCGTTCCCGGCAGCGGCATTCCCAAAGTCGACAAGGTATGGATTGCCGGCGACTGCGGCAGCCAGATCATCAATCCCACCGGCGCGGAAAATCAGGTGCAAGGTGCAGCGCTGGAGGGCATTGGTTCGGCACTCGGCTCGGCAATTACGATTGATGGCGGCCGGGTGGTGCAGACCAACTTCCACGACTTCAAACTGCTGCGGATGAACCAGGCACCCGCGGTCGAGGTGCATTTCCGGATTACCGACAACCCGCCCACGGGGTTGGGCGAGCCGGCGTTGCCACCGGCGATCCCAGCGCTGTGTAATGCGATCTTTGCGGCGACCGGCAAGCGAGTGCGCAAGTTGCCGATCGATCCGGCGGAGTTGAAGACAGCTTGATTGTTGAAAAAGGCTCCCTGCCATTTTTCAACTGCCTGCTACCTTGCGATTCAGCCTGGCACCGGCAGCGCGCGCTGGTTCTGTAGAATTTTCATGCGGCGCTCCAGCTCTTCCTGGGGCAACTGGTAGGGATCGCCCGAGAGGTCCTTGCCGATCTCCATGCCGCGTTGCACCGCCGGCCGCGCGCCGACGTCCTCGATCCAGCGCTTGACGTACTTGAACTCGTTGATGTCCTGACCGAGGCGCTCCCAGGCAAGCGACCACGGATAACAGATGATATCGGCAATCGAGTACTCGCCGGCGAGGTAACGTCGGTCGTAGAGGCGGTTGTTCATGACACCGAACAGCCGATTCACCTCGTTGTCGAACCGGCGTAGTGCGTAACTCAGATCGCCATTCTCCGGTCTCTGTGCAGCGCGGCGAAAGTTGCCGCATTCGCCGAACTTTGGACCTTGATTTGCCATCTGCCACATCACCCATTGCACCACCTCGTATTTTTCCCGCGGGGTCTGCGGCCAGAGCTGCCCCGATTTTTCCGCGAGGTACATGAGAATGGCGCCCGATTCAAATACCGACAGCGCGCTGCCGCCGCCCAGCGGTTCATGATCGATGATGGCGGGCATGCGGTGGTTGGGGTTGATGGCGAGATACGCCCGCGAGAATTGGTCACCCTTGCCGATGTCCAATGGAACGAGGCGGTAGGGCATGCCAGTCTCTTCGAGGAACAGGGTCACTTTCTTGCCGTTGGGCGTGGGCCAGAAAAATAGATCGATCATGAAATGCTCCAGCGGGTGCGGTTCGCGAGCCAACTATAGTTGAGACTTCCAATGATGCGGAACGTTTGCCGGCGACGACAGTCAATATCGGTCCGTTTGACGGCATTGCCGAAGCGGTGCGGTTACATCGAAGCTGGGCCTGCAGTGACGCTGACAATTCCACAAGGATCGATGAGGAACAACGCGCGGTCTTGATCGTTAGCAGAAGCTTTTTCAACCATCCAGTGGGCGCACTTGGGGGGAACGCAAATGATTCCGCAGCTATGGTCGAGTTGGCAACAGCAGGTAATCGCGGCGATTCGCATCAATCTGCGCGATGTCCTGGATTCGGTGGAAGAGGAGGACATCGATTGGGATGCATGGCGCCCGCTGTTCGAGGAAGGCCGCTCGCCGGACGCAGCGGTAGCGGAGGCGTTCATGAGAGATCCTGACGAGGCGCAAACCAGATCCGGCTGACAGCGTTGCGTACGGCCGCGACAGGCGAGCCTGTCATAGGCACTATTACCTCACCTGATGCGTGTCCCGAGAGCCGCAACCGCCTTATAAAAACATTTACATCCGCTAGGGCGATTTCCTACACCGCGAGTCATGAAAGTGACCTCCCTGGAAGGAGGCGATCCCGTTGCTCCTGTTTCAAGAGGAGGGCAGGGCCGTCTTCAATGCATATGAGTGATTAGGGGGTAGGGATAGTCAGAGCGCACCGGCAGTACAATCCGCGGATTCGAAGCGCGAGGGGAAAAATATCGTGTCGATGAGCCGCAAGGAATTTTTGGAAACCATGGCCCGCGCGGCGGCGGCTACAGCTGCTACTTCACTGCTCGGCGTGCGCGGTGCCCTGGGCGCGCAGCCGCAGGCGTCCACGTCGAAGAAGGCCGAGGGAGCTGCGATCAAGGGGACGACAGACGCAATTCAACGCTATATCTCCGATACTACGCTGCGCAGCATGCCGCCCGCTGCGGTTGCACGTGGAAAGGAATGTCTCGTCGATGGCTTCGGCGTGATGCTCGCCGGCTCGACGCTGCAGGGAAGCGCTATCGTGCGCGACTACGCCAAGAGCTTTGCGGCCAAACACGAATCGACGGTCATCGGCAAGGAAGTCGTCCACCTTCCGGCGGCGCAGGCGGCGCTCGCCAATGCCGCGTCCGGTCATGCGATGGATTACGATGACACGCAGCTGTCGACGACCCCGGATCGTACCTTCGGACTGTTGACGCATCCCACGGTGCCCGTGCTCGCGGCAGCACTCGCAGTCGGCGAACGGATGGGCGCCTCAGGTCCGGCGTTTCTCGAGGCATTCCTGGTCGGCTTCGAAGTGGAGTGCAAGATTGCCGAAGCAATCGATCCCGCCCATTACCGTCGCGGCTTCCACAGCTCCGGCACTGTCGGCACCTTCGGCGCGACCGCCGCCGCCGCGAAACTCCTGAAGCTCACGCCATTGCAAATCCGCCACGCGCTCACGATTGCATCGAGTCTGTCGGCCGGCATCCGCGTCAACTTCGGATCGATGACCAAGCCGCTGCACGTGGCGCGCGCCGCCGAAAACGGCGTGTTCGCGGCGGAACTCGCGGCGCGCGGTTTCACCGGCGGTGATGAAGGGCTGGATGGACAGTGGGGTTTTTTTCAAGTTTTCGGCGGCGGCGTCGACCTCTATCGGCTGATTCCGGTCATCGGCAAGACGTACACCCTCATCGATCCAGGCGTCTCGTTCAAACCCTATCCTTGCGGTTCGCTCAGTCATCCCAGTATCGATGCGATGCTCAAAGTCGTGGTGGACAACGACTTGAAACCGCAACAGATCAAGGCCGTCCGGCTGCGTGCCGCGAACAACATCCTCGAGCCGTTGCGCTACCGCATCGCCACCAACGAACTGGAGGCGAAGTTCAGCGTCCCGTTCCTGATGTCCGCAATCATTCTGCGGCGGCGGGCGGGCATGCGTGAATTCACCGATGAGTTCGTGACCAGTCCAGCGGCGCAACAGATGATGGCGCGCGTGCAAGGTGTCTTCGATCCAGCCATCGAAGCGCAGGGTTACGACAAGATGCGCAGCACCGTCGAAGTGGATCTGGTGAACGGCGCAACGCTGGTGCAACCGGCCGATGAGCGGTATCGCGGTGGCCCCGAAAAGCCGTTCACCCGCGAGGAACTGCACGGCAAGTTCACCGACTGCGCGCAGCTCGTGCTGTCGGCGGCGCAGATCAAACAGGCCGTCGCGACGATCGAGTCGGTGGATACGCTGCAGGATATCCGCATACTGGTCCGCGCAGTAGCACCCGCCCCGGCAACGGCCGCGTGACCAGATCAAAACACGAGCATTGCCTCGTCTGAGTTAAGCTTCTTATACTGTCCGTTGCCGAGCAAGGGAACAATGGGGAGTAGCGCTTTGAATTTATGACGATGCGCACGCATGTCAGTGCAGGGTCTTCCGGAAAAAATGCAGACATCGAGGTGCTGCGCGCCGTGGCGGTAGGCTTTACCGTGCTCTGCCATCTCGGTGAGTTGTTGAAATGGAACGGCGACCCTCATTCGCTGGTGTGGATACCGGATTTTTGGGGCGGCGTCGATATATTCTTTTGCGTCAGCGGGTTTGTGATTACCCATTCTCTGCTGCGCATGCCGCGCCGGCCGGCGTTCCGAGACTTGGCGATTCCATTCTACATCCGGCGAGTTTTCAGAATCTGGCCCGCCGCGACGCTGTGGCTGGCGATTCCGATTCTCGCTGCAAAATATTTCAATACCAGCGGCGCGTTCGGCCACGCCAAAGCAGCTTTTTTCGATGGAGTCGCCGCGGTTGCGCAGGTGGCGAACATCTACTTCAGCTTCTGCCAGAGAGGCGCGTACGGTCCGTACGGTCCTTGCGGGAAGGAGATGGTTTATTGGAGTCTCTCTCTGGAAGAGCAATTCTACCTGGTGTTTCCGCTGCTCCTGTTTTTCATCCGTCCGCCACGCCTGCGTTGGCTTCTGGCAGCCTTGATTTTGATTCAGTTCGCGTTGCCCAGAGACGCCCCGGACCTGCTTTGGTTCATTCGGACGGACGCCATTTGCTACGGCGTGCTGATCGCAATGGCAAGCCACAACGGATCGATGCAAGCAGTGTCATCCGCTGTCGATCACAATCCTCGCGGTGCAATGGTGCTCGCGGTGTTATTGATGGCTCTGGTTGCAATACTGTCGATGACGCCGGCACTGCGGATCAATGTGGCGCTGATTGCCCTCGCCGCCGCCGGTCTCGTGTTGCTCGCGAGCTGCGAACGCAACGTGATCATTCCCTCTCGTCGGCTTAGGCCCTTCTTGCTGTGGTGCGGATCGAGGTCCTTTGCGATCTATCTGGCGCACCGCCCGTGTTTTTGGGCAACGCGCGAGATTTTCTATCGGATCTATCACCTCGTACATTTTAACGATACCTTTGCGCCCGCTTTTGTGGTTACCGCCGGCGTTTTCATCGCCGTTGCGAGCGAAGCGACGTATCGATTCGTCGAAACTCCCCTTCGCGAGCTGGGCCGTCGTCTCGCCGATCGCGTCGGCCAGCCCGCAGCATCGGTGCCAGAACCTTTGTCGACAACGACTGTTCGTTGAAGCCGATCGCGGTGTGCCGATGAGCATCAAGCCGGCTCTTTCTACCTCTTCACCGGTTTGCCATAGACCTCGAAGCGGGCCACGTTGATCCAGCCGCCGGAGCCATGACCGGTGCCGGGCATCAGATCGACGAAGCCCACTTCGTCTACCTTGCTCAAATCCGGATTGTCGACCCAGGACGAGGCTTCTCCGACCGGGCCATAAGTCCCCGCGGTGACCACTCGTTCCGGATCGAGCTTGATCCAGCGCAGGCCCGTGAAGGCAAATTCGCTTTCCAGGAAGGTCGTGGTCGAGGAGACCGCGTAATCACTCACCAATAAAGTGCCATCGGCCAGTTTCACCAAAGGCCGCACCCCACCCAAGGCGAAAACACTATTGGCCGCGATCCGGCGTGATAGCGTTTTCATTTCCCGACCAGGTGAGAAATACGCCTGTTGCAGCGGCAAAATTGCATTTCTGCATCCGATGACTGCATCTCTACACGGTGTCGATGCGGGTCAATTCCGCGCTTTGCAGTCTCAGAGCAATGAGGTACTCTTGGTTAGTTACTGACGGAACACAAAGAAACGGAACGCTTACCAGTCAGTAACGGGACATAAAAAACCAATTCAATCGAATTCGATTCGGTCGAATTCGGCGACTGCGAGTAAGGGGGTAACACACAGAAAAAAATGGCTTGAGCGATCGCAAGCTCGATCGCTATGTATTAAAAAATCCCAAGATGCTCGAGCGTTCGATGCCGGCATTTGCCGCGGCGCTTGGCACTTGAGCGGCCATCCAATTCAGGGGAAAACAAACGATGAACGTCTCAGCTCGAACTAGCTCCTTGGTGCCCGGGGCCATAGGCCTGGTGCTGGCATGGTGCTGCGCGCCTGCTGTCGCACAACAGGCTCCCGCGGCACGCAGCAATGTCCTCGATGAAGTCTTAGTCACCGCACGCCGCCGTGAAGAATCACTGCAGACGGTGCCGCTCGCCGTCACCGCAATGAAAACCGAGCAGCTCGAGCAGCGCGGCGTCGAGAACATGGTCAATCTGAATATCCTGGTGCCGAACGTACTGATCGAAGGTAGCTTTCTTTCCGGTGTGAACGGCGGTTCGCTGCGCGCCCGCGGCATTCTCGGCGTTCTGATCTACGTCGATGGCGTGCCGCAGGAAGGCACCGGCGTCGGCACGCTGCTGGATGTCGTCGATCTGGAGCGCGTCGAAGTGCTGCGCGGTCCGCAAGGGACGCTGTTCGGCAGAAACGCGATCGGCGGCGCCATTCAATACATCACGGCCCTTCCCAAGGACAAATTCGGCGGCTCGATGAAAGCCACGGTCGGTTCATTCAACCGAGTCGATCTGGTGGGTTCGGTGGACGTTCCGATTTCCGACACTTTGCTGACCAAGGTCAGCGTGGCCAAGCAGACCCGCGGCGGATACGTAGACAGCACTACGATCGCCGGGTACTCCTATGGCAGCCAAGACGATACCACGGTGCGTTTACAGGGCTTGTGGCGGCCGAACGATACGTTTTCCGCGCGGCTGATCGGCGAGTATCTCAAGAGCCAAAGCAAAGGTGCAGCCTCCATTTTGTTCGGAGTTTCCCCGTGCTTGACGAATCCTGCACCGCTGGGAGTATTTCAATGTCCGAATTCGACCGGGCTGTACGGTGCGATCGGCCAACCCTTTACCGCGCAAGAGCAATACGCACAGAGCAAGGAATGGAAAACCTCCATGGACTGGACCGGGCCGGGCAGCGGCAATGAAAAATACGCGGTGACCGCGGACCTGAATTGGAAGCTGAGCGAAGACTGGGCGCTGCGCTCGATCACCGGCTACCGCAACATGGAGACCTATAGCTACTCCGACAACGACGCCACCAACAAAGATCTGTTTCAGGTCTGGCTCTACAATCAGATCGAAAGCACCTCCGAAGAATTACAGCTGCTGTTCTCGGGCACGCGCTTCACCGGCACGGTCGGCGCTTTCTATCAAAATAATCGCAACAGCGTGAATCCCTCGCGCTATCAGGAAAGCGACCTGCAGGCGGGTGCTGCCCTGGCCGCGGTCAATGCCTATTGCGCATCGGCGGGATGCCCACCCTACGCGGGCGGCTACTTCAGCTCCCCCAACGACCCGAGCGTTACGGCCACCAAGCAGTGGGCGCTATTTTCGGAGTGGACGTATCACATTACCGATAAATTGTCGGCCACCGCGGGCCTGCGGTACACGGACGTGAAAGTCGACGCCAATAACTACGTGTCGGGCGATCCGCACTTCCTTGGGCTCACGAACAACGGCGGCAACATTTGGGACGCCTACGGACGCCCCTGCTGCGATCCGTACTACGTCTATCGGCATGGAGTCCTCAAAGTCGGCGGCTCCACTTCCGCTAAAAATACCGCGACCACGCCGCGGGTGTCGGTGCAATATCAGTTCACCCCGGACATCATGGCGTACGCAACCTATGCTGAAGGCTTCAATGCGGGTGGTGTCAACACGCTCTCCATTCCCTCCATCGGTGTGCAATTCACCGAGTACAAGCCGGAGACGTTGAAGAACTACGAAGTGGGCATGCGTGCGGATCTGTTCGATAAACGCCTACGGATGAACCTGACCTTGTTCAAGGGCACCTGGAGCAACGTGCAGATCACCGAGGACGTCAAGGAGAAATACGGTCTCGCGACGCAGATCAACGAAATCACCAATGCGGGTGAAGCGAAGATTCAGGGCGTGGAACTTGAGGGTGTGGTGCGGGTGACCGATGCCTTCTCCATCGATTATGCCTACGGCCATCTGAAGACGGAGTACACCAAGGTCGGCACCAGCGACATCCAGATCGGTACGCCATTTGTCAATTCACCCGCCAACAGCTATAGCCTGGGATTGCAGTACGACTTGCCAGTGAAGGGCGGTGGCGATGTCAATTTCCGCACGGATTACGGTTGGAAGGACAAATACGTTTTTGCCCGCTACAACTTCATCCCGCAAGACGCATTGTTCTGGCAGAAATCTTACGGACTGCTGGGCGGACGCGTGACCTATACTTCCGCAAGTGGCATGTGGAGCACCGCGCTGTACGGCTCGAATCTCACCAATGAGTTTTACTCGGTGGGCGGTTTCGTGATTCCGGGAAACAATCTCGTCACCGGCAGCTATGGCAGACCTCGCGAGGGCGGCGTAACGTTCAACGTTAATTTCTAAGGAGCTGGGTAAACCGGCGGCGGGCTGCGCTCGATCGCAGCCCGCTTGCCGCTTCAGGACAACGCCGAGCGCGAGCATCTGAGCATGGTCCCGTTCGAAATGTTTTTGTTGGGACCGGTACGCCGGATAACGCGACGCCCTGAGCGCGTCACACAAATAACAGAGGACAACCTGGTGAACTTCCATCGCGCGGCACTTTCGATTTTACTTGCGTTGGCCGGTGCATCCATCGCAAGCGCACAGAACGCGGCGCCGGCCGCAACGTCCTCGCAGGTCGTGATCGGCGGCCACAACTTCATTCATGCGGTCGCCGACGTTCAGAAGAGTTCGCAGTTCTATCGCGACGCATTCGGGCTTGAGCTGGAGCGGGAAATCCGTCCGGCCGCCGCCGTACCCGTGCTCCAGCAGCTTGCCAACACGCCGGGCGCAAAATTTCGTGCTACGTCGGTCAAGCTCCCCGGCGCGAATTTCAGTCTCGAATTCACCGAGTTTTCGGACATCGAGCGCAAGGTGGGTCAGTCCAACATGCAGGATCCGGGCAGCAGCATGCTGGCGCTCATCGTGCGCGACGTGGACGCAACGCTGGCGAAAGCGGTCAAGGCCGGCGCCAAGATCGTGACCACCGGAGGAAAAATTCTGCGGCAGGGCGCGCCGGACGCACCGAACTACAACCGCGCCATCTTCCTGCGCGATCTCGATGGATTTCTCATCGAGATGCTGCAGCTCTATCCGCAGCCGCCCTCCAAGGCACCCGCCGACAGCGCGGTGCTGGGCGGCGGCATCGGCATCACCGTGTCCGATGTGGAACGCACAGCCGCTTTTTGGCGGCAATTCGGCTTGGAGGTCAAAGTGGGCGAAGCGGCACCCGGTAATGCGACGACGATGGCGTTGTCGGCGACGCAGAATGCCACGTTCCGCATCGGTAACGCCCGTATTCCCGGCACGGATTTTCAACTGCTGCTTGCCGAATTCACCGGGATTGCGCGCAAGCCTTATCAAGGCCGCCTGCAAGATCCCGGCACACCGGCGGTATCGCTGGCGGTTCGCGATCTGGATGCAGCCATGCAAGCCGTCAAAGCTGCCGGTGCGCGCGTGGTAACGACTGGGGGCGCCCCCGTGCACATGGGCCCCACGGGCGGTAATGTCTTCATCCGCGATCCCGACGGGTTCCTGGTCGAGCTCATTCAGGAGGCCACGAGGCCGTGAGCGCGGGAGATCGTGAGCGCGCGAGATCGGGAGAGTGGAAGAAATTCACTTCGGATGTTGATAGGCTGCTTTTCTGACTAACCGCTATCCGCTAGTCACTATCCGCTACTTCCCTGCCGCCCTCACTGAGGAAGGACCATGACTCATCCCGCGCTCACCTGCGGTTCTGTTGCTGTCGTCACTGGGGGCGCCTCCGGTATCGGGCTGGCTGCGGCAAAACGGTTTGCCCAGTCGGGACTGCGCGTGTGCATTGCGGATCTCGGCAAGGACCGGTTGGATCGCGCGGCCGCACAGATCGTGGCCTTCGCCGCAGGCGGCATGAATGACGTCATGACATGCGAGACCGATGTGAGTGGTATCGAAGACTTGCGCCGGCTGGAGGCGGCGGTACGCGACCGCTTCGTCGGCACGGATGTCCTGATGAACAACGCCGGTATCGGTTCCGGCGCGGGCATGTTTGGGCCTCGCGAGAATTGGGAGCGCGTCTTCGGCGTAAATCTCTGGGGTGTTATCAACGGAACGCAGGTCTTCGCCCCCGCCATGATCAAGCGCGGCCGTCCCGGCTTGATCATCAACACCGGGTCCAAGCAGGGCATTACCACGCCCCCCGGCGATGCGGCTTATAACGTTACCAAGGCCGGCATCAAAGCGTTTACCGAAGCGCTACAGCATGAGCTGCGCAATACGCCGAACAGCAAGATCAGCGCGCATCTGCTCATTCCCGGTTTCGTATTTACCGAGCTGACGGCGCGCGGCCGCTCCGAAAAACCGCCCGGGGCGTGGACGCCGGAGCAGACCATCGACTTCATGCTGCAGCGCCTGGAAGCCGGGGACTTCTACATTCTGTGCCCCGACAACGATGTGCCAAGAGCGCTCGATGAGCAACGCATTGCGTGGGCCGCCGGCGATATCGTGGAAAATCGCCCGCCGCTTTCGCGTTGGCATCCTGGGTATGCAGAGGCTTTTGCAGCTTTTTGCAGCAACGCAAGCGTGAAAACGTGAGAGCGTAAGGGCGATCGAAAGATCGCCGCTTTGAATGGGGGCAGCGTGAAATCAGATTTCTTTTCACAATCCCCAGCCCCCGGCACTTGAAGTATTCCCCAGCCGCTGCGGATAATCCGCCGTCAAGCCGCGAGATTCCCGAGCGCCACTATTCCGTCGGCGAAAAAGATCGGAAGAGCCGCTTCCAGAACACGAATCGACGATCGACAAACGGGGTACACATCGCACGCCTTCGTTTCTGATAGCGAAAAAATAAAGCTTCAACAGGAGGAGTAATCGTATGAATGCTAGGGTAAGTATTTCTACGCAGGGGCTTAAATTACACATCGGTGCAACAGCATTGTTTCTTGTGGGCTCGGCGGCCCTCGCCCAGCCGGCACTGGAAGAAGTGACGGTCACCGCGCAGCGACGCGAAGAGAATATCCAAAACGTGCCGATTGCGGTTTCGGCACTCACCGCACAAGCGTTGGAAACCAAAGGGATCAGCGATGTCGCGCAAATCACCAACTTCATTCCCAACGTTCATCTGGACAACAGCGCGCCGTTTTCCGGTTCGACCTCGGTGTTGAGCGCCTACGTGCGAGGCATCGGCCAGGATGATTTCGCATTCAATCTGGATCCTGGGGTCGGCATCTATGTCGATGGTGTTTACTACGCGCGCACGGTGGGTTCTAACGTCGACATGCTTGACGTGGAACGCATCGAAGTCCTCAAGGGTCCGCAAGGGACGCTGTTCGGCCGCAACACCATCGGCGGCGCCGTCAATATAGTGACGCAACAGCCTTCCAATGAATTCAAATGGAAAGGCGAGGTGACGGGCGGCGACTTTCGGCGCTTCGATGTACGCGGCGCAGTGAACCTTCCGCTGATCGCGGACACGTTGCTCGCCAACGTTGCATTCTCCTCGAAAACCCGCGACGGCTATCAGAACCGCGTGCCGTTTGACGCAGGCTCCTCCTATATCACCGACGGCGCCACCGCTTTTCGAGCCGTGGGCTATGATTCGAGCAACAAGGAGGGCAAGCAGAACGAGCAGAACGCACGCGGCAAATTGCTATGGAAGCCCAGCGACGCCGTGGCTATCACCTTCGCAGCCGACTACACCAACGTCGATCAGTCCGCCACGCCCACGACGTTGTTGAAGGCAGTTTCCGATCCCGCCGATCCCACGGCCGCTTTCGGCGCTTTCTACAATACCTGCATCAATACGCCCGCGGCGGTGCTCAATTCGATCAACACCGCTCCGGCCGGTGCGCCGCCGGTATTCGGTCTTAATACGACCAATGGCATCTGCGGACCGCGCGGCGTTCCCGGTCAACCCTCGATGGGCCGAGTGGCCGGCACCGCCATTGGCGGCGTGAATGCGGATGCCGATCCGACCAATAACCGCCTGCCTTTCGATAACAGATTCATTTCACCCGACATCGACAGGACGTATGCGACGGGCAACAGCTTTTCCAGGATCAGCAATCAAGGCTTCGCCGCCACGATCGCGTGGCAGCTGGCCGACAACCTGAGCGTGAAGTCGATTACCGCGTATCGCGATCTGCATTGGGCTGTGGGCATGGATTTGGATGGCTCGCCCATCGACCTGTTCCAAACCTCATTTGCGATGTCGCAGCATCAAACTTCGGAGGAACTGCAGCTTAGCGGTCTGGCGTGGGATTCGCGTCTGAATTGGCTGGTGGGCGCGTACTACTTCATGGAAGGCGGCTGGCTGGAGGACGACGTGACCTTCCCCGCGGGCTTGTTGCAAATTTATGGGCCGAATCACTTGAAGACGGATACCTATGCAGCATTTACCCATCTCAACTTCAAGCTCACCGATCGATGGGGACTCACGCTGGGCATGCGCTATACGCATGAGAAAAAAGAATTCGAAGGATTCCAGCACGACTTGAACGGCTTCAATTACAAGATCAGCGGACACGATCCCAACAACCCCGCAGACGTACTGGCGCTGGGATTCGAGAATCCCGCCGATCCGCTGCGTTACTTCCCCAGCGGCACTCAGCATCAAAGTTACAACGACTATTCGCCCCGGGCAGGCGTCGAATTCCATCCCGCCGACGATATGATGCTGTACACGTCATTTTCGAAGGGCTTTAAGTCCGGCGGATGGACCACGCGGTTGTCGAACCCGGTGTGTCCGCCGAGCACGCCGCCGGCGGTGGTCCCCAACCCAGCCTGCATTGCGCCCAGCTTCGGGCCCGAGAAAGCCAAGACCTATGAGGTCGGCGTCAAGTCCGAGCTGTTCAATCGGCGCGTCCTGTTGAACGGGGCGGTTTTCTACACCGACTACAAGGGAATTCAGCTGAACTTCCAAGAAGGCGTATCGCCGACGATTCGTAATGCCGGCGATGCTCGCATCAAGGGCGCCGAGCTGGAATTTCAGGGGTTATTGACGGAGCAGCTCACCATCGCCTCCAGCGTGGGGTATATCGACGCGTACTACACACGCATCGATCCGCGCACCGTTGGCACGCAGCTGAGCAGCTCGCTGCCCAAGACGCCGGATCTCACCTTCAACTTCAGCCCGACCTACAAATGGCGTCTGGCCAATGAGGCTCAGCTGACCTTCAATGTGGATTACACCCACACGGCGGCCTTGTACAACGACGCGCTCAATACCCCGCTGCTGAAGCGTCCGGACTCGGAAAACATCAATGCATCGGTGACCTTCACCGGCAGCAGCGGAGCATGGGATGTGGTAGTCGGCGGCACCAATCTTTCCGATGACCGCTATATCACCACGGGACAAGATCAGAGCGCCGGCGGAGTGATTTTCGGTACTTACAATCCGCCGCGGCAGTGGTTCGCGACCGTGCGAGTGCGAAGTCAGTAGGAAGTTCGGAAAAGACCGGGCGGCTGCGCGCCCGGTCTGCAGATCCAGCCCTTTCGGGCGATCCCCTCTGCGTCGCGAATCCGGTAGCGTTATGGGCTGGGCGGATACGGATGGCCGAAGAGGGATGCGACATGACTTCGGGTGAATTTCAGGTCGTCGGGCAAAATGCCGCGGCGCTCTTTACGCTCAAGCTGCATCGCGGCGACGGCATGACGCTGATCGCGATGAATTGGAAGCCGGGCACGCCACCGCGTGACTTCGTCGGCTTCGCCATCGAATATCGGGAGCCCGGGGGCGACCGGTTCTTTGCGTTGAAGAATCGCCTGGCGTTTCCCAATGCCGGGGACCAGGTCAACCCCAATATTCTGTCGACCCGGCTCTCGCCGATCCAGAAATTCCGCTGGGTGCATTTTCCCCGCAACGCCGAACTCGCCGGCGAATTCCTGTACCGCGTAAGTCCGGTCTTCATGAACGCCGCCGATGAGCTGAGTTATGGCGAGGCACAGGAGGTCGCGATCGAGCTGCGGCGTGAAACCTATCCGGGACAACTCAACGTCACCTTTACCCGCGGTTTCGTGTCGTCGCAAGCGTTCGTGGATCGCTACGAGTCGGCAGGACCGATCTCCACGTTGCTCCCGGCGAAAGCTGCCACGAGTCTGGACTTCATTCCGACGCACCCCAAGGCCCAGGAGGCTTTGGCGTGGATGGGCTTCGAAGCGCGTAGTGCCATTCTCGAAGTGCTCGACCAGGCAGTCGCCGACAAGGCGGCTCAGGTTTGCGTCGTCGCCTACGATCTGAATGAACCTGCCGTCGTCTCTCGGCTGGAACAGCTCAAGCAGCGTCTGAGGATCATCATCGACGACAGCCAGGATCACGGCGCGCCAGACTCCGCCGAAACTGCCGCG
>FTFH01002094.1_pt1 | contig 15671 bp, 15 predicted proteins | sample 1640371 | NCBI WGS metagenome assembly FTFH01 (sample SAMEA3914816, study PRJEB12502) | metagenome | biome: forest; material: soil | place: USA | collected 2011-09-16 | depth 0.3 m | reverse complement strand
TATCCGAAGGTGTCTGAACCCAACGTTAATGCGCCGGCTGATCGCTCCGCGCCACCCTTTGCTTGACGGCATCCCCAGCGGTAGACAGACTCGCATCCCCCGTGACACTGGTCTCGAAGAATAATCGTAAGCTGCACATGTCAGGCGCCCTTTTTTTGCAATCCTCCAGCGCTTCACGGTTCGCGGGGTGGGGCCGTTGTTGCCCACGCTGTCCGGCAGCTTCACGCTAGCTATGCGCTCTGGGATCGATCGGATTTTCGAGCAGCGGCTTGCAGGGTTGATCAACTTCCGCCATGCCGGGGTATTACGTGGCGGACTCAAGGGGGTGGAGAAGGAATCGCTGCGGGTAACGCCCGACGGCAGCTTGGCTCAGTCGGCGCATCCTGCAGCGCTGGGATCGGCGCTCACCAATGAGGTCATCACTACCGATTATTCCGAAGCACTGATCGAACTGGTCACGCCGGCCTTGAAGGAGTCATGGGAGCTGCTGCAATACCTGTGCGATCTGCATCAGTTTGTTTACCGGCATCTGGATGAAGAGTTGCTCTGGGCCACCAGCATGCCGTGCAAAGTGCAGGGCGACGCCAGTATTCCGATTGCCCGGTACGGTCGTTCCAATATCGGGCGTCTCAAGGAGGCCTATCGCGAAGGGTTGGGCGTGCGCTACGGCCGGATCATGCAAGCGATCTCGGGTGTTCATTTCAACTATTCTTTTCCGCCGCAATTCTGGGCAGTCCTGCAGGACGTGCTGCGGCAACGTTCGGACTCGCAAGCATTCGTCTCGGATCAATATTTCGCCCTGCTGCGCAATTACCGGCGGTTCGGCTGGCTGGTGCTGTATCTATTCGGTAATTCCCCGGCTTTCTGCGCGTCATTCCTCGCCGGCCGCGAACATTCGCTGCAGCAGCTTGCGCCGGGAACTTTATATGAACCGCATGCGACGTCCCTGCGCATGAGCGATCTGGGCTATCGCAACAAGAACCAATCCGGCGTACAGATTTCCGTCAACAGCCTGCACGAATATGTCCGCGATTTGACCGCGGCCGTGAGCACCCCCAGTGCGGAATACGAACGGCTTGGTGTCAAAGTCGATGGGCGCTACCGCCAGCTGAACACCAATCTGCTGCAGATCGAAAACGAGTACTACAGCTTCATCCGCCCCAAACGGATTGGAACGCCCAATGAAAGGCCGACCCATGCACTGGCGCGCGCGGGCGTGCAGTATGTCGAAGTCAGGGCGCTGGACGTCAGTGCGTTCGACCCGGTCGGCGTCAACCAGAACAAGCTGCGTTTTCTCGAGGCCTTCATGGCGCTGTGCGTATTGAAGGACAGTCCGCCTATTGCTTCTTCGGAGCAGGAGGCTCTGGACCAGAATCATGTAGTGGTGGCGCATCGCGGTCGCGAGCCGGGCTTGCAGCTGCGACGTGATGGCCGCCCGGTTGCGATGACCACGTGGGCGCAGGAGTTGATCGATTCCATGCGCGGCATCTGCGAGTTGCTCGACGAAGGCCAACCTCAGAAACCGTATACCGCGGCTCTGGAATCTCAGGAAGCGAAAATCCTCGACGTCGCGCTCACCCCCTCTGCAAGGTCTTTGGCCGAGATGCGCTCCACCGGTGAATCTTTTTTCGAGTTTGCAATGCGTATGTCACGATTGCACAAGGCATATTTTCTCGAGCTGTATCCGCCGAATGAACCGCGCTTGGAGGAATTTCGCCGCGAAGCCAATGAATCGCACGAGCGGCAGGCACGCATCGAAGCAAGCGACCGGCAGCCATTCGACGACTACCTCGCAGACTATCTGTCAACCCTTCCCCCCGGACACCGTTAGCTCCCTGGATGCCTGGCGATGCTTGCTTGTCGAGCACACAACCCAACGGCGGTGTGTGACGCAAGCACTAGAACTTTCACATTCAGCGATTAGAATGCCGCTCTTCCACATTTCCGTCATGGGCGCACATGGATGCCATGAGCATTGCAAGAACCACCAGTCAGCTAGTGAATGATATTTTGCTCGACGGCAACGTCGCGGCTAACGCCGATCTGGTGGATTCGCCTGATCCCGATCCGAGCCTGACGGCGACGGGCTGGGATTCATTCGAGGTCTGGCGCAAGCTCATCAAGGAGGCTAGGGATAAGCGTCACACGCAATAACGCTGGTTGAGGCGCAGCGCATGTCCAACGCCTATCCGGGCGACTTCCCATTCGAATCGCCGATTGCGGTCCAGCTGCGCCGCGGGTTCCCCTGGCTGCGATTCGAAGCCGCTTTGGAGAACGAATTCCGACGCGCCTATCGAGACCAGATTCAAGGCCAGATCCGTGTGAACCTGTGGCTGGCCCTGGCACTGATCGTCGCCTTTTCCGTCATGGGCCACACGATTCTGCGGCATGGCGCGGATTTCAAGCTCGACCTGATGCGCTTCGGCGTGTTTATGCCGATTGTCCTGGCCGGTCTGGTCGTTGCCTATTCGGCCGCCTACCGGCGGGCGTTCCCACTGATGGTGCAGATTCTGGCGCCCGTATTCGGCGCCAGTGTGGTCGTCTCCGAGTTACTGGCGGCGCCGTTGGGCATCAGCTTTTTTTCCGCGATCGTACTGGCCGTCATCTACATCTATTTCCTGATCGGCCTGTTTTTCTATGCCGCCGTGCGTTCGGCGCTGCTGGTGCTAGCCGTGTATATAGCGGGCGCCATTGCGTTGCACCTCCCCGCCACTCAGGCCATTTACAACAGCCTGGTTCTGGTGTTCGCCAATATCATCGGTGCCACCGTCTGCTACACGCTGGAAAGAGCAAATCGCACTCACTATCTGGAAGCCCGCCTGCTCACGGAAATGGCGAGCCGCGACGGGCTGACCGGGATCCATAACCGGCGTGCGCTCGATGATCACATCAATACCGTGTGGGAGCAGGCGGTACGCGAGCAGGTTCCGCTGGCCTTGCTGCTCATCGATATCGATCATTTCAAAGCTTATAACGACTATTTCGGGCATCAGGCGGGCGACGAGTGCCTGAAGCGTGTCGCGCTCAAGTTGACCGGCTGCGCACGCCGGCCGCTGGACTTCACCGGGCGCTATGGCGGCGAAGAGTTTGCAATCGTGTTGTTCGATGCACGGCGCGAGTACGTCGAAGAAGTAGCGCGGCGCATTCAAGCGGCGATGGAAGTCGGCGCCTTCAGGCATCCCCTGTCCCCGGTAAACAAAACCCTCACGGTCAGCATCGGGGGTGCGTGCGTCGTTCCCGGCAAGCAACGCAGTCAGTTCGGCTTCGTCCAACTGGCGGATGAGGCCTTGTATGAGGCGAAGGGTCGAGGGCGCAATTGTGTCGTGATCATGGACAAAGAATACGAAGGATTGACCACCGGTTCATTTCGCGGCAGCTCGGCCGTTGCTCAGAGCGGCTGAACCTAGCCAAGCGCCATTCGCGGTTCCTGCATCCGCCGCCCACTTCCAAGTCGTGCGATATGGCGCTGTTCATGGTGACCAGTAGGCTTACGTCCGAGGCGGTCCTTGATCCGGCGAAGGACATCGCTTTTCCAGAATCGGCGGCCTCATTCTTTCGCGGTGAACCCGATCAACCCCGGCGGATTTTCCGTGCAACTGCAACGCAAGGCGCTGCGGCTCGCCGATTTCGCACGATCAATGGGTGTCGTACTTGATGTATCCGAAGGTATTTCTCATTACCTCGCCGGCCCTGTGACGTACGCGGACGTAAGTACTTTACCCACTAGCGTATTTTTTTTATGCCTGGAACCTGGGCAGGAAGCCGCTGCGGATTTGAACGCGGCAAGACGCTTATCGTACGCTTATTGTCCTTAAAGCCTTTCCGGCGCATCCATTGCGCTGCAATAAAAAAGTCGGGTTTTGAGAATCTGATTTTATAAATCCAAGCCTTGGTTAGAATCCAGTCATGCGGGCATTCAGCGGAACGGAGATTTCGGAGGGCCACGCGCAAAAAGTAGAACGCGAGTTCCAGGCCGTTCTCGATGCCGTAGTGGACGCCGTGGTCATCATCGACCAGGACGGGACGATCGACCTGCTCAGCCATGCGGGCGAGCGCATGTTCGGCTATCAGGAAGAGGAAGTCATCGGCCAGCGCATCGACGCGTTCTTGCCCGAGCCTTACCGCTCCGAACACCGCCGATCGGTCGAAAGCTACCTCGAGGCGGGCGACTCCAGGCTGATGGGCATCGGAAGAGAAGTGCTGGCGCAGCGTCGCGACGGCAGCGTATTTCATGCGGAGTTCGCCATAGGCCCGGTGAAGGATCTGCAGCCGCCGCATTTCGTAGCGTTGATTCGCGACATCACGGTGCGCAAACGGGCCGAAGAGGCTTTGCGGCGCAGCGAATCGCAATTGAAAATCGCTCAGGAACTGGCCAACCTGGGCAACTACGTCGTGCAGCTCGACGGCCAGGGCGAGGACTATTGGTCGGCGCAGCTCTATAGAATTCTAGGCCGCAAGTTCGGCGAGCCGGTACTTACCCTGGAGCAATATCTCAACGCGCTGGTGCATCCGGCGGATCGCGCTCGGGTGGCCCGCGCCCACGGCGAACTCAACGATGGCGATCGCTCCTCCCTCGATATCGAATATCGGGTCATCCGCCAGGATGCGACCGTACGCCATATCCACCACATTGCGCAGACCTTGTATGACGAGAACGGCCGGCGGCTGCGTCACGTCGGCACAATGCACGATATTACGGATCGGCGGCGGGCGGATGATGAGATGCGCCAAATGCAGGAACGCCTTACGCACTTCGGCCGTATCTCGACCATGGGCGAGATGGCGGCGGGTCTTGCGCATGAAGTCAATCAACCCCTGACGGCGATTGCCACGTATGCCCAGGCATGTCAGCGGTTGATTGCCTCCGGAGAGTTCGATCGTCAAGAAATTGCAAACGCATTGGAGCAGATCGGCAACCAGGCGCTACGTGCCGGGGAAGTCATTCGGCGCCTGCGTTCGTTCGTAAAAAACCGCGAGGTGCGCCGTGAGCCCATCGAAGCGAACCGGCTCCTCGCTGACGTGTTGACGCTTGCACAAACCGACGCGCGGCATCACAACGTACGCATCCGCGTCGAGCTTTCCGCGCACTCGCCGGTCGTGGATGCCGACACCGTGCAGATTCAGCAAGTTATTTTGAATTTGCTGCGAAATAGTATCGACGCGATGCTGGATGTAGCGGAACATGCGCGTGAACTCACGTTACGTACCCGCATCGACGACGAGGGAAGCGTAGAATTCATGGTGGCGGATCGCGGCGTGGGTTTTGACGAATCGATTGCTAGTGTATTGTTCGATCCGTTTTTTACGACTAAGCCGGGGGGTACGGGACTTGGTCTGCCCATTAGCCGTTCGATCGTGCGGGCGCACGGCGGACGGTTGTGGTGCGCGGCGAATCCGGGGGGAGGGGCACGTTTCTACTTTTCACTGCCGGTATCGCCGGCGAGCTCGGAGAGTGCCTAATGAAAACAAGTGCTGTGCCCGCAAGACCTGCGGTATTCGTGGTGGACGATGATTCGGCGGTCCGCGATTCTCTGCGGTTGCTGCTGCGTTCCGTGGGGCATGCGGTGGAGACCTATGGAACGGGCGCTGAGTTTCTGAACGCATATCGGGACGACAAGCCCGGCTGCCTGTTGCTCGACATACGCATGCCCGCCATGTCCGGGCTGGAATTGCAGGACCAGCTCAATGAGCGGCATTCGATTCTGCCGATCATCTTCATCACGGGGCATGGCGATGTACCGATGGCCGTGGAGGCCATGCAGGCGGGAGCGGTGGATTTCATTCAAAAGCCGTTTCGCGATCAGGACTTGATCGATCGCATCAAACAGGCACTGGAGCGCGACGCGGCCAACCGTGCGGTGCTGAGCGAGCGCAACGCGATCCGCAGCCGGCGCGACGGGTTGACCGGCCGCGAGCGAGAAGTGATGGAACTGGTGGTGCGCGGCTGCGCCAATAAAGTCATCGCCGGTGACTTGAAGCTCAGCCAGCGTACCGTGGAAATTCATCGCGCACGCGTAATGGAAAAAATGGAAGCATCGTCGCTGGCGCATCTGGTACGCATGGTGCTGGAATTGGAGAAAGATTAAAAAGAAGCCGCGGCGTTCTTAAGTACAAGCCCGAATGTGATGGCTGCGCATGCAATTTAATACTCGCGGCATGCGACCACGGCCATCAAGTGACTCCACCGCCTCCCCAATCCTCCCCGCGGTCGATGTCCCCTTGAACCATGCGGCCGTGGTCGCCTTTTTACGTCGAATCTGTCCTTCTTCCTGCACAGTGTCTCGCAATGGATTCAAAATACAGCGGCTACGCTGATCCTTTAAATTGCTACGAGGACAGCAGCACCATTGCCGCGCAACTCAAACGCAGCATCGCCATTATCGAGCCCGACGTGACCACAGCCTCCCAGTTACACGAGGCATTGAAGAGCCTGAATGCCGAAGTGCGTCTGTATGGAAGCGCCGAGAGTTATTTGCAATGTAGCGCCGCGGATCTGGCGGAATTCGTCGTTGCCGAAGTGGCACTACCGGGTCTTTCCGGCTTGGATTTACTGCGTCGCTTGCGAGCGCGGCAACCGCAGCTTCCCGTCATATTACTCAGCGGCGAAGGTAACGTGCAGACGGCGGTTGCGGCGATCCGTCATGGAGCGACGGACTTCATCGAGAAGCCGGATGTCCATGCCGCACTGTACAAACGGCTGGCGCATTTAATGTGCATCGATCGCGACCCGGACCATACGCCACCCGATCGGAGCGGGGACGATCTTCACTGAAACGGCATGCCGCCGGCAGGCCCGGCCACAGCACGCGTCCATCGGCCCATCGCTGCTGTAAGATGCGGCTCGATGAATCCATATCAGAGCTGGCTCGAAGAAAAACAATCGGCGTGGCTGTATCGCAAGATTGCGGCGGCAGAACCCGACGCGCGAATGCGCAGGCTGTTCGAGGGGCTGGCAAGCGCTGCAGATTCCCAGGCTGCACTTTGGAAGCCGCAGACATCCGCGCAATTTACCGTCACCGTCCGCATGCGAATCGTTGCACGCCTGGTTCAACACTTGGGACCCAGGAAATTGCGTCCAGTGCTGGCGGCAATGAAAGTGCGCGGCTTGTCTGCGTACGATGCCGCGGTGCCGATGCAGCACGCCATGCCGATGTCGGTCGGCGAGATCGGCCTGCGGCATCGAAATAAAGGCGGCGGCAATCTGCGCGCCGCGATATTCGGCGTGAACGACGGTTTGGTCTCCAACACCAGCCTGATGATGGGAATTGCCGGAGCCAGTGCGGGCAGCGAGCTGCTGATTACCAGCGGAGTTGCCGGGTTGCTGGCTGGCGCGCTTTCGATGGCAGCGGGCGAATTTGTGTCCATGCGTTCCCAGCGCGAGATGTTCGAGTACCAGATCGGACTGGAACGCGATGAGCTTGCCGAATATCCGCAGGCAGAGGCCGAAGAGCTGGCGTTGATTTATGAGGCGCGAGGCGTTCCCCTCGAGCGCGCGCGCGCGATCAGCAATGACTTGATGCGCAATCCGCAGCAGGCGTTGGATGTTCTGGCGCGTGAAGAGCTGGGCCTGAACCCCGACGATCTGGGGTCTTCGTGGGGAGCCGCGATATCGTCCTTCGTCGCGTTTGCCGCGGGAGCCGTTGTGCCCCTCGTGCCTTTTCTGTTGGGCTTGCCCGCAGCCAAGGCAATGATCGCTGCGGCCGCAGCTGCGGCTTTGGGACTGTTCGCGGTGGGCAGCGCGATCAGTTTGTTCAGTGGCCGCTCCGCATTGCTCGGTGGATTGCGAATGCTTGCAATTGGCGGCGGCGCCGGGGTGTTCACCTACATCATCGGATCGCGCTTTTCGGTTTAGGCTTTCAAAAAGACTGCGCCGCAACGCGCAGGCGCGCCAGCATTTGCTCGCGCTCTTCGAGCAGATCAAGAATCACCGCGATCCCCGCAAGGTTGATCTGCAGATCGCGCGCCAAGCGTCGTGCGGTGCGCACGCGTTGCAAATCGCGGGCTGCGAAGCTCCACTTTTCTGGGTCTGCGCCGAGCGGCTCGAGCACGCCCATCTCGATCATTTCCACCAGTTCGCCGCGCTCGATGCGGCAATATACGGCGAACTCGCTCAATCCCCAGCGCACTTCGTCGTGCAATAGTTGACCTGCCAGAGCCTCTTCGATGCTCATGAGTTTCTCTCAAGGTCGCGGCGCGGATCAAAAGCCTGTTCCGTTTTCAACTCCTCGTAGAGTTCGCGAGCACGCGGCGTCTCCGCGCGCGGTACTACGATGGTCAGCGTCACATATTGATCGCCGGGCGGTGAACCGGGAAAACCTCGGCCCTTAAGCCGCAGCCTTTGCCCCGAACGCGCACCGGCCGGAATATGCATATCCACCGGTCCGCCCAACGTGGGGACCTGAACTGTGGCGCCCAGCGCAGCTTCCCAGGGTGCGATTGGCAAAGCGATGGTTACATCGCGTCCCTCGACTTTGAAAAGCGGATGCGGACGCAAATGGATTTCAAGATAGAGATCGCCTGCGGATTGATGAGCAGAGCCTGACGAGCCTTGCCCCGCCAGTCTGATTTGCTGGCCCTCGGTCACGCCGGCGGGAATGGACACCCGCAGTGTCTTCGGCTTGACGACCACGTGACCATCCTGGGTCAGCTCGGGCGTCTGCAGTTGTATTGTTTGAGCAGTACCGCGGTACGCGTCTTCGACATCCACCTCGATGCGTGCCACGTGGTCCTGCCCCGCGGAGCTAAATCCGGAACGTCCCGGTGTCGCGCGCGCACCGCCGAAGGGGCTGCGTGCGCCGAACAGCGAGGAAAAAAAATCGCTGAAATCGGCGTCGCCCGTGGATTGCCGTCCACCACCGCCGGTGCTGAACTCGAAATTGCGGCCCCAGTCCGGGGGCGGACGAAAATCCTGTCCGGTTTTCCAGTTGCTGCCCAGCTGATCATAAGCGGCACGTTTCTCGGGGTCTTTGAGAACCTCGTATGCTTCCTGCATCTCTTTGAATTTGACTTCGGCATTTGCCTCCTTGCTGACGTCGGGATGATATTTCTTGGCGAGCTTACGGTAGGCACGCTTGATCTCATCCTGGCTCGCCGTGCGCGTCACGCCCATGATGCTGTAGTAGTCCTTGTAATCCATATCAATTGCAACAGTTGGTTGACAGTTCAGAATGCCGCGGACTGCAATTCGGTTGGCACGCCCAAGCTGAAAGAGTGTTCATCATTGGAAGCAGCCAGATGGAGCCACGCGGGGCAGTAATCAAGATGCTGTACGGCTCGAAACTCACGATAAAGGCCCCATATGAATTGTATTCTCGGCGGAGGCTAGTATGAGCGAAGGCAGACACGTCGTTTGCGGACAATGTAACAGCACGGTACGGGTACCGGTAGAACGGTTCGCCGAAGCGCCGCGCTGCCCGAAGTGCCGTCAGCCGCTGTTTTCCGGACACCCGATTGAATTGAGCGCCGAAAATTTTGCCCAGCATACCCAGCGCAGCGACGTCCCAGTCGTGGTCGACTTCTGGGCGCCTTGGTGCGGTCCCTGCAAGGCGATGGCGCCCGTATTCGAAGAGGCGGCAGCGCGCCGAGAGCCGCACGTCCGTTTTGCGAAGGTAAATTCGGACGAGGCTCCGGAACTGTCGAGCAGGCTGGGGATTCGGGGCATTCCCACGCTCATTGCTTTTAAGAACGGAAAGGAAATCGCACGGCAATCCGGCGCAATGGATCGCACCACGCTGTCGCGGTGGCTGGATGCAGTGTTGGCTTGAGTGTTATTGCCGCCGTGCGCGGCATCGCCGCCAAGCGAGGCCGCCGAGCGCCGCGAGTAACGGCCACTGAACGGAGCCACCTCCGCCGCCGTTTCCACCGCCGCTACTTGCGGCGGGCGCCGGGCTCTGGACCGGACTTGGATCGTTCGCCTGAATATTGACCGGCAGCGAGGCGGCGTTATTGAGAGCGTTGGCATCCACGTCGGAAGTCACGCTGAAGCCGACACTGAACTGGCCCGCTGTCGAGCTACGCAGGCTCAAGTTAATCGTTGCCACCGCACTCGCTGCGAGGGTCCCCGCATTGCACTGAAGGCCGCCTGCGCCTTGGACGCAGTCATCGCCATTGATCGACGCCGCTTCGATCGAGAAGTTCGCTGGCACGGTCAGCGCGACCTGCACGTTGGTGGCACTCACCCCGCCCAGATTGGTCACGGAAACCGAGGTGGAAAAAAGTTCGCTGGGCAGCGCGGCGACCGTGTTCAGCGACGATGGAACCGATGCATCGGCCGGTGCCAATGGCGTGATGCAGCTGGCGGAGCTGATCACCGAGCGTATCTGCGTGAGGCTGCACTGAGAAAACTGATCGCTGCCATTGACAGCCGGCGCCATTAGAAAGCCCGAGGGCGCGCTCTTGCACGCGCCTTCGCCATCGTGAGGCGCACCGAAGTTGTGGCCGATTTCGTGCGCGGCGATAAGCGATTCGATAAAACTTCCGCGGCCGCGCACTTCCGTCAAGCTGACACCGTAGCTCTTGCAGATCGCGTTGGTGTACGCGATGCCCACCGTGTCGCCATCCAGGTCCCGCCCGGTAAACAAGTGCGTCAAGCCTAGCGAGGACTGCACGCTGCTGGCCTGCCGTACCTGCGATAGCTCGGTTAACAAGACGCTGGGCTGGGTCGTGCCGGAAAATGGATCGTTATCTACATAGAGCGTGACGGAAGGGGTCTGCACTTCTACCGATAACTGCGAGCTGTAGATTCCATCCACGTTATTGAGCAACACCATGATGGCGTCAGTGGCATCCTGATCGGTGCTGTAACGCGAGCGAAACGCAGCATCGCCTAGCGCGCCGATCTGAATACGTTTGGTTGCGCCGATCGCTTGAACTGCCACATGCGAGCGCAACTCATCGGTGAGTGCCTGATAGGCTTGCGCGCCGCCGCTCGAGGCAGCACCGTCGAGCGCTTCACAAAAACCGCCGGGCAAGCGGATCAAGGTGTCGGAAAGCCGATAAATCACGGTACTTGCGTTACGCATGTCCAGAGGCGCCACGGCGAACTCTTTAGCGTCGGCGGCGGGTTCGATGACATAGAGGTCGTTACCGTCCCACACTGTGCCGTAAGTTGCCGCGGACGTTTGAGTAATGCGCGCCCACGATTGCGCCACGCCGATTACCGAACCTCGATAAGCGACGGTTGCAGTGTCGGCGGCAGTTACGGTGTTGAGCCCAGGATTGGGTTCCAGATCGATTTCGAACACCCGCCCGTACGCAGCGAAGCTGATGTGCTTCGGCTGCTTGGCGGGCAGACTCTGAAGAGACTTGTCGGTGCCTGGATGGGTCGATTGCGAACCGATCGCAATCGGTTCGAAATATAGAATGCGAAATTCATCGGTCGTCTGCGCCGCGAAACATTGCGGGCCGCCACACCAAGCGGCGAAGGCTGCCGCGGCAGTGGTTGCGATCCGAGCTGCCGGACGCGCGGCGAAGGGTAGGCAATAGTTGTGCATAAGAACGCGTCTTGTCGCATGCCGAACCCCGGGAGTTCAACGAACTGGTTGGCACTTCAGTTGTGTCCACGCAACGCACGGTCCGTCTCCAAAGTTGCCCGGTGATTTAAAAAGCACGGTTGCGATAAATTAAACGCGTGTTTAATATGCTGCGTATGTCCACCTCCGGTTCTCATGGCGGTAAACGGCGTCCATCCCACAGGCGAGCGCGCACGGCGGGGCGGCCGAGGGCCGCGGCTGCAGAGGATTTGGACGTTCGGGAGCAATTGCTGGCGGCCGCCCGCGAGCTGTTTCTTCGCCGGGGTTTCAGCAAAACCAGCAGTCGGGAGATTGCCGGTGCGGCCGGCACGACGGCGGCAATGATTCACTATTACTTCGAGGACAAGGCGGGGCTTTTCGACGCCATGGTCCAACAGGCGGCGACGCCCGTGATTGCCGAGCTTCAGCGTGTATCCGCATCCGGCATGGCGCTCGACGTGGCGACGCTCATGACGACCTACATGCGTGTGATGGCGGCTAACGAATGGCTGCCCGTCCTCATCGTCAATGAAGTCCTCGCCGCGCAGGGACAGCTGCGACAGCGTTTCATAAAAAACTTCGCTGCGCGATTGGCCCCCATGTTCGTGGAAATCATCCGCCGTGAGCGCGAAGCAGGCCGCGTCCGCCAGGACGTCGACCCATCGCTCGCAACGTTGTCCGTGCTCAGTCTGTGTCTGTTCCCTTTCATCTCCCGGCCCATTACAGGCCCGGTACTCGGTCTGCAGTTCGACAGTTCCGGGCTCGACCGACTCTTTGCCCATACCACCCGCGTTTATCTGCGAGGCATGGCTGTCCAAGGCGATTCGGCGTAGCAATGAGAATCCTGCACCTGCTACCGATCGCGCTCCTACCGCTTCTGGCGGGCTGCCAACGCGATAGCGAACGTTTGGAGGTCATGGGAACTCTGGAGCGCGATCGACTGGAGCTCGTAGCGGAGGCCCATGAACCCATAGCCGAAATCCTACTGCATGAAGGCGACGCGGTGGGTGAGGGACAAGTGATACTGAAGCAGCAACTCGGCGCCCTCCAATCGCAGCTGGATCAGCTGCGTGCATCGGTGGCGCAGGCGGAGCACAAACTGCAGGAACTTATACATGGGCCTCGCGCGCCTGAGGTACTCGAAGCCCGCGCTGCGCTGGAATCCGCAGACAGCGCTTTTTCCACTGCGTCGAGCGAATACCGACGCGTGCAGGCGCTGGTGGAGGGGAAGCTTGCAAGCCAGTCCGCGTTGGATCAGGCGCGCGCGCAGCGCGACACGGCTTCCGGCACGCGTCAGCAGGCACGTGCCCAACTGCAGTTGCTGCTCGAAGGAACCCGCATCGAAGAACTTGATCAGGCTCGCGCAGCGCTTGCTGCGGTACAGGCAAATCTCGCGCAGGCCGAACTTTCTGCGACCCGATTGAGCGTTACGGCACCGCGTGCCGGACGCATCGAAGCCTTTCCCTATAAGTTGGGCGAACGCCCGCCCGCCGGCGCTCCAGTCGTCATCATGCTCGCGGACGGCATTCCTTATGCGCAGGTTTACGTGCCGGAGCCTTTGCGTACCCGCATGCTGCCCGGCACGCGCGTTGGCGCTCACATCGACGGCGAGTCCGCAACATTCGTAGGAGTGGTGCGATTTATCTCCGCAGACGCTGCATTTACCCCTTATTTTGCGCTGACCGAACGCGACCGCTCGCGGCTGAGTTATCTCGCGCAAATCGATTTGATCGAGGACGCAGCGCGCGCTCTGCCCTCCGGTATTCCAGTCCAGGTCCGCCTGGCCGCCGTTCCGGACCGTCGGCAATGAATGCCGCCGACGTTGCCATCGAAGCGCAAGAACTCACCCGTTACTTTGGCCGGCTGCTGGCTGTCGATCACGTAAGCCTCAGCATTCCGCGCGCGCAAATTTACGGATTCCTGGGACCGAATGGCTCGGGAAAATCAACCACCATTCGCATGCTCTGCGGCCTGCTCAAACCCAGCAGCGGACGCTGCACGGTGCTCGGCCACGAAGTGCCTAAAGATGCCGAAAAGCTGCGCAACAAGATCGGCTACATGACGCAGCGGTTCTCCCTGTGGGAGGACCTGACGGTCGAGGAAAATCTGCAATTCATGAGTCGCATTTTTGGCCTTGATGCCAATCTGCGGCGCCTGCGGATTCAGGCACGGCTTGAAGAGTATCGGCTGCGAGATCGCGTTGCGCAGCGGGCCGGCACGCTCAGCGGTGGACAAAAACAACGCCTGGCACTGGCGGCGGCCACGCTGCACGAACCCGAATTACTGTTGCTCGATGAGCCGACCAGCGCAGTGGATCCGCAAAGCCGGCGTGATTTCTGGGAAGCACTGTTCTTGCTGGTGGAGCGGGGCACCACCATTCTAGTTTCCACGCAATACATGGACGAAGCCGAACGCTGTCATCGGCTGGCAATTCTCGATCAAGGACGGCTCGCGGCTGAAGGTGCGCCGGCGCAGCTCATGAGCAATATCGCCGCCGCCGTCATCGAGATCGACGCCGGCGACATCCGCGGGGCACGACATGCGCTCGACCAGCAACCGTTTGTAAAAAGCATTGCGCAGTTGGGCACGCGTTTGCATGCGCTGCTGGATCCTCAGCTCGAAAAGCCCGAGCAGCGCGTTAGCGATTTACTGCGTGAGGCCGGTTGTGAGGCCACCGTACGTACGGTGCAAGCCAGCCTCGAAGATGTCTTCGTAGCAGCAACTGGTTTTCGTAAAGAGGGCGATCCGCATGACGCACCGATAGCGAAGTCCGCAGCCTGACACACGCCGACATGTTTAGCCGCATTTACGCCATTGCGCTCAAGGAGATTCTCCAGCTCAAGCGTGATCGGCTGACACTCGGCATGATCGTCGGCATGCCGATGATGCAAATCCTGTTGTTCGGTTACGCCATCAATTACGACGTGCGCGGTTTGCACGCGGGCGTTGTCGATGAAGCCCAGACCAGCTTTTCGCGCTCGCTGATCGCAGCAGTTCAGGCCACGGGCGTATTGACGGTAACCGTCGAGACGCGTTCGCTCGCGCAGCTGCAGCAGAGAATCGCTTCCGGAGAACTCAAGGCGGGAATTTATCTGCCCGCCGATCTCGAGCGCCGTCGCCTGGACTTGCAGCGTCCGCTGGCGCAGCTGTTGGTGGACGGTAGTGAGCCAACGGTGGAGGGAGTGCTCGGAGTACTCGCCTCCATGCCCCTACCGCAACGAGCCGGAATGCAGCCAACCCAAGCGCGGTCCTTCGAAATACGCATCGCGTACAATCCTGAGCGCCGTACCGCCGTGCAAGTTGTGCCCGGCTTGATCGGCGTCATTCTCAGCATGACGATGACCATGTTCACCGCGGTCGCCATCGTACGCGAACGCGAACGTGGAAATCTGGAGCTCTTGATCACGACGCCTGCAAGTCCTGCGGAACTGATGACAGGGAAGTTGCTGCCTTACATCGGCGTGGGCTTGATCCAGACGACGCTGATTCTGCTCGCCGGAGTATTTCTGTTCCGTGTGCCGATAAACGGCAGTCTCGCGCAACTGTATCTGGCCGCCGGGTTGTTCATTGCTTCGACGCTGACCTTCGGATTGTTGATTTCCACGCTCGCCCGCACCCAGATGCAGGCTTTTCAGATGTCGCTGTTGCTGCTGCTGCCCTCGATTTTGCTGTCGGGATTTGTTTTTCCCTTCGGAGGCATGCCGAGGTTTGCGCAGTGGATTGCGCAGTTGCTGCCGCTTACGCACTTCATCGTGTTGGTACGCGGCGTCGTGTTGCGGGGAGCCGATCTCGGTCAGATGCCGGCTCAATCGGTCAAGCTGGTGCTGTTCCTGGCGGTAGCACTCATCGTCACGACACTGCGATTCCGTAAGAGGTTGGATTAAGCTGCCGGCGTTTCATCAATCCGCAGCGAGCGATCCGTTCCAGGACGTCATCGAACGCAGCGCCGCGTAGCCCAGTAGCAAGCCGACGCCGAATAACCCACTCACCATGTAAGTGTGGATGTGCAATGAAGGATTGAGCAGGCAATCCGCAATACATCCAAAGAGGCCGCGCGGATTGACGATGACATCCCAGCTATTCCAACGCATGACGCGGCCCAGATAAACGCCGTAGCCGGATAGAATCAAAGTCCCCACGACGATGCCCCATCCCCAACGG
>FTFH01002182.1_pt1 | contig 15753 bp, 13 predicted proteins | sample 1640371 | NCBI WGS metagenome assembly FTFH01 (sample SAMEA3914816, study PRJEB12502) | metagenome | biome: forest; material: soil | place: USA | collected 2011-09-16 | depth 0.3 m | reverse complement strand
TGAGTTTGCCCGAGCTTTCTTGGTTACTATGCATAAACGCATTATCTAAAGCAAGGACTTAGAAACGGTTGTTGTGATGAAACGTTACGTCTTTTCCCCTATTCGACTCCTCATCGCCTTGCTGACTCTGACGCTCGGCGCAATGGTACTCGCCGTGGCTGGTGCTTACATGTATATCGAGCCCGCCATGCCAGACGTGGCGACGCTGCGAGACGTGCGCCTGCAGGTTCCACTGCGTGTCTACAGCCGCGACAACCGTTTAATGGCGCAGATTGGCGAGCAGCGACGTATTCCTTTGGCGTTTGAGTCGTATCCCAAGCGAGTGATTGATGCATTTCTATCGGCAGAGGATGACCGCTTCTTCGAACATCAGGGGGTGGATTACGCTGGATTGATTCGCGCCATCGCGGTCAATTTGCGTTCCGGAGAAAAACGCGAAGGCGGCGGAACCATTACCATGCAACTGGCGCGCAATATTTTTCTGACGCCCAAGAAAAGCTATCAGCGCAAGCTGCTGGAAATTTTTGCCGCACTGAAAATAGAGCGCGAGTTCTCCAAACGGGAAATTCTGGCCTTATATTTGAATAAGATCTTCCTGGGCCAGCGTGCCTATGGGGTGGGCGCGGCCGCAGAGGTTTATTTCGGCAAGAGTGTCGATCAACTGGATCTCGCGGAAATCGCCCTGATCGCCGGCGTTGCGCAATTACCTTCACGCTACAACCCTGTCGCCAGCCCCGAACTGGCCCGCCACCGACGAGCCTATGTGCTGCGGCGAATGTTGGAAGTTGGAGCTGTAACAGAGTCGGAATACCAAGCTGCAATGCTGGCGCCCATCGAATCGCAGTTGCATGGGCCGGCGGTGGAGTTGGAGGACGCACCCTATGTAGCAGAAATGGTCCGCGCTCGACTGCTGACTCAGCTGGGCCCCGAGATTTACACCGGCGGCTATGAAGCGATAACGACTATAGACAGTCGCTTGCAACGCGCCGCCGTCACCGGGTTACGGCTCGCACTGGTCGAGTACGATCAGCGCCACGGATTTCGCGGAGCTGCCGGACACGTGGAATTGTCCGCGCAATCATCGGACGTACAGTGGACCCAAGCGCTGGAGGATTATTCGGTTCGTGGTGGCCTGAGTCCTGCCATCGTCATCGGCGTTGAAGAACGCAGCATAAATGCGTACGCGAAGCAGCAAGGGCGCGTCACTGTGGCCTGGCAAAATCTCGAATGGGCCCGACCGGCAACCACCGACGGTGCGGTGGGGAAGGCTCCCCAAACTGCGAGCGATATCGTCAAGCCCGGTGACATTATTTACGTAGGCCGCGATGCTGCAAATCAGTGGCACTTGATGCAAGTGCCTGAGGTGCAGGGCGCGTTCGTGGCTTTGGATCCTACCGATGGTGCAATCGTGGCACTGACCGGCGGGTTCGATTACTACGGCAGTAGCTTTAACCGTGTCGTACAGGCAAAGCGTCAGCCGGGTTCGGCATTCAAACCCTTCCTGTATTCGTCGGCGTTGGAGCGAGGATATACGCCGGCGACCTTGATTAACGATGCCCCCATCATTTTTGATGATCCTTCCCTTGAGGGAGCGTGGCGGCCGCGGAATGACAGCCGCAAGTTTTACGGCCCCACGCGTATGCGCGAAGCGCTGGTGCGATCGCGCAATCTCGTATCGATCCGAATCTTAAGCGCGTTGGGACCTGCATACGCGACCGACTACGTTCAGCGTTTCGGGTTCGACGCCGCTTCCTTGCCGCACAATCTCACCCTCGCACTGGGCACCGCGCAAGTGTCTCCGCTGGAGATGGTGAGGGGCTATGCGGTGTTCGCCAATGGTGGCTATAAAATCGAGCCGTACCTGATCGATCGCGTTCAGGACGCGCGCGGAAAAATAGTTTCGGCTGCAAAGCCGGTTTTCGTGTGCGCCTCGTGCGGCGAAGGAGAAATCGCCGACACCGCGGAGACTGCAACTGCGACGGTTCGTGTGAACACCAAGGCGCCGGCGTTAACCGGCACTGCGCAACGTGAATTGAATCCGCTGACGGAAACGCCAAGTCCGGTTAATGGCACTTCCGCCTACGCACAGCAGGTCGTATCGTCCCAGAATGTCTTCCTCATGACCGATATGATGGCGGACGTGATCAAACGTGGAACAGCGACGCGCGCGCTGGCGCTCAATCGCAACGATATCGCCGGCAAGACGGGCACCACCAGCGATGGCCGCGATACCTGGTTCTGTGGATTCAACGCCGATATCGTCGGCACAGCGTGGATTGGCTTCGATCAGGAGCGCTCGCTGGGTGCACACGAGGAAGGCGGAAGGACCGCTCTACCGATGTGGATTTATTTTATGCAGCAAGCGCTAAAGGATGTTCCCGAACATCGCCAGCCCGCGCCCGCGGGGCTGGTGAGCATGAGAATCTCTCCGCGAACCGGTCGGCCCGCGTCGGCCGGCGACCCGGATGCCATCTTCGAAACTTTCATGGCCGGTCACGTACCGGAACCCGACAACGCAGCGCTCGAGGGCTCGAACAGCCCCGAGGATTTGGAGCACGCTGACAAGAAGGATGACGCCTTATTCTGATGACACGGATGCGTTCCGTAACTCTGCGAAGTACAACACATGACGAAGCGCAACAACCCACGCGGTGAGCACCTGCGGCGAGCGCTGGCCCAGGAAGCCGCGCGTATCATGTCCGAGCAGGGAATCGAAGACTACCTGGTGGCAAAACGCAAGGCAGCGGAACGTTGGGGCGCCGTAGACGCATCGGTGTTACCGAAAAACAGTGAAATCGAAGCAGCGCTGGCCGAGCATCATCGTCTGTTTGGAGCGCGCAAGCACGCTGCCACGCTGCGGCAGCTACGCAAGACCGCATTGCGGGCGATGCATATGCTGCTGGAGTTTGAGCCGCGGCTAGTGGGCCCGGTATTGAGCGGAACCGCTTCCGAACACACCGACATCACGTTGCATCTGTTTGCAGAAACGCCCGAGGCCGTTTCGTTGCATTTGATGGACGAGCGAGTGCCGTTCGAAAGCGCGCAGCGTAGATTCCGATACGAGCCAAATCGCGTCGTTTCGTATCCGGCCTTTCGTTTCGTTGCGGGAGAGCAGGTAATCGACGCCGTGGTATTTCCGATCGATGGCATCCGCCAGTCGCCACCGAGTCCGGTCGATGGCCGACCCATGCAGCGCTTGGATGCCGCCAACTTGGAAGTATTACTTGGAGAACAGGAACAAGAGCAGGAACAGAGCGTCCACTGGCAATAGATGAGAGGCGCAGCGCGAGCTCACGATGCCGGCTTATGCAGCCATCAACAGCCCACTCCTCAGCGGCGTTTGCCGATCTCCTCGTAGGAGCGCTCGGTTGGACCCGTATATAGCTGCCGCGGACGTCCGATCTTCATGTTGGGGTCCGCAATCATTTCCTGCCAGTGTGCGACCCAACCTATCGCGCGCGCCACAGCAAACATGACGGTAAACATGGAGCGTGGAATGCCGATCGCGCTGTAAATGATGCCAGAGTAGAAATCAACGTTGGGATAAAGCTTGCGTTCGACGAAGTATTCATCCTTTAGCGCAATTTCCTCGAGTTTGAGTGCAAGCTCGAAGAGCGGATTATCGGACTTGCCGAGCTTCGCCAGTACCTTGTGGCACATGGCGCGAATGATGGTCGCGCGCGGGTCGCGATTTTTGTATACCCGATGGCCAAACCCCATCAGACGGAAATTGTCGTTCTTGTCTTTCGCCTTTGCGACGTACTTGGAAATATTCTCTGCCGTACCGATCTGCTCGAGCATTGCGAGCACCGCTTCATTCGCCCCTCCGTGGGCCGGGCCCCATAACGCGGAAATGCCTGCGGAAATCGCAGCGTACGGATTCGCGCCGGTGCTGCCCGCCATTCGCACCGTCGAAGTGCTGGCGTTCTGCTCGTGGTCGGCATGCAGAATGAACAGCAGGTCCAGGGCCTGCGCAGCAACCGGATCGATGTTGTACTGCTCGCACGGCACGGCGAAGAACATGTGCAGCAGATTCGAGCAGTAGTCCAGATCGTTGCGCGGGTAGACGAACGGCTGGCCCAAGGAGTGCTTGTATGCAGCCGCTGCAATGGTGGGAACCTTGGCGATAATGCGATGGGCAAAGATCTCGCGGTGGCGCGGATTATTTATATCCATCGAGTCGTGGTAGAACGCCGCCATCGAAGCCACCACCCCCGACAACATCGCCATCGGATGCGCGTTGTACTGGAATCCGTTATAGAACCGCAGCAGCGATTCATTGATCATCGTGTGATATTGAATTGCATGGCTGAATTCATGAAGCTGTTCCGCGGTCGGCAATTCACCGTTGATCAGCAGATACGCGACCTCTAGGAAGCTGCTTCGTTCAGCCAGCTGTTCCACAGGATAGCCGCGGTACAGCAGAATGCCTTCGTCCCCATCGATGTAGGTGATCTTGCTTTCACAGGACGCCGTGACCATGAATCCGGGGTCGAAGGTGAATAAGCCAAGATCTTTGGGAAGATTCGCAATGCTCAATACATCAGGTCCGAGAGTGCCGCGCTTGACGTCCAGACTGGAGGTTTTACCGGTCGACGGACTGGTCAGTTGAAACTTCTTCTCGGTCATATCGATCTTCCTGGAAATCGCTGCTGCACTTAAAAGGAGGCGCGCAGACTTACACGGGCTTGGCGGGGAATCAAGCGGGCCGCGCCGGTGTGGGTGACGGAAAACAAACTATTCTTTCACGCTTTTCAGTAATTGGCCGGGTTGTGGTTCCTTATCCGGGTACAAGTCATTCAGCAAGCGCAGGGTCTCAGCCGGGTACTTTTCTATGGCGGCGGTTTTCGCCAGATCCTCGATCCGGGTGCCCTGCATGCCACGCACCAAAATAATCTTGCGCGGTTCGCCCAATGCAAACTCGCTTTCCTTCATGCGCCGAAAAGTCTTGATCGAGGAAAGAATGACGGGATCGGCACCAGGGGCGCCGGAACTCGCCTTGCTGGTGCCGGCGAAAACGTAAGCGAGATTGTTGAAGTAAACCACGACCACGCGGGCCGGCCCCTGCCCGAATTGCGTTGTAACAGTGCGAGCGACCGCCGTATAGGCCTTCAATCCGTTGATTTCCAGTTCCTCGCCACGGCTCACACCAGCTTGCGCAAAAACCCTTCCTAGTAGTTCACGAGGACCTGCATTAGGCGGCGGCGCCACGGTTTGCATCTGGATCAGGCTATCTTTGCCCGGCGCGATTGCAATCAGCTTGTCCGGAAGATTTTGTACCACCCAGCCGGTGGGGAAGGCGAGCGTGAAACCCATGCCCGCGTGATAAAAGCGGGCGGCGCGAATCACGCCCTGGGCACGACTCGATCCGACCGCGAGTCCATCGATATGGTGCAGAAACGGCTCGCGTTTGTCGTCCGCATTATCGTTGCTGCGGGCAACCTTCCCCGCAGCGTCCACGACTTCGTGTAAGCGGGTGTCGTTGTCCGGATGCGTGGACATGACACCGTGATAAACCTTGGGTTGACGGCCTTCACGCCGCGCCTGAGCGACTTCGAACAGCTCCTGGTTTTTCAACAGCCGCACCACATTGATCATGTTATCGGTGCGATATCCAGCGCGGGTTATATAGTTGGCTCCCAGGCGATCCGCCTCCAGTTCCATGTCGCGGCCATACCCGGTGACCAATGCGGTACCTGCATAGCCAGTCAGTTCCCCCAGTCCCACGTTGCCGGTGAAAATCCCAACCACCGCGGCACCAAGGCCTGCAAGGGTCGATTGGCTTTGTTGGCGGACTGGATGGCGTGCAGCCACATGGCCGATTTCATGCCCCAGCACGGCAGCTAGCTCAGCTTCGGAGTTCACGTACGCTAACAGCCCACGGAATACGTAGACGAATCCTCCCGCGGTAGCGAAAGCGTTCAGCTCGTCGCTGTCGAGTACCGTGAAGGTGTAGGTGAGTTTGGGCCGGTCGCTGTTCCCCGCCACGTGCTGCCCGACTTCATTGACGTATTCCTGCAAGCCGGGATCGTCGTACACACCGAATTCCTGGAGGATCTGCGGCCGCATTTGCTGGCCGAGCTTGATTTCGTCCGCTTCGGACATGAACACCAGATCGGGACGATGCGATACGGGATTCATCGCGCAGCTCGTCAATACGACGACCGGGGCAAGCGTAACCAGAAGGCAGAGAAAAGCGCGCATTGGGCGAGGACGATGTGGATAGCCCATCGGGCGGATGCTGAGGGTTATAAACCGATCGAGCTGCGAGGCTCAACCAGGTACGTGATCTATAACGACGAGTGGGGCCGGCGTCCCGCCTGTTGATGAGACGTCCGCGGGGTTAGCGGGTGTACTTCTTGCGGAATTTATCGACGCGACCCCCACTATCGACTACTTTCTGCTTGCCTGTATAAAAGGGGTGGCAGCTTGAACACACCTCGATCTGCAAATCATGGCCCAGGGTAGAACGGGTTTGAAAGCTGTTTCCGCACGTGCAGGTCACGAGGGTGTCTTTATATTCAGGATGGATTGCAGCTTTCATGGCTTGAACCGGCGTTGGGCGGTCAAAAGGGCGCGCAGTTTAACTACGCGACCACGGACACGCAAGTAAGGTAAATCGAGTTCCCGGCGGAATAACTGGGCTCACTATTCTCAGACAGGGTTATCCACAAAATATGTGGATAAGTCTGTGGACTTCAATGCTCAGAAGCGACGAATCCCCCTTCAAAAAAGTGTCATCTGCGAATTGGCGAAAACTTCACCAGGGTATTTGTGCCTTTCCGCTCAACTACTTACAGACTGCTCTTCAGGCATCGCGTGCATTTATGTCATCCACCTACTGCCACATACCGGTGAATCGTGGCATGTGCATAACCCCTCGCGACTGACCCAAAAAACCTCGGCAACGAAGAGAATTTTGCGAATCAGTTCACGCACTTGCGCGTATCAGTGAATTACTGACATAAAACTACTGTGGCGCTGAAAAGCTGTCATTCGCACTGGGGTTGAGTTTGCGTCCCCGGCATCGAAGGAAGAAATAGAGCCTGTAGATCGTTGAGGAAACAACGGCCGCTTTGCGTAGGTATCCAGCTCCCCAGTTCGGTGGAACGCAACCAACCCTTGTCCACAGCGGCGGCGATTGGGGACGCTGCCAGTTGAAATCGCAGCCCCGTCGCCGATTCGAATTGCGTCGCGGTAAATCCCTCGCGCAGCCGCAACGCGTTCAGAAAAAACTCGAAGGACAGATCCGCAAGGGCTATTCGGCGATGCTCGGTAAGACGTTCCATCGGAGCGCGTCGCAGATATTCGCGCGGTTGTTTGTGACGCGCGGTACGAAACATATCGGTGTGTCCGCCACCCGAATACTTGCCGTGGGCACCTGCGCCGATACCGAGGTAGTCGCCGAATCGCCAGTAGTTGAGATTGTGACGGCACTGTCGCGATGTACGCGAGTAGGCGGAAACTTCATACTGGCTGTAGCCTCCTTGCATCAGCATGTCTTGTCCGCGCAACTGCATTTCCCACGCCAGGTCCATATCGGGAATCACCGGCGGCCGACGATAGAAAGGCGTGCCGGGCTCCAACGTAAGCTCGTAATATGAAATGTGCGTCGGTTGCAGACGCATCGCTCTGGCTACATCCTCGCGAGCCTGCTCAAGACTCTGGCCAGGCAAGGCGTACATCAAATCCAAATTGAAATTATCCAGCCCGGCCAGGGTAAGTTCATCCACCGCCCGCACGATATCGGCACTGCCGTGAATTCGCCCCAAGGCCTTCAGCATCACATCGGAAAAACTTTGTGCGCCGAGCGAGATCCGATTCACGCCGGCGCTGCGGTATTCCGCAAAGCGTCCATGCTCAATCGTTCCGGGATTCGCTTCCAGAGTGATCTCTACATCGGAAGTCCATTGGAAGCGGGAACGTGCCGCATCGATCAGCCGTGCAATGGCATGCGCGCTAAACAGACTGGGAGTGCCGCCCCCAAAAAAAATCGACGTCAGCGTGCGCGGGCCAATCAGCGCCAAGTCGTGGTCGAGGTCCTCAATCAGAGCGTCGAGATAAGCACGTTCCGGAATCTCGGCCGGAGCCACGTGAGAGTTGAAGTCGCAGTACGGGCATTTGCGCACGCACCACGGCAGGTGCACATAGAGTCCCAGAGCCGGCGGCACCTCGCTCATGACGGCGCTGTGGGCAGAATGCCTTCGCTGCGAAGTCGCTTCATGAGGCATTGCAGGGCTTGTCCACGGTGACTGATCCGATTCTTTTCTTCCGGTGGCAATTGCGCGGCGGTCATTGGCCGTCCCTCGGGCTCAAAAATGGGGTCATAACCAAAACCGCCTGTGCCCTCCGGCCGAGTGCGAATGCTTCCGCGCCAAGAACGTTGACAGATGAGCGGAGAGGGATCGTGCGCGCTGCGCATATACACCAACGCGCATTGATAACGCGCCGTGCGCAACGGCAACGGTGCATTGACACCGCTCAGCTCGGACAACAGCTTCCGTAGGTTTTCCTCGTCCGATGCGCCGTACCGGGCATAGCGCGCCGAATAAATTCCAGGCGCTCCATTCAAAGCATCGACTTCCAGACCCGAGTCGTCTGCAATTGCGGGCAAGCCGGATGCCTGCGCAGCGAACCTGGCCTTCAAAATAGCATTCTCAACGAACGACAAACCGGTCTCCTCAGGCGCTTGAGCCGTGTAGGCACTCAGCGGAAGAACCTCAACAGACCATGACTGCAGTAGCACACTGAGTTCGCTGAGCTTGCCTTGATTGTTCGTTGCCAGAACGATCTGCATAGTAAGGCCCGCCGCAGTACGCCGAATGCAAGCATTCAGAGAGGTTGATCTAACGCCTCGCGCTGCCGCGCCAGCAACAGACCGATGCCGTTGGCCGCCAAATTGAGCAGCTCGTCCAGTTCGTGTCGGCGAAATGCGTGGCCCTCTGCGGTTCCCTGCAGCTCGACGAACGCGCCGCCGTTATTCATCACCACATTCATGTCGGTCTCGGCGCTTGAGTCTTCGGCATAGTCCAGATCCAGCACCGGAACCCCCGACCAAATGCCGACCGAAATCGCGGCGACCTGCCCGTGCAAGGGGCTTTCTCGCAGCGTTTTACGGCGCACCAGGTGCTCCACTGCGTCAACCAGTGCCACATATCCGCCGGTGATCGAGGCGGTGCGTGTGCCTCCATCGGCTTGCAACACATCGCAGTCGACGGTGATGGTGCGTTCACCCAAGGCTTTCAGATCCATCACCGAACGCAAGGAACGTCCAATCAGACGTTGGATCTCCTGTGTTCTGCCGGTTTGCTTGCCTTTTGCCGCTTCCCGCGCAGATCTGCTGTGCGTCGCGCGCGGTAACATTCCGTACTCGGCGGTAACCCAGCCTTGTCCGGTATTACGCAAGAACGGCGGTACTCCGTCCTCCACACTGGCGGTACATAACACCCGGGTATTACCAAACTCGACCAGCACCGAACCTTCGGCGTGACTGGTAAATTTGCGGGTAAAACGCACCTCCCGCATTTGATCGGCGGCGCGGCCGCTGGGCCGCTTGCTGTTCATCAAAGCGCCTTCCAGCGCAGTGCCGCGAGGGTTGAGTTGTCGCTGAACGGCGCGGAAGCTGCGACCGCCTCCCGTCCCAACTGCTCAAGCCACGCCCGTAATCCCTGGCCGTCGTCGCGACAGAAAGCGCCGATTTGGGTGTCGCGCAGATTCGCCCAGATGCCATCGGTACATAACAGCAAAATATCCCCTTCGCTCAGAACTCTGCGTACGCCGACGGTCATTTCCGGAATGGATGGGTCACCGCCGAGGCAGCATTCCACAAAATTGCGCATCGGATGATTCGCGATATCTCCTTCGACGATCTTGCCTTCACGAAGCAGCAACTCCACGTGACTGTGGTCGCGGGTGCGTTCGACGACCCGGCCGCCGCGAATCAAATAAATACGGCTATCTCCGACATGCGCCCAGTAAGCGGCGCCTTCCTGGACCAGGCAAATTGCGGTGGTCGCCCGCGGCCGTGCGTCTACCGACTGACCCTCTCCCAGGCGCACGACGTCATCGTGTGCCCTGCTTAAGGCCATATGCAGAAATCCCAGCGGATCGAACAGCGGCTGCGGGGTTTGCCAAAAGGAATCGAGCATGCTCTTCAGCGCGGTCTCGGCCGCTCGGCTGCCGTCGGAATGTCCGCCCATTCCATCGATAACCGCCAGAAACGCCGTGTGCTCGGATTTCACGACTGTAACCCGGTCCTGGTTGTCTTCGCGATCACCCAGCAGGCTTAAATCCGCATACTCGATCTGCAAGTAAAGGGCTCCGAAAAAAATGCCTCTGCTACACTTGGCGGCGCTTTATATCATCGTGGCAGCTGGATAGTAACCAGTGCCGTCTTCCATTGTCTGAGCATCTTCCGCCCAATGATCCGCAGCATGACTGGTTTTGCCCGGCGCGAACGCCACGGCCCGTGGGGCACGCTCGCATGCGAGCTGCGCACCGTCAATCATCGGTATCTTGAAGTAGCTCTCAGATTGCCGGATGAATTGCGCGCGCTCGAGGGGGACGCCCGCCAGGCGATTGCTGCGGCGTTGCGACGCGGCAAAATCGACGCGAACTTGCATTTAAAGCCCGCTGCCGGCACGGCACAGCAGCTCGACATCAATCGCGAGGTCCTGGATCAATTGTTGGCCAAGGCGCACGAGGTCAGCTCGCAGGCCCGCAGCACCGTGCCGCTGAATCCGATCGATATCCTGCGCTGGCCAGGCGTGTTACGCGATGCAGATAAAGATCTCAGCTCTGCCTCCGCGGCTGCGCTCGATTTATTACGCGAAGCGCTGACCGAACTCAATGACGTCCGCGCACGCGAAGGTGCGCGCATGCGGGATCTGATTCGTCTACGGTGTGATTCCATCGAAGCGCAAGTACAGGGTGTACGCCCACGGTTGCCTGAAATCACCGCAAAAATGCGGGCGAAGCTGCTGGAACGCCTGACGCAGCTGACCACGGGCGTGAATCAAGAGCGGCTGGAACAGGAACTTGCGTTGTTCGCCACCCGGCTGGATGTGGATGAAGAGCTCGACCGGCTGGAAGCGCATCTGGCGGAAGTGCGCTCGGTGCTTGACGGTTCTGAGCCGGCGGGCCGGCGTCTGGATTTTTTGATGCAGGAGCTGAACCGCGAGACCAACACGCTGTCCTCTAAATCGCAAGACCTGGAAACCACGCGCGCTGCGGTGGATATGAAGGTGGCGATTGAACAGATGCGTGAGCAGATTCAGAACGTGGAATGAGGCGCCTGCGGCGTAGCGGCGGACAACGTTCCATGAATCCTGCACGCGGCAAGCTTTACGTCATTTCAGCCCCTTCGGGTGCAGGCAAAACTTCCCTGGTGAAGGCGCTGTTAGAGCGCAACCCCGAGTTGCGCTATTCGATTTCATACACCACCCGAAAACAGCGCAGCACCGAACAGGAAGGCCGCGATTATTTCTTCGTGGCCCACGAAAGATTCAAGCGGATGATCGCCGCGGGCGAGTTTTTGGAACACGCCCAGGTATTCGACAACTTTTACGGCACCTCGCAGCAGCAGGTGCAAAACCTGCTCGATGCCGGCAACCACGTCGTGCTCGAGATCGATTGGCAAGGTGCGCAGCAGATCCGGGCCAGGATGCCGGAACAGATCTCGATTTTCGTTCTGCCGCCGTCCCGGGCTGAACTGGAGCGTCGGCTACGCGGCCGTGGAACCGATACCGATGAGGTCATCGCCCGCCGCCTGCGCGATTCGCTGGGAGACATGTCGCACTGGAACGAGTTCCAGTACGTCATCATCAACGATGATTTCGAGCGTGCGGTGAGCGATTTGCAGGCTATCGTGGACGGTGCAGGCGAAACGCTGCGCGCCGACCGTCCCGAAGTACGGCAACTCATCAAGTTACTGCAGCAAAACGGTTAAAGACGCGCTTGGCGCCTGCCTTGGGGCGGAAAAGCCACCGTTGTCTCAAACGATGACCATCAATCAGTCGGGCGTCGCCGCTTCGGCTATACTTTTACCAGTTCCCGTCCGTCCGAGGTTGTCATGGCTCGTATTACCGTAGAAGACTGTCAGCACCAGATTCCCAATTTGTTCCAGCTCGTGCTGGTAGCAGCCAAACGCGCGCGGCGGCTGGCCAATGGCGCCGAGCCTACGGTGGACCTGGAAAACGACAAATCCACCGTCGTGGCATTGCGAGAAATTGCGGAAGGTCATATCGGCCCCGAAATTCTCGAGGAAGTCGATCGGCCGGCAATGGAAATCATGCCGGAGCCGGAAATGCCCAGCGAGTTTCGCGCTCCTCAGATCGGCCTGGGAGACTAAGTCCCTACGATCAATCTTTAACCTATGGACTATGCATCTTCCATTCTAGGGTTGCTGCCAAGTGGAAGACGGTCCATAGGAGTCACTCAGCTCCTCAATAAGCTCGAGACCTATCTGCCGCCCGACCAGGTCGAGCGCATCCGGGAAGCCTACGAGTTCGGCGCGCAGGCGCATCATGGCCAGCGCCGCCGCAGCGGCGAACCCTACATCGCCCACCCGGTGGCGGTGGCCGATCTGTTGGCGGACCTGCATATGGACGCGCAGACCATCACCGCCGCAGTTCTTCACGATGTGATCGAGGACACGCCCACCGCCAAGGCGGAAATCGCCGAGCGCTTCGGCACCGAAGTCGCCGATCTCGTGGACGGCGTCTCCAAGCTCGACCAGATTCAATTCCGCAGCCGCGAAGAAGCGCATGTGGAAAGCTTTCGCAAAATGCTGCTCGCAATGGTCCGCGACATCCGCGTCATCATGGTCAAGCTCGCGGATCGCACCCACAACATGCGCACGCTCGGCGCCATGCCGCCGGCGAAGCGCCGCTCGATCGCCAGGGAAACACTGGAAATCTATGGCCCGATCGCCAATCGACTGGGCATCCACTCGATCAAGTCGGAGCTCGAGGAACTCGGCTTCAAGGCGCTGTACCCCGGGCGGTATCGCATCATCGAAAAGGCACTGAAGCGCGCGCGCGGCAATCAAAAACAATTCGTCGGCAAGATCGCGGACAACGTTCGCGCCGCGTTGGACAAGGCGGGCATCAAAGGGCGGGTGGAATCACGCGAAAAACATCTGTACAGCATTTATCAGAAAATGCGGCGTAAACGCACCTCGCTGAATGAGATCGTGGATGTGTTCGGCCTGCGGATCGTGGTGGATACGGTCGATACTTGTTACCGCGCGTTGGGGTTGGTTCACGCCCTGTATCGACCCATGCCGGGGCGATTCAAAGACTACATCGCCATCCCGCGCATCAACGGCTATCAGTCACTGCATACCACGCTGTTCGGACCGAACGGCATGCCGATCGAAGTGCAAATCCGCACGGTTGAAATGGACCGGGTGGCGCAGGCCGGCATTGCTGCTCACTGGCAGTACAAAACGGGTGAGGATCGTGGCCGCGTCTATCACGATCGGGCCCGCGAATGGCTGCGCAGCCTGGTGGATATGCAACAGGGCGGCAACTCCGAAGAGTTCATGGAGAGCGTCAAGCTCGATCTGTTCCCGGACAAGGTCTATGTATTCACGCCCAAGGGCGATATCCGCCGCCTGCCGCGCAACGCAACGGCGGTGGATTTCGCTTATGCAGTACATACCGATGTCGGCAATCGCTGTGTCGCCGCGAAGATCGACCGGCGGCTGGTGCCGTTGCGCACGCCGCTGCGCAACGGACAGACCGTCGAGATCATTACCGCCAAGGGCGCAACACCCAATCCCGCCTGGGTCAATTTCGTGGTCACCGCCAAGGCCCGACTGGCGATCCGCCATTACTTGAAAAGCCTGAAGCACGGTGAAGCCATCGAGCTGGGCAAACGCCTGCTGAACCAGTCGCTGGCCGAGCTTTCGCTGGTGCTCAAGAAAATTCCGGACGAACAGCTGCAAACTTTGGCGGTGGATTTGGGGCTCAAGAAACCCGAGGAGATGTACGAGCAGATCGGCCTTGGGATACGGCTGGCACCACTCGTGGCACGCCGCTTGTTACCTGCGGATGCGGCGCCCGTCGAGCCCACGAGCACCGCGGCACCCTTGGCAATCGCAGGCACCGAGGGTCTGGTAGTCAGCTATGCCCGTTGCTGCTTCCCGATTCCGAACGACGCCATCATGGCGTATCTATCGAGCGGCCGCGGAGTGGTCATTCATCGGGAAGGGTGCGGCAATCTCAAGAACTACCGCAAACAACCCGACAAATGGTTATCGGTAACGTGGCAGAAGACGCTCGATCGGCTGTTCACGGTCGAAATCCGGGTAGAAGTGGCAAACCGCATGGGGGTTCTTGCAGCCATTGCTTCCGACATTGCCAGCACGCAAACCAATATTGACCATGTATCGGTGGTAGAGCGCGACGGCGATGCCGCAAGCTTGATCTTCGAGCTGCAGGTGGCGGATCGCAAACATCTGGCACAGGTCATCCGCCGCGTACGCAAGATGCCGGACGTGCTGCGTGTGGCACGCACGCTTGCCTGATCTGACCTCGGCTGCGCGGGCACGGCCGACGAGCATTCCAAAAAGCCTGCATAAACACATCGCCAAGTCGCGCGATAATCGCTGCATGGGCATTGGTTCGCTCCAGCGTCCCGTGTAATTTAGCGCCATCGTCGCTACGATTGAGGATTCCGCCCGTGAATAGAAGGATCATTGCAACGCCGAACGCTCCCCAAGCCATCGGTACGTACTCGCAAGCCGTGCAGTGCGGTTCGACCATCTACGTATCCGGACAAATTCCGCTCGATCCTGCCAGCGCAGAATTGGTGAAAGGCGATATGGATGCGCAGATTCGGCAAGTGTTCCAGAACCTCAAAGCGATCTTGAGCGCCGCCCATACGGACTTTTCCAGCGTCGCCAAGTTGAACGTTTTTCTCACCGACCTGGGTCACTTTCAGCTGGTGAACAAGATCATGGCGGAATACTTCGACGAGCCCTATCCCGCCCGCGCTGCAATCGGCGTCGCCGCGTTGCCGCGAGGCGCTGCGGTGGAAATCGACTGCATTGCCGAGCTGTAGTTCGAGGCGGTATTTAATGCCGGCGGCCATGAAATTTTCCGCGGCGAAGCAAGCCGCGAACGCCCTGCCCGAGTTGCCGGAGCTGCGACCGGTCACCGCGTTACGCAGCGTCGGGGAGTCGCTGGCTGAAAAACTTGCGCGCCTGCGGGTGCGCACAGTCCAGGATCTGCTGTTCCTGTTGCCGTTACGCTATGAAGATCGCACTCGCATCACGCCGATCGGCGCCGTGCGGGCGGGCGAACGGGCAGTAGTGGAGGGCACGGTGGAGTTGGCGGATGTTGTATTCCGCCGGCGCCGGCAGCTGCTCTGCCGCATTGCCGATGGAACGGGCGCGATGTTGCTGCGGTTCTTTTATTTCAGCGCCGCCCAGCAGGCTGGATTGACGGCGGGCACGCGAGTGCGTTGCTTCGGAGAGGCGCGGCGCGGGCAGAGCTGCCTGGAGATCGTTCATCCGCAATACCGCCGGCTCGACGAGACGGCAGCTGTGGGCGTCGAAGAATCTCTCACGCCCGTGTATCCCGCCACGGACGGATTGCAACAGAGCCGGCTGCGGCAACTTACGACGCTGGCGTTGCAGGAATTGCACACGCGTGGTGTATGCGACTGGGTGCCGGGTGCTCTGCTTCGCGATCTCGGCTTACCTTCATTGCAGGAGGCATTGCAGTTCCTGCATCGCCCGCCGCCGGA
>FTFH01001571.1_pt1 | contig 16252 bp, 16 predicted proteins | sample 1640371 | NCBI WGS metagenome assembly FTFH01 (sample SAMEA3914816, study PRJEB12502) | metagenome | biome: forest; material: soil | place: USA | collected 2011-09-16 | depth 0.3 m | reverse complement strand
GGATGCTTTCACGCGCGGACAACCCGTGGCTCAGCATCTGGAACGAGTGGATGAACGCCAATTGCGGACTTTCCAAGGACGCGACGCGGTGCCGCGCATTGCTCCCACGCGCGAAAGCGTGCTGGGCGAGGGCACGCGGGCTGAGGTGCGGCGCCCGCCTGCGCAGATATATGAGCGGCCCAGCGTGGCGCGATATCAACCTCCGGCGTCGCGCGCGGGCTTGCAGAATTCACGTGGCGTACCGGAAAATAATGCAGCAGGCGCCGGTTTTCGCAATACGCAACCCGCAATACCGCAACGCGCTCCGGTCGAACGCAGTCCCAACAACGATCAACCCAGAGCGGACGCGCGGCAGCAAAATCACATGTTGCGAGTTCCCGATCGAATTGCACCACCGCAAGACAATCCAACGCCCGTCCCCGCGCGACCTAACGCAATTGAACGTGCGCCCGTCGATCGCGTCGAGCAACGGCGCGACCGACCGGCTCTCAACGAAACCCCTGCTCCGTCTCAATTACTACGACGGGAAATGCCCAGTGAGCGTGCGGCTCCCGCCCCGCCGGCTGCTCTGCCGCCGCCGATGCATACGGCGCCTGCGCAGTCCTCGCCACCCATGATCAATCGGGAGATCACCCGCAGCGAGCCTCGCGTTGAACGTCCCGAGCACGTGCAAAGAGCAGCCGAGCAGCATCCTGCGCGGCCGCCGGAAGTAAGTCGTCCCGCGCCCCAGGCAGCGCCAATGCACGCACAGCCGGCACCACCGCCGCCTGCGCCGCCACATCCAGCCGCGGCCGAACGCCCGCACGTCGACGAACGATCGGCACACCCGCGCGACCGCGATAAATAGCAGCCATGGACAAATCACGCTGCGACTTTTCGACTGGGTAGCTGCCCTAGTAGGTTGCGCTGGCTCGATCCAGTTGTTCGATTGCAGCGGCGTCCAATTGAAGCGTGGTTGCCGCAACCATCGCCTGCAGTTGCTCAACGGACGTCGCGCTGGCAATGGGCGCAGTGACACTGGGACGCGCAATTTGCCAGGCCAGCGCGATGCTTGCGGGCGTGGAGGCATAGCGCGCGGCCACCGTGTCCAACGCATCGAGAATGCGCAGGCCACGCTCGTTAAGGTATTTGCTTTTCACCGCCGCGCCGCGTGGGCTCTTGGCAAGATCCTTCTCGGAACGATACTTCCCCGAAAGAAACCCGGAAGCCAGCGCAAAATAGGTCACGACACCCAGGCCATGTTTGATACATGCCGGCTCAAGCTGCCCTTCGTAGTCAGCGCGGTCATACAGGTTGTACTGCGGCTGCAGAACTTCGTATCGCGGCAGGGTGCTGTTGCGGCTGATGTCCAGCGCCTGTTCCAATCGTTCCGCGGTGTAATTCGACGCGCCGATCGCCTTTACTTTGCCTTGCTCGATCAACTTCGCATAGGCTTGCAAGGTCTCCTCGAGAGGCGTTTGCGCATCGTCGGTGTGGGAAAAATATAGATCGATATGGTCGGTCTGCAGACGACGCAGCGAATCTTCGACCGCCCGCGCGATATAGGCTGCCGACAGTCCTTTCTTATCCGGCGCGAGTGTCATTCCAACCTTAGTTGCGATGACGACCTTGCTGCGTTTGCCGCTGCGTTTCAACCAATTGCCGATGACGGTTTCCGATTCTCCGCCGCGGTGCCCGGGAATCCATACTGAATATACGTCCGCGGTGTCGATGAAGTTCAGCCCGGTCTCGACCGCGGCATCCAAAATACTGAACGATGTGGCTTCATCCGCGGTCCAGCCAAACACATTGCCGCCCAAACACAGCGGCGGGACTTGCAACGCCGAACGGCCGAGTGTTCGCAACTGCATGATAGGCTCCAAGTTAAATCTAAAGAAAAAAAGTTAAAGCGCTTGGGCAGCGTTCCCCCAGTCAGCCGCCGGCCGCAGCTCGCGCTCGCAGCCAATCGGCGATATCTTCGATCTCCTGCATGCATACCTGGTGTTCCATCGGATACTCGCGCCATTGGACCGCATATCCGTGACCAAGCAATTGATCTCGCGACATGGCGCCGAGCTGTAGAGGCACGATTGCATCGCGGGTTCCGTGGCACATCAGCACCGGAACATCGTGGCTGGCCTGGGAACGTTCCGCGCCAAGGGTGTCGCGCAGCGGCAGATAGGTCGAAAGCGCCAGAATGCCGCCGAGCCGCTGCGGATATCGCAGACCGGTCTGCAGGGCGATTGCGCCGCCCTGGGAAAAGCCCGCAATGAGAATAGCGTTTGCAGCAAGCCCTGCGTCGATTTCTCGCTGGATGTAATCGCCCACCACTCGTTCCGATTCCCGAATACCCACAGCGTCTTCGGCGGCGCTCAGCGCCATGCCTTTGATGTCGTACCAGGCGCGCATCCGATAACCGTTATTGATGGTGACCGGACGCACCGCTGCATGGGGAAAAACAAAGCGTAGCGGCGTGGATTGCGACAGATTCAGCTCCGCGACGATGGGCACAAAATCGTTGCCATCGGCGCCCAGACCATGCAACCAGATAACTGCGCCCACCGCCGGCACGGGCGGGCTCAATATCACTGCGTCGGGAGTTTCCTGTTTTCGGTAATTCATGCAATGGCACCATCGGCGCATCAAGGATGCGCGCATTGTAGGTGCAAGCCGCGCAGAGATCGGAGGCTAACGTTCAGGCAGCGCAAACGCGAACACGCCGCCCGTCACTGCGCTGGCGGGCCTTCATCCTTAACCCGCGCGCGCTTGTGCTTGTACATACGCTGATCGGCGCGTTCCAGCAGCGCATCGATGTCCTCTTCGTTGGTAGGGTGACTCATGACCGCTCCGACGCTCAATTCCACTCGGTAGGGCCGGCCGGCGGCCTCATTGAATGCGGCAAGCGCATCCGCCAAACGCTGCTTGACGGCTTCAATCGCAAACTCCTCGGTGATATTGGCCAAGGCCACAAACTCATCGCCGCCCAAACGGGCGATGACATCCGAGGCACGAAAGGTCTGGCGCAGCACCGTCGCGATGTCCGCCAATGCCGCATCTCCGCTGGCGTGGCCCAACCGGTCGTTGATTTGCTTCAGTCCGTTCAAATCCATGAAAAACAGCGCCAACATGCGCTGCTCGCGCCGCGCCAGCTTGATCTCCTGCTGGCCCAGCGTAAAAAATCCGCGGCGATTGCGCAGGCCGGTCAAATCATCGACGAGCGACAAACTTTCCAACATCTCGGCGCTTTTCCGCAGCGCTGCCTCGCGTTCGCGCACCGCCACCTCGGCGCGATGCTTGTACACGGCCACTTCTATGGCGCTACGCAGTTCGACGTCCTGGAACGGCTTGAGCAGATATCCGTGAGGGCCCGTGAGCACCGCGCGACGTAAAGTATCGGCATCGCGAAACCCAGTCAGAAAGATGATGGGAACGTGACGGATCTCGTGAATGACGCGCGCAGCCTCTATCCCGTCCATCTCGCCTTGCAAACCGACGTCCATCAGGATGAGATCCGGATTGAGCCCATCGGCCATCGCAATGGCCTCTTCGGCGCACGATGCCCAACCGCTTACATCGTACCCAAGACTGGACAAACACTCCTTGATGTCCTGGCCGGTAATGCCTTCGTCTTCCACCAGAAGTATGGACAGGCGGGCCGGCGCCGTTTGCACGGCTTCGGCGGCATCAAAATTGTCGGCCGCAGAGGCGACCTCTTCCCGACGCAGGATATCTGTCATGAGCCATTCCGCGTTCCCCATAGCCATAGCGTCGTTAACGCACTGTAGGGTGCGCAAGTTCAACGCCGCGGCAAATACGCGTCAATGTCAGGAAAAGTCGGCCCGAACCGACAGTTGCGGCAGATCCCGACTCATCATGGTGCAGGCTCGTAAGGCGGCTGCAACAACGATCAGTCGATACACGAGCGGGGCCATAAATGCGGATGAATCGGGCTGCGCGTGCAGGTAGGTAGCGAGGGCAATTCGAATTCAATAGATCCCCTGCAGGAGGACCCACTCGTATCTCACTAGCAGCAGATATGAAACCAGTAAGGCGTACAGAACACCTTCGGCCGGGATCACTCGTAGCAGGCGCATTTGACTGCAGGCCGTCAGCACCATTACCCCGGCTGCCGTCAGCAGCAATTTCATCGCGGCAAATTCTGCAAGATTATCCGGCAGGAACAACGCCATGAACGGATTCAGCTCGACGGCGCCTTGCGACATCAGCAGGATTGTCATTACTCCGTCGGCAACGCAAAGCCCCAAGATCGCCAGGGCTGCCGCAAAGATGCGCGGCGCATGCCAGTCGATGATCGGATAAGTACGATCCGTGGCGCGCCGCGGTTTGAAACGGCGGGGATTGAGTCCGCCCCACATGTAAGCGGCGAGCGTGAAGCTGCGCCGTTCATCGCTCGCGCGCCGTTCCATTCCGACATGTTGCATCTGCGTCCTCTCGAGTGCCGAGGTACCACTGTGCAGAGGAAGCGATGATGCGTGCGCAGTACTTAACCTAATCGCAAACTTTTTTTGCGTGGAACTTATCGGTGAAGGACGACGAAACACCGGTGCACTCACGTATGTTCAGCAAAATGTTCGAGGAGCCAGCGGGTGAAATCCCGGATCTCTTGGCGTTGGCCGTCTTCCGTGCGATGCGCCAGAAAGTAGCTTTCCCCGGTCGCCAGTTCGCGATCGAACAGTTGCAGCAGTGAGCCCTGGGTAAATCGTTCGCGACCCAGCGCCGAGGAAACCAGCGCCACTCCGATCCCTTGCTCGGCGGCATGTGCCGTGGCCTGCATCGAATCCAGACGAATCAATTTCCGCGGACGTAACGGCGCAAAACCGAAGGCTTCGGTCCATTGATCCCATGCATCGCGACGGCCCTCGTGAACCAATAACGTACGGCCGTTGAGATCGTCCACCTCGCGAATCGGATCGTGCTTGATCAACGCAGGGGCGCAAGCCGGCACGAATTTTTGCGGAAACAGCAGGTACGATGCAACGCCCTGCTCCGGCCGCACACCCACGACCACGGATAGATCGGCTTCTGCCGGATGTGCCTGCAGGAGCGTCGCTGCGGTGCTGATATGCACGTCGGTTTCAGGCCTTACATTGAGAAATTCCGGCAACCGCGGCAGCAACATTTCACTTGCGAAGAACGGCGGCACATGCAATCGCACCACGCCGCGTCCATAGCGGACTCGTATTTGTTCGGTGACGGACTCGAGCTTGCTGAAAATGGTGTCCAAGTGCAGCAGGTATTGATTGCCGGCCTCGGTCAACGTCAAAGAATGCGGACCACGATCGAACAATGCGATGCCCAATTGGTCCTCCAGCAATTTGATCTGATGGCTGACGGCGGACGGTGTGATGCACAGCTCCTCGGCGGCCGTCTTGAAGCTTCCCTTCGAGGCCGCGAGCTGAAACGTCTTGAGGAACTTCAATGAAGGTGAACGCATGATGCGATGATGGACGAACCGCGCGAAGAATTGATTACAGCGGCGTTCGGCGCGGCATGACACGCCTGCCTCACATACCTGTGTACTTGCATATGTCCTGCGATGCATCGGCTGGACAGCCGATAAGCTGTAGCGGTGAGGAACGAGGAGCAAATCCCGTGCCGATTTGGAAGTCCCTGATTGTTATGATCGTGGTCTGCAGGTGCATCGTTTGTTGCACCGAAGACAAGCAAGGCGACGGCGGGGGCCGCGCAACCACCGTGCAATAGCGGCCGCGGCTACATCGTTCGACTGCCCCGCTGGTGTTTCGAGCAGCGAATTCGGCAATTACATCCATGACTCACAATTACCGGTGGCTGCCGAACTTCATGACGGCTCGCACGTTAACTGGCTGCATATCAGCTAGAGGTGAGCACCATGGGATCAAGCACCAAACACGACATCAAGGTTCTGAATACTCTGATCGAAACCACATTGGATAGTGTTGATGGGTATACGGAAGCCGCCAAAGATGCCAGCAACCCCGGATACAAGACTCTCTTCCAACAACGGGCAGCCGAACGACGTCAGATCGTGAACGAGCTACAAGGAACGGTGAGAAGCCTGGGCGGCCAACCCGAAGACGACGGCTCCGTGCTGGCGTCAGCGCACCGCGTGTTCGTTAACTTACGCGACAGTCTCAATAAGGGTGATACCGGCGTCATTGCCGAAGTAGAGCGCGGTGAGGACTTCATCAAGGCCAAATATGAAGAGGCCCTGGAGGACGACGATCTTTCGGGGTCGGTGCTGGACGCAGTCACACAGGCCTACGGCTCGGTCAAGTCCGGCCACGATCAGATGCGCGACTTGAAACACAGCATCCAAGGAAGTAACTGAAGCCGGCATCGAAGGAATCGGGCAAAACGCCGGGTTTCGACAGCAGCGTGCAAGGTGCGATAGCACCTGCACGCGGCGCACGCTAACGGAAGTCTCATCCGGTAGCCGCCGCAGCGGACCACTTCGCAGGCATAATTCTCGGCTGGCGCTACTGCCGCAGGTCGAGACACTCTCGTATGTTGATCGACGGCCGCTCGCTACCGAACGGTAGCGAGCTTACGACCGATCTGTGCATCGTCGGGGCGGGTGCAGCAGGCATCACCTTGGCTCGCGCCCTCGACGGACAGTCTGTGCAGATTTCTCTGCTGGAAAGCGGCGGACTGGAACCCGATAACGATACGCAATCTCTTGCGGCTGGCGAGGTGGGCGGTATCGGCTACGTGCCGCTCGAATCCGCACGTATTCGCTGCCTCGGCGGCTCGACCGGACACTGGGCGGGATGGTGTCGACCGTTCGATGCGATCGATTTTGAACAGCGCCCCTGGGTACCGCACAGCGGATGGCCGATCACTCGCGCCGATCTCGCCGTCTACTATCCCCGAGCTCAACAAATCTGCGAGCTCGGCACCTTCGATTACGATCCTTTGGCCTGGGACATCGCCAGTACCCCTACTCTGCGTCTTGCAGGCGAAGACATGATGACGCGTCTGATTCAGTTCAGCCCGCCCACCCGTTTTGGAATTCGCTATCGCCCCGCGTTACTCGCCAGCGGCAACATCAAGCTGTTTCTGTACTCCAATGTGATTCGCATCGAGCCTTCCGCCAACGGCTCGCAAATTCAGCGTCTGCATGTCGCGACATTGTCGGGCATTCGCTACTCGATCAAGGCGAAGATTTTCGTGCTTGCGGCCGGAGGTATCGAAAATCCGCGGCTGCTGTTAGCCTCGAATCAAATCGTCAACGCCGGAGTAGGCAATGCCAACGATGTCGTGGGCCGCTATTTCGCGGACCACATTCAATTGGATACGGCTGGAATATTTCCGCTGCGCGATGACATCCCTTTCGATCTTTATCTGGGCGAAGATCGCGAGCGCAAACGACGCCCGTTACAGGGGGGTACGCCCGCAGCGCTCATGGGATATTTGGCCTTTAGCCGCGACGCGCAGCGGCGCGCGCGCACGCTCAATTACAGCGCTAAAATCCTTCGCACCTGGCTCTCCGATTACTACCTGCACGCAAACAGTCAGGAACTGACCTCCTCATCGGCGCTCACGCGCATGTCGGACAGGATGCGCACGATATTCGATAGCATCTCAGATGCAGTATCGATCGCGGAAGATCGAGTCATCGGCAAGGAGCGAACTTTCTACAAGCTCGTAACGACCCAGGAGCAGGCACCCAATCCCAGTAGCAGAGTAGTTTTGGGAGGAACTCTCGATCGGCTCGGAATGCCGGTGGCACGACTGCAATGGGAACTGACCGAGCTGGACCGCCATACCATCAAAATCGCGATTACCAAGCTAGTGCAAGCTTTCGGAGCCTCCGGGATCGCACGATTGCGCATACCGTTGGATCTGGACGGTTCCAATTGGCCATCCAACATCGGATGCAGCTGGCATCATTGCGGCACTACTCGCATGCATGCCGATCCCAAACAAGGCGTAGTCGATGCCAACTGCCGGGTGCACGGAGTGAGCAACCTGCACGTCATTGGTTCCTCAGTGTTCACTACCAACGGGCATGGCAATCCGACGCTAACGATCGTGGCGCTGAGCTTGAGACTGGCAGATCGTTTGCAAGAACTGTTCGCGTAACAAATAGGTCTGAATTCGTTGACCATGAAATCGCCGATAAGCTCTCCATGGCCGCGTCGCAAGCTGCTAGGAATACTTGCAAGCTGCGGTGCGGTCGTGACGTTGCGAAATTTTTCCGGCGCAGCAGCGTTCGCACTCGGGAGTGACAACGCAAATTTGGCGCAGCGGGTCGTCGCAATCCTAGGACACGGGCATGGCGCGAAGGCGGCGATGGGCGCGGCGGATAAGCCTTTTATTGGTTCGTTACTCGCGCAGATTCTCGCGACGACCGATGAGGGCATGGGAGAATTGTGCCTTGCTTCGCAGCAGGTGCTTCGCGAACGCATTCGCAGCAATGTCGAAGCGGATTTTCGCGCCGGAAACATTACGAGCATGAACGGCTGGCGGATCTCCCACACTGAAGCGCGTTGCGTTGAATTCATCGATCTCGTATGCGGGTAATCAAGGTTCGCGGATGAGCGGTAATGCGCGTCACGGCAGGCTGTTCGCATTTCCGCGCCGCGGTATCGCCTACGTCGATTGTTTGTATCAGGCGATCGACAAACAAGGTATTGCGGCGGAGGAAGGCCACCGATCCGCGACGTGGCTGCTGCGCAATGTACGCCGCGGCGACACGCTGCATCTGCATTGGCCTTCATTCTTCTATTATGAAGCCGGATCGCGGCTGCAAACTCTGCTGCGCCTGATGCGGTTCATCGCCGTGATGAGCCTTACCAAATTGCGCGGCACGCAGATTCTATGGACTGCCCACAACTTGTATCCGCACAACGGCGGCCGGCAACTATGGGCGCATCGAGTGGCGCGCAAGGTGGTGGTGAGAATCGCATCTCGGATCTTCAGTCATGGACCAAGGGCGGCTGAACTTCTCCAAGCAGAATTCAATCCCGCCGCGGGAAAGACCGTACTGGTCCCGCACGGGCATTGGATCGACTACTACCCCTGTTCGGTCAGCCGCGAGGAAATGCGCCGCCGATTGGGAATTTCCGACACCCATTTTGTTTACGGGTTTATCGGTGGCTGCCAACCCTATAAAGGACTGGAAGATCTGCTCGATGCATTTAGCGCGCTACCCGCCGACTGTGTTTTGTTGATTGCCGGTGAGTTCAGGTCGGCTGCTTATTTGCAGAGCATTCGCAACCGCCTGGTGGGCGAAGCGGCAGATCGCGTATTGCTGTTGCCGCGTTTTCTGCCGGACGACGAGATTCGCGCCTATCTATACGCCATCGATGCGCTAGTGCTGCCTTACAAAGAGATTCTCACGTCGGGCTCGATCATGCTGGGGCTCAGCTTCGGCCGCCCTGTGGTCGTACCCGACCTTGGCGGCATGAGCGACGTAATAGATGCGCGGCATGGTTTGTTATATGACGCAAACTCGCCCACCGGCCTCCCGGACGCTCTGCGGGAAATACGCTCGGGCACCTACGATCCGGCGCAGATCGTGGCACATGCTCGCAGCTTTGAATGGAGTATGAGTGCGCGTGCCGTCGTCAAGGCTGTAAAGGAACATTCGAGGAAGGCAGGCGGGGCCGCTTAATGGCTCGGCTATAGTGCTTGGTCCACTGCAAACGCATCAGCGCGGAGCATCGGGGACCTCGCTCTGCCGCAGCCGTTCGCGAAGTATTTCCAGCGGGCGGCTCTCCCAGCTGAAATGGCAGGTATCTACGGAGCTGCCCAGCTGGCGCGACAACTCTTCCATGCGCGCGCGCATGCGACTGATTACCTTGGCTTCCCATCCGGCGTCGTCCGGGATGCGCTGGGTACTGCGCTGCTCATCCTGCAATGTATCTTCTACGCTCATTGCGCCCTTCTCCATCAGACGTATCAGATGATGACGCACGCATGTTGCAATCATTGTGCCGGTGCGACACTGAAAGCTTCACGCGACCGAAAGAGTTCCGTGCGGCGCACGTATGCAGGCAAGGATTGATTCAAGGACTGTGTGCGGGGGCATCTTCCGTCGATCGCAATTACACGGAATCGCACGCAGAGCGCCAAGATCGGCACTCCGGATCAACTAATGGGGGGGCCCGCAAGGCAACGTTCGAGTCGGTTCGACCGCTCAAGCGCTGGAATGTGCCGGCTATCGAACGCCGGCACATTCTCTAGGAGCGCTTAGTACCGGCGAGGACCACCGCCGCCGCCACCACCACCGCCACGCGAACCGCCGCCGGCGCCTTTTTCCTGCGCTTCATTTACGCGCAAGGGACGGCCATCCATATCGAAGCCGTTCAAGCTCTGAATGGCGCGTGAAGCGTCGGACTTCGACATCTCGACGAAACCGAAGCCGCGTGGACGACCGGTGTCGCGATCATTGATTAGGGCAACCGACTCGACCGTGCCGTGCTGTGAAAATAGGGCTCGAACCGCTGCTTCGTCCGCTGAAAAAGGCAAATTGCCCACGTAAATCTTGCTCATGTAACAAACTCGCTAAGAGAGAATTCCCGGCCGCACGCGGTTGAATCAACCTCCACGCGAAGCTCAGGATGAATTTACAGCCATACGGCTTACCCACGGACTAGATCCAGCAGGTAGAACCGCGACGCTGTCGCCTGGTTCGCAAACGGTTCGGGTTTGAGGCTTTCGGGGATACGGTGCGCAGTGCGCGTCCGAGAGCGGACAAAAAAGAATGGTCACGAGCCGCAGACACTATATCAGCTTACGCGAGCGGCATTCACATATTTCCCGGCAACTCACGAATTCGCTCGTCAGCCGCGGGGAATTCGCGTACCGTGTATGAATGATACGTCCTGCACCAAGCGCCACCGTCCTGGACGAAGACGCTTATATTCTTGTCTCCATCGCAAAAGCTGATGCGCCGGTGTTCTCAGAAGAAGGTAACTGGCATCGTTACGTGATCTCTCAAGGCAAGAATCAGATCGTGGGTCATCGACCCGGCAGCCTCGATAACGTCCGCCAAGCCGTTGAAGAACTCATCGTGCAACTGAATGCACGGCGAGTCCCTAAACCAGGCCGCGTGCATATCACCGTCGGCTCACCCAAGAAAGCCTGAATCTTGGGTTGTGCAGTCCGCGCGTGCTGCGCGGACCAAAATCACTCAGACCGAATCACGCAATCAAGCTGCAGCTGTCGTTCTTTGCGCCTGCTCATGGCGTACCTGCTCCTGCGTGAGCCCGGTATTGTCGGCAATGATTCTCACCAACGGGTGTCTGGGATCCTTGGGCAGCGCCAAAGCATGCAAGCGTTCCCATATGCGAATCCGCTCTTCGGGCGTATTCAGCATCGAACGCTGTTCTGACAATTCCTGTTGGCGTTGCTCAACGTCTTCCGCCTGTCGGCGAAGAATGCGCGCACGGTAGTCCGCAGGTTGCTCGCCGGGGAGCGGCAAAGGCGAAGCTGCGAGATCGGTCATATTGTTCCGCGACACAAACACTCTCCTGATTCGGGCAGAACACAGTACCACTAATTCAATGGATGGGCGGCAATTTCGCCCGTGGTGCGTTCAACCGTTGCAGTACAGCAATGGCACGCTGAATCTCGCAGGCCATGCGATCGAAGTACTCGAGCAGTCTTTGGTCTTCCAACAGATGCGCTCCGACTTCGACAGCCATGCACAGCTGCTTCAGGCAGGTTGCGTGAACGTTGGAACTGGCCCCCTTGAGCTTATGCGCCGCGCGCTGCACTTGCGCTCTGTTGTTTATGCACGTGTGCATTTCGGTGAGCACGCTGGTCGCACTGGCACTGAATGTATCGGCCAACTCGCGTCCGAATTCGCTGTCGCCACCGATCACCTCTGCCCAGCGATGCAGGTCGATGGGCGCTGCCCCGGCAGTTTCCACGTTGGACGACGCCACCATCGTCGCGGCCGCCCACTCATCGCCGAGCACTTTATCCTCGGTGTCGAAATGCTTTTTCAACATTTCGCGTAACCGGTCGATGAGTACCGGCTTGGTCAGAAAATCATCCATCCCTGCGGCCAGGCAGCGCTCCAACTCGCCCACCATTGCATTGGCCGTGAGTGCAACGATTGGCGTACGCGCGCCACTGGGCTCGGAGGCGCGAATCAGTTTGGTTGCAGTGAGACCGTCCATGACAGGCATTTGCACGTCCATGATGACCAGATCGAAAGCGCCGCGCTGAAACAAATCCACTCCTTCGGCGCCGTTCTGCGCAATGGTGACGGTACATCCCAGCCGCTCGAGGAAGCGCTGCGCAACTTTCTGATTGACCGGATTGTCCTCAACGACCAACACCTGGCCATTGAAGCTGTGCGGCTCGCTGTCGCTGCCTGCGCTTCGCACCGCCACCAATGGCTGGCTTTGCAAATGCCACTCGCGCGATTCACGCGCCATGACTTTATCGAGACACGCAAACAGCTCCCGCGAACGCACCGGTTTCGATAAATATCCGGCGAACCCCATACGGGCAAAATGCTGCATTTCACTGTATTTATCGAGCGAGGTCAGCATCACTACTCGGGCCGAGGAGAGTTGCGGGTCGGCATTGATTCGCTGACCCAATACCGCGCCGCTCATTCCAGGCATCTGCAGATCTGCAAGCACCACGTCAAACGGTTTGCCTGCGAGAACTGCTCGGTGCATGACTGCAATGGCCTCCTGTGCCGTCACCAAAGCGACCGCATCGTGACCGGCCGCCACCATTTTGGCAGTCAATGCAGCGCAATTTGCAGCATTGTCGTCCACCACCAGGACACGCGCCGCCGCAACTGCCTGGCTTCGTGAATGCGGTGTGGAATGGCGCACCGTCTTGAGTGGCACGCGGAACCAAAATACCGAACCGCGGCCGATCTCGCTGCGCACGCCGGTTTCACCTCCCATCATCCCGACGAGCCGCCGCACGATCGACAGCCCCAACCCGGTGCCGCCGAAGTGCCGGGTGGTCGAGGAATCCGCCTGTACGAAGGGGTCGAACAGCGTCTTCAGCGCATGATCTGCGATGCCGATACCCGTATCGCGAACCTCGAAACAAACCTGCGAGCTGTCGCCTTGCGCAGCCATGGCAAAGACATGCAGCACCACCTCGCCTTGAGCGGTGAACTTGATGGCGTTGCCGACGAGATTAATCAGGCATTGGCGTAGCCGCTGCGCGTCGCCTAGCACCAGTTCCGGCGTGCCCGGATCGACGCTCACCACCAGTTCCAGATTCTTGGTGATTGCCTGCACTGCCATAGTGGAACCGACGTCTTCGATCAGCTCCTGGGGATTCAGCTCGAGCGCTTCGAGGTGCAGCTTGCCGGCCTCGATTTTGGAAAAATCCAGCACATCATTGAGCACCGTCAACAGCGAACCGGAACTGGCGCGAATCGTTTCTGCATAGTCACTCTGGGTTCGATCAAGCGTCGTCTCCAACAACAGATCGGCCATGCCGATGATGCCGTTCATTGGAGTGCGGATCTCATGACTCATGTTCGCCAGAAAATCGCTTTTGGCGCGGTTCGCCGCGGCAGCTGCAGCAGTCGCTTCGATCAACGATTGCTGAAACTGCTTCTTCTCGGTGATGTCCTGCAACGATCCCGCCATTGTGTTGGGACCGCCGCCGTCGGTACGTTCGCCCAAACCGCGCATCCGAAACCATCGATACTCACCGCGCTGCGTAAGCAGGCGGTATTCCAGGTCAAAGGGATCGCCCACGCCGAGATGCTGCCGCAACGCCGTGTTCAGTAGCTCCCGGTCATCCGCATGCACCAGCTTTTCGAGTGCCGCATACGAGGCGGGCAACTGTGCGGCATCGTAGCCCAGCATTTCGTAAAAGCGCGGTGTAAGCCACATCGAACCCGAGGACAGATCGATCTCCCACAGGCCGTCGTTCGTGCCTCGGATCGCTCGTTCCAGCCGCTGCTCGGCTTCACGCAGCGACGCCTCGGCGTTCTTGCGTTCGGTAATGTCCTCTACCGTACCCTCGTAGTGCAGGACGTTCCCTTCATCATCGAACACCGCACGGGCGTTCTCCGATATCCAGATAATGTCGCCTCCCTTGCGGTACACCTGGGATTCAAAGCGGGTGACGGTTCCGTGGGCGCGGATTTGCTGCATGAAGTCCAGCCGTCTCGCGCTTTGTACATAGAGCTGGCGGCGAATATCGGAAAGACCGCTGATCATTTCATGCGGGGACGCAAAACCGTACATGCGTGCCAAGGCGGGATTGGCATCGAGATAACGCCCATCGACGCTGGTGCGAAAGATTCCTTCGATGGCATTGTCGAACAACGCCTGGTAGCGCTTTTCCGCATCACGCGAAGAATCCTCGACGCGTTTGCGCTCGGTGATGTCCTGGATGATGCCTTCCAGAGCGGTCGTTCTGCCTTCGTGGTCGAACAACCCGATGCCCCGTTCCACCACCCAGCGCACCGAGCCATCGGCGTGCCGCAACCGGTACTCGACTTCATAACGGCTTTGGTGTTCCAGAGCGAGGTGTACCGCTTCGCGGACGCGAACGCGATCATCGGGGTGGGTAATGCACTCGTAAGAAATTCGATTGTTGAACAGCAAATCGTCCGGTTCATAACCGGTCAGCTTGCGGCACCCATCGCTGACGAATTCCATGGTCCACTGGGCATCGTCGCGGCATCGATAGGCCATGGCGTCCAAATTTGCGAATAGCGTCTGCAGCATGCGCGCGGAATCCTCGCGCGTTCTGCCGAGCTCTGGGGACATGGGATTTTGCTGGTTCGAAACACGCATTGAATTGCAGGATGGATTGCCGCAGTAGGATTTTGCAATGCTATGTAGCATTTTGCCCACGGCTGACAACGGCAGTTGTTCACATCTTTTCTAGGGTTTTGTTGCGGCGCGCAGCGGCGCGCCACTATAGAGCGGGAAAGATGACGATTGCACGACGACGGTGCAATCTAACGGCCTTGAATCAAGCAGAGAGGGAGAACGATCTTAGAAATGACCGCCGGTACCGACCAGCCCCAACAGTCCGATCAAAATCAAATAGACAGCGACGATGTAATTCAGCAGGCGCGGAACTACGAGAATCAAAATGCCGGCGACCAGTGCCACGACCGGCCCGATGCTCAAGTGCAAATTCACGTTACCCCCTCCATCGTTGCGTACCGCTGTTCTAAACTGTTTGGACACTCCGCAGTTCCGCTTGCCACAGCAGTGAGCCTCGCGGTGGGCGCGAGCGGGCTGGATCCAGCCCGCTGCCCCGTTTATCTGGCCGCCTTCTTTGCCTGTTTGGCTTCGCGTTTTTCTTTCATGGTTTTCGCCGGTTTCTTTTTGTTCTCTTTCTTGCGTTCCATACCTTTACTCATTGCCGTTACTCCAGACAATTATGACGTGGGCGTTATCGAAGTTTTCGGCCCAGAAAGCAAGCCCCTTATCTGCTTGTAATCGCAGATACCGAGTAACCTGGTTCTGTTGTATGCGGCAACAGCCCCTGATCCGGTCCCTCCCGCGCCTCCACTACATCTATTTGAGTTAAGAACATGACCGGCAACGCTGTATCGGGACGCATTCACGTCGGAATCGGCGGCTGGAGCTATGAACCTTGGCGGAAGACTTTCTATCCGCCGCAAACGCCGAAGAAACTGGAGCTGGAATATGCCAGCCGCCACCTCACCGCAATTGAGATCAACAGTACTTTTTACCGGTTGCAGACACCTGCGGTATTCGCCAAATGGCACGACCAGACACCGGAGAATTTCGTTTTCTCCGTCAAAGCGCCACGCCACATCGTGAACCGCAAGGTGCTATGCGAGTCGGGCGAAGCGATCGAACGATTCATCGAAAGCGGCCTTGCTGCCTTGGGCGCGAAGCTAGGCCCCATTCTTTGGCAGCTTGCCCCTGGCAAACGTTTCGAGCCGCGGGACCTGGAGGGGTTTCTTCGGCTGCTGCCCAGCAGCGTCCAGGGTCTTCCGCTTCGCCATGCGCTGGAAGTGCGCCACGATAGCTTCATGAATGCAGATTTTCTTGCGCTGGTGCGACACCACCACGTAGCGATGGTATTTGCGGATTCAGAGCGCTATCCGCGCTACGCCGATCTCACTAGCGACTTCGTTTATGCGCGGCTCATGCGCTGCGCTGCTTCGGTGGTGACGGGTTATTCCACACGCGCGCTCGCTGCCTGGGCGAAGCGTGCGCGCATATGGTCTCAAGGCGCCGATCCCGAGGATCTTCCGCGCCTGGAAAAATCAGCGCCCAGGCCAGCGCAGCGTGACGTCTTTGTATTCATCATTAACGGCGCAAAAGAACGCGCGCCTGCG
>FTFH01001436.1_pt1 | contig 16867 bp, 14 predicted proteins | sample 1640371 | NCBI WGS metagenome assembly FTFH01 (sample SAMEA3914816, study PRJEB12502) | metagenome | biome: forest; material: soil | place: USA | collected 2011-09-16 | depth 0.3 m | reverse complement strand
GCTCGCACGATTTGCCTGGCATGATTGGCGGCATGTTCGACGATGTTGTCGCTCACCTGTTCCTGGCTGCGGCGAAACAGCAGGTTGTTCTTGGAGAAATCGGCATGCCCGAGCACGTGCGCCGTCACCAGGACGTTTTCCGCGATGCTGTTGTTGCTCGCCAGATACGCATGACCCGGATTGCCGGGAAATACCACCTCGAACAGCCGGGAATGTCCCATTTGGTGCTGGATGAGACGGTAAATGTAGCGTGCCCCGAACGACCAATGCGGCATGCGCACCGGCAATCCATAGACCGAAATTTCCATCATGAAGCTGTCCGGCACGGCTTCGAATTCCACCGGGTTGTAGCTAAGGCCCAGGCTCGTAGCCAGCGCTTCGATTCGAGACAGATAATCCCGCCACCCGATAGTCATGGACATCCTCAAGGCGCAGCGGAGTTTTCCCGTGCTTCGTGTTTGAAGAAGTGCTTCACCGCATCCCAGATGTCATCCATCTTAGTCAGCGCGAAACTGCCCACGGCTGCACCCGCGGCCGCAAGGGACTTGAAGAGCGCTCCGGTTTCGGTCGCAAGGTGTCGATTGGAACTGGCGGACACTTCCAAATAGCCACAATAGTTTGCGACGGCGCAAATCTTCTGCAGCGCGGTCAAGGCATGCGGCCGGTCTTCGGTGTAGTTGTCGCCGTCGGATGCGTAAAAAAGATAAATGTTGTAACGCGCAGGACTGAAGCGCTCTTCGATGATCTCGTGCACTTTTTCCAGTCCCGTGGAGGCGACAGTGCCGCCTGAACCGGTGACCTTGAAGAACTCTTCCTCGTTGAATTCCCAGGCTTCGGTGGTATGGGCGACAAACACCGTGTCAAGGTGGCGATACTGTCTGCGCAACCCTTGCGTTGCCCAGAAGAAGAACGTCTTTGCGAGCTGCCGGTCGCGGTCCGACATGCTTCCGGAGACGTCCATGACGAGGAAGACCACTGCCTGGATGGAGGGCTGCTCGCGACGAGTCAGTTGGCGAAAGCGCAGGTCGTCGTCGGTAAATGCGGGGCCGTTTTGCTGGATCGAACGGCGCTTGATCGATTCACGCAGCGAGCGGCGGCGGTCGAGCCTGGACCTGGCGCCGCGTCGGTCCCAGCCCTCGCGTTGCCAATCCGTTTCCTCCGCCCTGCCGATACGCGCGCGCAAATGCGGCAGCTCCATTTCTTCCCAGAGCCAATCGACGATGTCATCGACTTTGAATTCGAGCGTGAACTGCACGCCGCCGCCGTCGTTGCCGCCCACCCCTTTGCCCGGCCCATCGCCTTGATTGGACGGCTTGGCCAGGACATCGCCCGGCTTCGCGGCTCCCTGGCCCAGACCGTTCTGATCCTCGGGAGCACGCAGGCGAAAGTGGTAGTGCTCGAGCATCCGCACCGGGACGCGGACGGTGCGTGCGCCGCCGCCCACAACGTCAGCGCCGGCGATGATTTCGGGCAGATGCGCGCGTACCGCATCCCGCACTTTTTCGTTGTGACGCAACCAATCGCGCGCTCCGCGGGAGAACAGGTCGTACCATCCGTTGATACTGGGATTACTTACCGTCGAGCCAGGATCGTCCACCTTCGTACACCTCGCGCGCGCCTGAGTTACAACTACTCCTGTGCCAATAATGTTGTTACGTAGTTCAGCGCTTCTTTGGCGCTATGGTCGTCATACCCGTATTCGTTCACCAGACGTTGCTGGACCGCGGATATCTTCTTGCGCGCCTCATCGTCGGGGCGCGCGCTGGAAGTCACCAGGCGCAGTACGTCACGGCGCTCTTCGAACAGATACTGCTCGATGGCCTCGTGCATGCGGGCATGACTGTCGAGCGTAAATTTCTCTCCGGCTTTGAACGCCACCATGGCCTTGCGCACCACCTCCTGACGGAACGAGTGCTTGCCGGAATCGGAAATCTTGATCTTCTCTTCCACCGACCGCAGAAAGCGTTCGTCCGCAGGGCGAGTCTCTCCCGTAATCGGATCGGTGATCTGGCGCTGGTCGAGCGAAGCTTCGACCTCATCCAGGTATTTCTCGAGCAACTGCTGCGCTTCTTCTTCGAAGGAGGCAAACAGTGCGCGATGCACGTCCTCTTTGACCCAGCGGTTGTAAAAATCCTTGCGTGCCACCACCAGATGGTCGATCCAATGCTTTTTCTGCTTGGAATCCATGCGCGCATCGTTTTCGATCGAATCTTTCAGCGCGAGCAGCAATTCCATGCTGGTGAGGCTCGCGGCATCGGTTCGGGTAATCGCATTGGAGATGGCATTGATGACAAATCGCGGGCTGACGCCCGACAGCCCCTCATCCGGCGCTTCATTGCGCAGGCGGGTCGCTTCGCTTTCGCCAAAGCCTTCGACCGTCTCGCCCGAATAAATGCGCAGCTTCTTGGAGATATCCAGGCCCTCGCGCTCGGGCTTTTGCAGGCGGGTGAGTATCGAGAACACCGACGCGAGCTTCAGCACATGCGGATCCAGGTGCACGTTGCGAAACGCGGGGGCGCCGGAGACCAGCTTCTGATAGATCCGGGATTCGTCCTTATAAGAGAGCGCATAGGGCACCTTGATGATGACCATACGGTCGAGCAATGCCTCGTTTTCCTTTTCCTGCAGGAATTTATGGAATTCCGCGAGATTCGTGTGCGCGAGAATAGTCTCATCCAGGTGAATGAGCGGAAATCGCGAGACCTTGACGTTCTTCTCTTGAGTCAGGGTGAGCAGCAGGTAAAGAAATTCGCGCTTCACCTTGAGGATTTCGATCATCTCGAGGACGCCGCGGCTCGCCGCATACACGGCACCCGACCAGGACCAGGCGCGCGGGTCGCCCTCATCGCCAACCTCAGCCACTTTGGAGAGGTCCACGGAACCTACCAGATCGGCGATATCGGCGGTCGTGGGATCATGAGGCGCATAGGTGCCGATGCCGACACGCGTGGCTTCGTCCAGAAAGATCCGCTCCACCGGCACGCGTAAGTAGTCGCCTTCATACTCACGTTCCAGTTTGTCCCGCGCCCACGGGCTCAGTTCGCCGTGCAGCTCCACGCCGTAGGTGTCGCGAAATTCTGCGCGCAGGCTGGCAGGCACCAGATTCAGCGGTGACTCGTGCATCGGCGAGCCTTTGATACCGTAAAGAGCTCCTTCCTCGGTGCGGCTGTATTCCTCAAGGCCGCGTTTCAACAGGATGGCAAGCGTGGACTTTCCGCCGGAAGGCGGCCCGAGCAGCAGCAACAAGCGCCGCCCGACATCGGAGCCCGCCGCGGCGGCTTTAAAGTAATCGACGACGCGGCTTAACGGTTCCTCGATGCCGAACAGTTCTCGCTTGAATAATTCGCGGGCCTTGGTGAACTCATCCTTGCCGTCGGAGTTGCGGCCATACCAGCGCAACGTGTCCCAGATGTATTCGTGGCTCGAGCGCGCGAGCGCATGACTGCTTTGAGGAAGGACGTCGTTGAGGAAGCTGCCGAAGGTTCCTTCCCAGTGCTTGGCGCGGTGCTGTTTGCTGAACGCGCTCAAAGACTCCACGAAACTGGAGCGGCGTGCGGGCTTGGAGTCGATACCATCAGAGTGCATTTAAATACCCTCCGCGAGCGAGACACCATACGGCTATATCTTATATCTCAGGACACTCTGCATTAACAGGGGATGAACTCTCTATTGCGCATACACTGTTTGCTTCACTCGTTCGACACAAAGACTACGCTGAACGTTCAGCGGTTCCGTGATGCAGGCCATGAAAGTACATATTGGCGAGCGGCGTAAACGGTGCGATTCATTTGCGAAGCGCACCGCCCGAGTGCGCTGCGGCACGTATTGGCTGAAAAGCCGACGAGCAACTCAACTGCAATCGCATGCGGTTTGCATGAAGATCAACGGATAAGCATTGGATGTCGGCGCTCAAGCCACGTACTGAAGTGTGATACGCGTCGGTTCGCGTCGTGCCAGGAGCTGGTGAGCGTGGGAATAGTCAATGGCGCGCGTCCGGGTGCGCAGGCGGACGCTGGAAACGAAAAGCGCAGAATTCTTCGCCGTACTTGAGCGTGACGGCAGACGAAATCATCCATGACCTGAGGGCAGGCTAGCAGGAATTTGCTTCGCGCGCGATGGCTCGATAGCCGATGTCGCGGCGGTATTGGACACCAGGCCATGCCACGGAATCGGCGAGCACGTAAGCAGCGCGCTGTGCTTCTCGAACGCAGGCGCCGAGCCCCACCGCGCACAGGACGCGGCCACCACCGGTCACTACGCGATCTTTTTCAAGCTGGGTACTGGCGTGGAACACTTTTCCGGGCAGTCGGGCGGCCTGTTCCAGTCCGTCGATGACATCACCGGTGCGCACGGTGTCCGGGTAGCCCGCGGCAGCGAGCACTACGCCGACAGCGGCGTGGGGATTCCAGCGAGCGGTAACAGCGTCCAACTCGCCACGCAGCGCTGCCATGCATAGCGCCGTGAGATCGGAATCGAGCCGCATGAGAATGGGCTGAGTCTCCGGATCGCCGAACCGGCAGTTGAACTCCAGCACATTGGGCGTTCCATCGGCGGCGACCATGATTCCCGCGTAAAGAAATCCGACGTAAGGCATGCCCTCCGCAGACAGCCCTCGCACGGTGGGTTCAATCACTTCCCCCATGATGCGTTCGTGAATACGCGGGGTGACGACCGGCGCGGGGGAATAAGCGCCCATGCCACCGGTGTTCGGGCCGAGATCGCCATCATCGCGACGTTTGTGATCCTGGGACGTTGCCAGCGGCAGAATGTGTTTGCCGTCGACCATGACGATGAAACTGGCTTCCTCTCCTTGAAGGAATTCTTCGACGACGATGGTTGCGCCCGCGGCGCCGAAGCGTCCGGCAAACATTTCGCTTGCGGCGTCGATCGCTTCTTGCGGAGTCGCGCAAATCACTACCCCTTTGCCCGCGGCTAATCCGTCCGCTTTGACGACGAGTGGAGCGCGTTGTTGGCGAATCCAGTCCGGATTGAAGGAGGCTTGCGTGAAGGTTGCGTACGCGGCCGTCGGGATGCGGTGGCGGCGCAGAAAATCCTTGCTGAACGATTTGGATCCCTCAAGTCGCGCTGCCAGTTTCGAGGGGCCAAAGCATGCAAGGCCTGCTGCCTTGAACGCGTCGCTGACACCCAACACCAGCGGACCTTCGGGGCCGACGATCGTCAGCTCGATGGCGTTGCGTTTCGCGAAAGCGAGGAGGCCATCGATATCGGTCGCTTCGATTGCGACGTTTTCGACACCGCGCTCCAGTGCCGTTCCGGCATTGCCCGGGGCCACAAACACTCGCTCAACCTGCGGCGATTGCCGGACTTTCCATGCCATTGCATGCTCGCGGCCGCCGCCGCCGATGATGAGAACTTTCATAGTGAATAAAATCGCGAATCAGTGCCTGAAGTGCCTGATGCCGGTGAAAACCATTGCCATCCCGTAGGCATTCGCGGCGGCGATGACTTCATCGTCGCGGATCGATCCACCGGGCTGGATGACGGCTTTGATGCCCAATTCCGCGGCAACATCCAGCCCGTCGCGAAACGGCAAGAAGGCGTCCGAAGCCATCACTCCCCCGGCGATTTCGATGCCTTCATCCTTCGCTTTCATTGCAGCGATGCGGCTCGAGACCACGCGGCTCATTTGTCCGGCACCAATGCCGATCGTGCTTTGCCCGCGCGCATAGACGATGGCATTGGATTTCACAAATTTACAGACCTGCCAGGCGAATATCAGATCGGCAAATTCCTCTTCGCCGGGTGCCCTGTCGGTCGTGACCTTGAGCGCCGACCGGGTAACGACGGCGTCATCCCGGGTTTGTGCGAGCAATCCGCCATTGACGCCGCGCAAGTCGACGCGCGACGCGCTGGGCTTGAGTCCTTCGGTCAGCAACAATCGGATATTCGGCTTATGCGCGCATAGCTCGATGGCAGCGGCGTCGGCACCGGGGACAATAATAAGTTCGACGAACTGCCGTTCAAGCATCACGCCGGCTGTTTTGGCATCCAGCGTTCGATTGAAGGCAATGATGCCGCCATAAGCGGAGGTCGGATCCGTGCGATAGGCATGCTCATAGGCGGTGAGGATATCGCTCGCCACTGCCACGCCGCAGGGGTTGGCATGCTTGACGATCACGCAAGCGGGCACGTCGAATTGACGCACGCATTCGAACGCCGTGTCGCCGTCGGCAACATTGTTATACGACAACGGCTTGCCCTGTAGAAGCTGCGCGGTGCCCATAGCGGCTCCGCGAGCGTCGCGCTCCACGTAGAACGCGCCCTGCTGATGAGGATTCTCGCCGTAACGCAGATCCAGCCGTTTGCGAAAATTCAACGTCAGCAGTTCCGGAAACTCGGTCGCGCTTTGCGTGCCCGTGCCCATGCGGTCCAGAAAATTAGCGATCGCGGAATCGTACGAAGCGGTGCACGCATAGGCTTTAGCCGCATAACGGCGGCGCGTCGGCAGGCTGATCGAGTGGTCCGGCTGTTTCATTTCCTCCATCGCGGCGGCGTAATCCGAAGGATCGACGATCACGGTGACCCGATCGTGATTCTTCGCCGCGGCACGCAGCATCGCCGGCCCGCCTACATCGATGTTTTCGATCGCTTGGTCCAATGTGCAATCGGCGCGCGCAATAGTCGCGGCGAACGGATAAAGGTTGACGACCAGCAGATCGATCGGGTCAATCTGATGTTGGCGCATGATCTCGTCGTCTGTTTCCCGGCGGCCGAGCAATCCACCGTGGATCTTCGGATGCAGCGTCTTGACCCGGCCGTCCATGATTTCCGGAAAGCCGGTATGCGCGGCGACCTGCTTGACAGGAATGCCATTCTTCAGCAGCAGCGCAGCAGTGCCTCCGGTGGAAAGAATTTCCACCCCCCGGCTATTGAGAAACTGTGCGAATTCCACCACGCCTGTTTTGTCGGAAACGCTCAGCAGTGCGCGCCTAATGGGTGTAGTCACGAAGCCTCATCCGGGAAGAGTGGAACCAAGGTAAAGGGGCTGCGGGAAAGGATCAGAACGCGCCGCGCCGCCGTTGTTACCATACCCCACTCCCGCCGTGCAGCCGCTAACTCGCTTTTTTACGCCTCGCTTCCAGGCGCGACAATTCAGCCGTTAAGGCCGTAGGTTTTCAGTTTTTTGCGCAGGGTCCCGCGATTGATGCCAAGGATGTCTGCGGCGCGGCTCTGATTGCCTTGCGCGTAATCAAGGACCGCCTTGAAAAGAGGTTCTTCGACTTCCCGCATTACCAGATCGTACAGTTGACCCGGCTTGTGGCCGTTGAGCGTCGCGAAATACGACTCCAGCGCTTCCGCCGTCATGGTGCGCAACGGCGTGACGCGCGAAGTCTGTCGGATCAGCGGCTCTCTACGGGCTTTAGTTTTTTTTCTCGGCGCCATGCGCTCTCCGCAATATTCGCTGTATCAATGAGACCGATCGGCCGTACGTCATCGCGGTGCGCTCTTCAGGCCGCAGCGCCAATGGAGGAATTCGAATTCGATTCGAGCAAATCGAAGTATTGCCGCACCAATTCAAGCTGCGTCGCCGCGTCGTGCGCCTGCATCACGCCACGCCGGAAAAGCTCCGCATCAGCGCGATCTTGCGCATACCAACCGATGTGCTTGCGCGCAACCCGAACACCCACTTCTTCCCCGTAGAAGTCATGCAGGCCACGCAGATGAGTCAGCATGATAACACGGACATTTGCCAGTGAAGGCTCCGGCGGAACGACGCCGGTGCGCAGGTAACAGTCGATCTCGCGAAAGATCCAGGGTCTGCCTTGTGCGCTGCGGCCGATCATCACGCCATCGGCGCCGGTGAGTTGAAGTACCTGGTGCGCTTTGCGCGCTGAGTCGATGTCTCCATTGGCGAAAACCGGAATGCGGACCGCTTGCTTGATCGCGCGAATGGTTGCGTATTCGGCGTCGCCGGTGAATTTGCAAGCACGCGTACGGCCGTGCACGGCGAGCGCTTGTACGCCCGCGTCTTGCGCGATCTCTGCAATTCTTACGCCGTTTCGATTTTCAAAATCCCAGCCGGTGCGGATTTTCAACGTGACCGGCACGGCGACCGCGCTCACCACCGAGCGCAGAATTTGTTCCACCAATTGCTCGTCGCGCAACAAGGCAGAACCGGCGGCGCGATTGCAGACTTTCTTGGCGGGGCAGCCCATGTTGATGTCGATGATCTGCGCACCGGCGTCTGCGTTCATCCGCGCCGCGTCCGCCATCATCTGCGGGTCAGCGCCCGCAATTTGCACCACACGAGGCTCGGGTTCTGCACTGTGCGGCATTCTGCGGCGCGATTTCTGCGTGTGCCACAAGGCGCTGTCGGACGTCAACATTTCACCGGCAGCGATATCGGCGCCGAAGCTCTTGCAAAGCAATCGAAACGGCAGATCAGTGACGCCGGCCATCGGCGCCAGCGCCAGCCGGTTTTTCAGTTCAAAGGGTCCAATGTGCATAAGCGCAGCGTCCTGTAATCACTTTTTGGCCGAATCGCTTTCGCATTGCAGGCCGTCCTGCAGCGGCATGCATACCGACCATCTGAAACCCACAGCGTCCTGTCCCGGATCCACGATCGCAACTTCGACAGTGGCTCTCTGGTTGGGCGCCAGCAAGCGGTCCGCGGCGGCGCCGGGTTCAAGATACTCCTGCGGCAGAAAATCTCGTGTCCCCACCGCATCGCCCCAGCGATCTTCCAACACAAACCGCAGTACCGGATAAGGTTGTGCGAACCCCGCAAGATTCGCAACCGTTGCCCGCACGCGCAACGAACCTGCGACTGTCGGATCGGAAGTCACGCCCCACTGCTGGACTTCATAGGCGCTGAGGTCCCAGGCCGATGCCAGCGGCCGGCCCAACGCGCCGTAAACTTGACTTAACAACGGGCCAACATACGGATGGCGGGCGAGGTCCTGGCGATAGTGGTGAACCATCTGGGCCAGCAACATCACTGCAAATAACAGGCTCGCCGCCGTCCAAAGCGCACGCAGGTCGCGGGTTGGGCGCTTCGGCGCCGCCAGCAGGTCGAGAGCCTCGCGTGCGTCCGCGGTTTTCCTCCTGGAGGCGGATTCAAGCCGGTTTGATGCACGAACCGCACGTATCGCAGGGCCGTCCAAAGTTGTTGCCACGTCGGACGCGTCATGCGCATCGGTGCCAGTCCATTCATCGGCCTGCACTTCGATCGTTGCCGCGCGCCTTGGTTCGGCTTCCGTCGTCGGTGTCGGCGATTCATCGTCGTCGAGCAGCACTTCAGGTTCGCTTTGTGCCTCCGCCACCTGCTTCAGGGGGATATCTTCATCATCGCGGCCGGCGGCAGTCGGCGGATTGACCGGGATATCGACTGAAGTGTCGATAGCGGTTCGCGAAGGAGGACTGGCAAGCGGTTCTGAACGCGGAGGCGCTGCTCCGGTGGGCGCGCGCGCGAGGCGATATTCACCGGTTTGCGCTGCTTGTTCCTCGTCATCGAGCAGGCGTTCGAGTGCGTCAAACTGAACTTCGCAGCGCCCACAGCGCACCTGCCCGTGACCCATTCTCAAGATGGGACCGGTCACGCGAAAGATCGTGAGGCATGCGGGACACTGCGTCAGCACTGCGAACCTTTAAACCAAGTTCCTTACGAGGATCTGAAGTTTTATGAATGCACGGCGGGCTTGCGCACGCCCCACAGGCATGCCCAGCCTTCTTTCACGGCGGGATTCGCCATATCAAACCATGCGGCGTAGTTGGCCGCCAGCGCTGCAGCCTGGGAAGCCAGCAGGCCCGATAGGACGATATTACCGCCGGGTTTCACCGATTCGCCAAAGGCCGCTGCGAGATCATGCAAAGGCTCGGCAAGAATATTGGCGAGGAGGATGTCGGTTCGTTGTTTCGCTGCTGCGGCGACTGCTCCTACGGCGATCCGATCCGCGACGCCGTTTCGCGCCGCGTTCTCGCGGGTGGCCGTCAGTGCTTGCGGATCGATATCCACGGCCAGGGCATGGGAGGCGCCGAGCTTGACAGCGGCGATGGCGAGAATGCCGGAACCGCACCCGTAGTCGATTACGAATTTACCGCTCAACGCTGCGCGCTCGAGCCATTCCAGGCACAGCGCGGTCGTGGGATGAGTGCCGGTGCCGAAGGCCAGGCCGGGGTCGAGTTCGATGACACAGGCCCCGGCGGATTCCTCCGGTATATCGCCACCGGGGCAAATCCACAGGCCCCGGCCAAATCTCATGGCGTGAAAGTCCTTCAGCCATTCGCGCTCCCACGCTCGATCGGCAATCATCTCGTGTGCCGAGCCGGGGTAGTCATCAAGCAAATTCCGCAACTCGCTGTGCAACAGCTGCGGATCTCTTTGCGCATCGAACAGCGCCTTCATGCGGACCGTCGGCCATAACGGTGTGCTGCCGGGCAGAGGTTCCAATATCGGCGAGTCGGCTGCGTCTTCGAGCGTGATTGCGGCCGCACCTGCTGCAAAGAGCGCGTCTTCGAAGCGCTCGGCGTCGGGCTCCGCCACCGTGAATGAGAGTTGAAGAAACGGCATAAGTATCGACAGACGCTAATGCGCTCTGGCGCCAGGCAGCGCGCAATCTGAACGCGGCGCCCCTATTTGATCCCCAGCCTGCGCTCCAGATAGTGAATGTCCAAGCCGCCCGATTTGAACGCTGCGTGATTGAAGATTTCCTGGTGCAACGGAATGTTGGTCTTGATGCCTTCGATAACCATCTCCGACAGCGCATTTTTCATGCGCGCGATAGCGGTATCGCGATCTTCGCCATACGCAATCACCTTGCCGATCATCGAATCGTAATAAGGCGGAACGGTGTAACCGCTGTATAAGTGGCTGTCGACCCGGATGCCGGGGCCGCCGGGCGAATGAAACAGCTTCACCGGCCCAGGGGAAGGCACGAAGCCTTTGGGATCTTCAGCATTGATGCGGCATTCGATGGCGTGACCGCGCACCGTGATATCGCTTTGCGAATAGGGCAGACGCTCGCCGGCTGCGATCCGCAATTGCGCCTTGACGATGTCAATGCCGGTGACCTGTTCCGTGACCGGATGTTCGACCTGCACCCGCGTGTTCATTTCGATGAAGTAGAACTCCCCGTCCTGATACAGAAATTCCAAGGTGCCGGCGTTGCGATAGCCCACATCCCGACAGGCGGCGACGCAGCGCTCGCCGATCATCTTGCGCTGTTTTCCGGTGATCCCAGGAGCGGGCGCTTCTTCGATCACTTTTTGATGGCGGCGTTGCAGCGAGCAATCGCGTTCGCCCAGATGAATGACGTTCCCGTAATGGTCGGCCAACACCTGGATTTCAATATGGCGCGGGCGCTCCAGGTATTTTTCCATATAGACCTGGTCGTTGCCGAATGCCGCCATCGCTTCGGCCTGCGTGACGTTGATCGCGTTGAGCAGGGTGGCTTCGCTGTGAACCGCGCGCATGCCGCGTCCACCGCCGCCGCCTGCGGCCTTGATGATGATCGGATAGCCGATATCGCGCGCAATCCGGAACGTTTCGTCGGTGTCGTTGCCTACCGGTCCGTCGGAACCCGGAACGCAAGGAACTCCGGCTTTTTTCATCACCCGGATCGCCGATACCTTGTCGCCCATCAGGCGGATGGTCTCGGCCTTGGGGCCGACGAAAATAAAGCCGCTTTTCTCCACGCGCTCGGCGAAATCAGCGTTCTCCGACAGAAAGCCGTAACCCGGATGAATTGCCACCGAGTCCGTCACCTCCGCCGCACTGATGATTGCGGGCATGTTCAGGTAGCTTTCTTTGGACGCAGGCGGGCCGATGCACACCGATTCATCGGCGAGCAACACATGTTTCTGGCTGTAGTCGGCCGTTGAATGTACGGCGACCGTCTTGATACCGAGCTCGCGGCACGCGCGCAGGATGCGAAGTGCGATCTCTCCGCGATTGGCAATCACTACTTTTTCGAGCATGGTTCTGTGCTGACGTTATGGACCGCAGGCTGCAGGTAGGGGACTGGAGGTCGAACGGCTGCTGGCTTACAGCACTTCTTTCTCTGGCCCGTAGCCCATCGCCCGTAGCCTGAAATCCCTGGCACGGTGTTAGCCGTGACGTTTATTCAATGATGAACAGCGGCTGGCCGAATTCCACCGGGTCGCCGTTTTTCACCAGGATGGCGGTGACGCGACCCGCCTTATCGCATTCGATCTGGTTCATCATTTTCATGGCTTCGATGATGCACAGCGTATCGCCCGCGTTGACCTCGCTGCCGATGTCTACAAAAGCCTTGGCACCGGGAGTGGCTGCCGAATAGTAGGTTCCCACCATAGGCGCAGTGACTGTATGTTCCGCTTTCGACGCAGCGGCGGCGACAGTGCTCGGAGCAGTGACAGCGGGAGCGGGGGCCGCCGGCGCGGCGTAATGCAGCGGCGGCGGAGCAGGATTTGCGGATGCATATGGGCCGGTCTGATAACGGCTGATGCGCACCGATTCCTCGCCCTCGGTGATCTCGATCTCGGCGATGCCGGACTCCTCGAGCAACTCGATGAGCTTCTTGACCTTGCGAATATCCATTCGTCCCCCTTTTTTTCTATTGGTGGGCACTAAAGTTTATGAATCGCTGCCTGCAGGGCCAGCTCGTAACCAATGGGTCCCAGACCCGTGATCGTTCCCGCGGCGATATCGGAAAAATAAGATTGGCGCCGAAACGCTTCGCGGGCATGTACATTGCTCAAGTGCACTTCGATGAAGGGAATTCCTACCGCGAGGAGTGCATCCCGCAAGGCTATGCTGGTGTGAGTGAATGCTGCAGGGTTGAACAGGATGAAACGTGTTTGCGCGGCCGGTGCCGCCTGAATCTGATTCACCAGTTCGGCTTCGGAGTTGCTCTGATAATGGCTCAGCGTGTGCCCCGCGCTTTGCGCCAAGCCTTGCAGCCGCGCCATGATATCGCCGAGCGCCGCGGTTCCGTAGACGCTCGGTTCGCGGGTACCCAGCAAGTTTAGGTTGGGGCCATTCAAGACCAGAACATGCGCCATCGGTGCCCGTAACTTCCGTAGTTAGCTGCAAATCGGCGCGAGTTTACCCGTAATTACTTGGAATTGGCGATATTTGTCGGCTCGGGTTATCGGCGGCGGTAGGCCGCTTTAACGGACTATACGGCCGCTGCGATTGCCGTTCGGGCTTGAATGGGGGTCAATTCGCCGCGGTTGACCCGCTGCACGGCATTTAGAATGACATTGGCTTGGGCTTCGGTGATCCCACCCAAATGCAACGCCACGATCCGATGCTGATTGTCGGTAAACACGGTGAACGGAAATCCCACCGCTTGGATGCCGAATGAATTCACCGCGTTCAATCCTTCTTGCTCGCCGATCAGCAACGGGTAATCGATCCGCATTTGAGCGGCGTACTTCAGTACATCGTCCCGAACGTCCACCGCTACACCGACCAGTTGAAACCCCTCTGCCGCCTTGTTGCGGTTGATCTTCATCAGCAGCGGAATTTCTTTGCGGCACGGAGCGCACCACGTCGCCCAGAAGTTGATGATGAGCGATTTTCCCGGCCAGCTTTGGATCGAGCGCAGGTTGCCGTCGCGGTCCGGCAGCGAAAACTCGGGGAGAGTGACAGGCATTGGATTACCGGCGGCGGCAACCGCAACAGGCGGCTGGAACTCAGGATGTGGCGCAAATTCGTACACCGCAAAGCCTGCAGCTGCCGCAATCACTGCAACGGCAAAAAATAATGGCAACCGCTTCATGTCAGCCTTTAGTCGTCAGCCGCGGGCAAAAGCCCTCTCGATATGCGACGCAAATTCCCCCGCCTTCATATAGCCGACAACGCGGGAGCCGGGGCGTTCGTGCCCGTCGCTGGCGAAGAAGATAATCGATGGGGGCCCCAGGATGTCGAAACGTTTCAGCAGGTCGCGATCCTGCTCATCGTTCGCGGTCACGTCGGCTTGCAGCAGCACCGCGTTGGCCAAGGCGGCTTGGACAGTGGACTGAGGAAAGGTGTATTTCTCCATTTCCTTGCACGACACGCACCAGTCGGCATAGAAGTCGAACATCACGGGCTTACCGGCTGCGGCGGCGGCGACGACCGCTCGTTCCAGATCGTCGACCGACTTGATGCGCTGGAAAGCCAGCCTGTTCTGTGTGGCGGGGCCTTCCGCCGTGCGATTGGCCAGGCGATCGAGCGGCTGCAGCGGATCTTTGCTGCCCGATGCACTGCCGATCAGCAACAGAACGCCATAGACGATTGCCAGCAATCCCGCTGCTCTCAAGGGCGCAGCGGCCGGTGCGCCATCGCGTGCGCGCAGCGAGAAAATCCAGAAGCCGGCAACGATCGCCAAAGCCGACCATAGCGATAACACCACGGCGCCGGGGACCAGCGGTTGCAATAGATAGATGGCGACGCCGATGAACAGTACGCCGAACAGCTGTTTCACCGTTTCCATCCAAGGGCCGGCCTTCGGCAACAGGGTGCCTGCGGATGCGCCCACGATCAGAAGCGGTACACCCATTCCCATGCCGGTTGCATATAGCGCGGCGGCGCCGCGGAAGATCTGCCGGGTCTGGCTGATTACCGAGAGTGCGGCGATCAGCGCCGGCGCCACACAGGCGGTCACGACGAGCGCCGACAGTGCACCCATGATGAAGGTGCCGATATATGTGCCCGATTTCTGGCGGTCACTGACGCTGGACAAGCGCGTCTGCAGCACGCTCGGCAGTTGTAACGTATAGGCGCCGAACATTGCGAAGGCGAGCGCGACGAACAGCACTACCATCAACGCGATGATCCACGGTTGCTGGAAAAAGGCTTGCGGAGCCTGTTTGAACGCCAGCACGAATACTGCACCGGCTGCGGCATAGGTCAGCGCCATGCCTTGCACGTAAGTAAATGCCAGAGAAAAACTGCGCGACCGCGTGACGCCCTCGCCCTGTCCCACGATGATGCCCGAAAGAATCGGAATCATCGGCAGTACGCAGGGCGTAAGCGATAGCAATAAGCCCGCGGCAAAAAACAGCAGTAGCGCGTACGCGAGATTCCCCCCTCTGAGCGCAGCGGCCAGCCGATCCTGTTCCGTCTCCGGGATAGCGTTTGCGCCCGGCGGCGGCGGTACCGTGGTGGTCACTGCGGCAGTGCCGACCTTGAAGTTCCGGCTCATAGGCGGATAGCACAGGCCTGCTTCCGCGCAACCCTGATACCCGACCGTTAGCTCCAGATCCTGATGACCGGCGGGAGCCTGGGCGACGGGCACGGAAACATTCAATGTGTCGTAGTACACCTCGGTAGCGCCGAAATATTCGTCATGTTTGGCTTTGCCTGTCGGCAGCACGGGCGAGCCGAGTTGCGCCCCGGACGTGCGGGTTTGGACTGTGATCGCCGGCTTGTAGAGGTAGTAATCCTTGGCAATGATCCAGACAAGTTGTACGACGCCGGCCGAGTCCTTCTGCGCCGTGAGCTTGAATGCCTGATCTTCCGGCAGGAATTCGCGCTGCGAAAGCGACCCGCCCGGTTTTTGAAAAAGCGATTTGAGGTCCCTCGGACCGGTCGCTGCCGGTATTTCTACTAGGGCATCCCAGAGCTGCGGCGGGTAGCACAGCCCGGCATCCGCGCAGCCTTGCAACTTGAGTTTGAGATCGAAATGGGCAGGTCGTGGAGAGGCGAATGTCACTGGCACGGGAAAGTCGACAGTACCCCGATAGATTTCCTGATCGCCGAAAAACTCATCGTGATGGTTTTCGCCCTTGGGCCACAGCGGTTCCGCGAGCTGGGCCGCACCTGTCGCGGATTCGAATCCCATCCTTTTTTTATATAAGTAATGCCCCGCCGCGATCTTCCACGTCACGATCAACCGATCATTGTCGACCCGGGTCGAATAGCGGAAAACCTGTTCCGGCGGCAAGAAATCTTCCGCCGCCTGCGCGCTGCCGAGTAACAGCAAGCTGGCTGCGAGCCATAAGAGCCAGGGTCGGCAAGCGGCGTTGGGCATGAAGTTGAATCGATTCACCACGGTGAGTGCTACTTTATGTCACGACGGGTCATTTGATTGCAGTCACGGTGCAATTGGCTTGCACCCATTCCAGGTAAGCGGCCCCGCCCTGAGTCACCGGTATCGCAATGATTTCCGGCAGCTCGTACGAGTGCAGATTCTGCAGTCGCGCACGCAGTTCCTCGAAGTTCGCAGTCACGGTTTTGATAAGCAGCAATACCTCGCCGGTGGTTTCGACCGCCCCCTTCCAGCGATAGGTAGAAGTCATTCCCGGCAATCGGTTGACGCAGGCTACGAGGCCCGATTCGACCAACTCCCGCGCAATGCGGCTGGCTTCGGTTTCGTCGGCACAGCTTGAAATTACGAGAATAACGTTGGTGCTCATGAGCTTAGGCACATGCTGGTGGAGGTGAACGGCGCTGCAGGATAGCCCCTGCGCCGCGAGAGTCGCCACTGTCGCTGGCCGCGGCGTCGCTAAAAGAAGTCTGCCGAAAGACTTGAATTTCAACTTCCGCCGCCTATGATTAGCACCCTCGTCGGGGGAGTGCTAATCAGCTCGAGCCCGATTTCGTATCTGGGAGTCTTCCCGGTGTTCTTCCAACCACTCTTAGGCGGAGTCTGTTATGGCTGACAAATTGAAAATTCGTCCTCTACACGATCGCGTGATCATCAAGCGCCTTGAAGAGGAACGTACTTCTCCGGGTGGCATCGTGATCCCCGACACGGCGACCGAAAAACCCATCAAGGGCAAGGTCATTGCCGTGGGCAAGGGCAAGATCCTCGAAAACGGCGAAGTCCGGCCCCTGGATGTGAAGGTGGGTGACAACATCCTCTTCGGCAAATACAGCGGCACCGAAGTCAAGGTCGACGGCGATGAGCTTCTCGTGATGCGCGAAGAAGACGTCATG
>FTFH01001844.1_pt1 | contig 17198 bp, 15 predicted proteins | sample 1640371 | NCBI WGS metagenome assembly FTFH01 (sample SAMEA3914816, study PRJEB12502) | metagenome | biome: forest; material: soil | place: USA | collected 2011-09-16 | depth 0.3 m | reverse complement strand
GCACTGGATGCGCTGGCGGCCCGGCATCCCGAAGTGGAACTACCCGGCTACACTCATATGCAACAGGCGATGCCTTCTTCGGTCGCCTGGTGGGCGCAGGGATTCGCGGCCGAGTTGCGGGATGACGCGGCTGCGCTGCGCCGCGTACAGAAGCGTATTCAGAAAAGTCCGCTCGGCTCGGCGGCAGGTTATGGCACGCCTGAATTGCCCATCAGCCGCGAAGCCACGTGTGCAGCGCTGGGCTTCGATGAAGTACACGAGCCGGTGACGGCAGTGCAATTGTCGCGCGGCAAAGCGGAAGCCAGCGTGCTGTTCGAAATATCGCTGGTGATGCAGGACGTCGGGCGTCTCGCCAGCGATCTGCTGCTGTTCTACACGCGTGAATTCGGCTTCGTAGAATTGCCTGCGGCATTTACCACCGGCTCCTCGATCATGCCGCAGAAGCGCAATCCCGACGTGTTCGAGTTGATTCGCGGCCGCACCGCCTCGGCACAAGCGTGCCTGACCGAGGTGCTCGGAATCGTGGCGAAGCTGCCGTCCGGATATCAGCGTGACCTGCAGTTGATCAAGGTGCCGTTGTTCCGCGGAATCGATTTGTGCCTGGATACGCTGGGCATTCTGCCGCCGGCGCTGGAGCAGATCAGCTTCCGGCAGGATCACATCAAGCTCGATCCTTCAATCCATGCGGCCGCCGAAGCGAACGCGCTCGTTGCCCAGCAGGGGATACCGTTTCGCGAAGCTTATCGCCGCATCGCTGAAAAATACCGGAAGGACTGAGATCCGCGAGATCGGCTTCTCGCGCCGCCGCCCGGTTGTGAAAGCGGAACTTCATTTCCGCCCTGACGTTCTTTCGATCACATGCAACTGACATGTGAATGTGATCGGAGGGAAACCCATGCGTAATTTTGCTGCCAACACCAAGAGGGCGGCCGGCAAAGCCGGTTGGATTCTGTTGTGGTTGCTGGGCGTGCCTATTCCAGTGCTGCTAGGACTGTTTCTGCTACGCGGTTGCACCTGAGAAGATCAACGCATTCACCTACGTGCCGCGTGTCGAGGTGATCAAGCAATAGTGGTCACCAGCGTTTGCAATCCGGCGATCCCCCCTTCCATACGATCGCCGGATTTCACCGCACCGACACCTGCAGGTGTGCCGGTGTACACCAGGTCTCCGGGGACTAATTCGAACAACGCGGAAAGCTCAGCGATAATTTCCGGAACACTCCAGATCAGGTCGGCGATATCGCCCTGCTGCTTCAGCTCATCGTTGACCTTGAGCCAGATGGCACCCCGCGAGACGTGCCCACCGGCGCTTACCGGCCGAATGGCGGCTATGGCAGCGGAGCGATCAAATCCTTTGCTGGTATCCCACGGCTGGCCTTTCTCGCGAGCCGCGAATTGCAGATCGCGCCGCGTTAAATCATTCCCCACCGCATAGCCGTAGACGTGCTCCAGCGCGGCACTGGTTGAAATATTCGTTCCGCCGCCACCGATCGCAATGACCAATTCGATCTCGTGATGCAGATTGTGGGTGCGCGGGGGATAGGGAATGGTCGCATTGTTGGGCACGATCGCATCGGCGGGCTTGGAGAAAAAAAACGGCGGCTCGCGAGTGGGATCGTTGCCCATCTCCCGCGCGTGGGCTGCATAGTTGCGACCGACGCAGTAAATGCGATGCACCGGGAAACGCTCATCGCTGCCTTGTACGTCGACGGAGGGAATAGTCCGCGGAGCCCATACGTATCCCATGCAACCTCCTGGGGGGTGTCAATTTTGATCTGGTTCCGAACTTGGGAACCCAGATGCTATAGGTTACCCTTACTCGCCAGCAGCTGCGCGAGAAGTGCCCGCGCAGCCCGGCGCACGCTGATCGACCGAAGGTTGTTCATGAGTATCTGGTTTCGAAACTTTACCCTCGAGGAGCTCAACCAGCTCGGCGCCCACACGCTGGCGGCGCATCTGGATATCCGCGTCGTCGAAATCGGTCCGGATTACCTCATCGGCACCCTGCCCGTGGATCATCGTACCCAGCAGAATTATGGAATTCTCCACGGCGGCGCATCCGTAGCGTTGGCGGAGACGCTCGCCAGCATCGCTGCCAATATGTGCGTCGATCCCGGGCGTTTTCGGTGCGTGGGCCAGGAAATCAACGCCAACCATCTGCGGCCGGCAAGGGAAGGACGGGTCACCGGCATCACCAAGCCCTTGCACATCGGCTCCCGCTCGCAAGTTTGGGAAATCAGGCTGACCGATGAGCGCGGGCGGCTGACCTGCGTGTCGCGGCTCACCATGTTTGCAATGAATGTGGCGAAAACTCATGCGCTCTGATCAGTTGTTTCGCTGGACAGTGATTTCGACAATCGCTTTGGGGGTTGCGGGTTGCGGATTGAAGGGTCCGCTGTACTTACCCGACAAAGCCGCGAACGTCGAGGTGCGTCCTGCGCAGGCACCGCAGCCTACGGACGACAGCCAAGACGCACAGAAAAAAGCCCCTTCGCCGTCCGATCCCGCTGCTGCACCGGGCGCCTCAAATCCCGCCGCTACACCGTCGGGTAAAGTCGCCGCTCCCCCTTCCAAGCCTTAGGGTCTACGGCTCCTCTCGAATTTTTTGCGCGGCTGCCGGTCGAACGACCCACATGAATTCTCCAATGCATTCCAAGCTGGTCCTGGTCGATGGCTCCTCCTACCTGTATCGCGCATTTCATGCGCTGCCGCCGCTGGCCAATTCCCACGGTGAGCCCACCGGCGCGGTGCTCGGCGTGCTGAACATGTTGCAGAAGCTGCTCAAGGACGAAAACCCTCGGTACATCGGGGTGGTCTTCGATGCGCCCGGCAAAACCTTCCGCGATGCGCTGTTCGAGCAATACAAAGCAAATCGCCCGCCCATGCCGGATGACCTGCGTGCGCAGCTCAAACCGCTGCTGGAAATTGTGGCCGCGTTAGGGCTGCCGCTGTTGCGCGTCGAGGGCGTGGAAGCGGATGACGTGATCGGCTGTCTGGCGCAGCGCGCGGCGAAACAGGGGATTCCTGTCCTGATTTCCACCGGCGATAAAGACATGGCGCAGCTGGTGAACGAGCATATTACTTTGGTCAATACCATGACCGGCACCGTGCTGGATCGCGCCGGGGTAAAGAACAAATTCGATGTCTATCCGGAACAGATCATCGATTATCTTGCGCTGGTGGGCGACAGCTCCGACAACATTCCCGGCGTGCCCAAGGTGGGCCCTAAGACCGCTGCGAAATGGCTGAGCGAATACGGCACCATCGACCGGCTGCTGGAAAACGCCCATGCCATCACGGGCAAGGTCGGCGAGAATCTGCGCGCGAGCCTGCGCGAGATCGAGCTGTCGAGAAAGCTCGCGACCATCGACTGCCAACTGGAACTGGAACAGCAGGTGGAGTCTCTGGTCAAAGGTCCCGCGGACGAAACCAAGCTGCGGGAACTTTACACGCGTCTGGAATTACGCTCCTTCCTCAAACAGCTCGTCGGCGAACCCGCCGTCGAAGCGGCGGCCGCTGCGGTTCCGACGGCCGACACGCCTGTAGTCGCCGCTGCTGCGATCGAACGCTCCTACGAGACCGTGCTGACCGAAGAGGCGCTGGAGCGCTGGATCGAAACGCTGCGCAACGCCGAATTGATTGCATTCGACACGGAGACCACTTCGCTTGATTACATGGAGGCAAAGTTAGTCGGACTGTCGTTCAGCGTGGTGGCGGGACAAGCGGCTTATATTCCCGTGGGACACGATTACACGGGAGCGCCGGCGCAACTTCCGCTTGCGGTGGTGCTGGAAAAGCTGCGACCGCTGCTGGAGTCCAAGGATATTGCAAAGGTGGGGCATCATCTTAAGTACGATGCGCACGTGCTGGCGAACTACGGCATCGAGCTGCGCGGCATGAAATACGATTCGATGCTGGAATCCTACGTCTGGAACAGCGTCGCAACCCGTCACGACATGGACTCCACCGCGCTTCGCTACCTCGGCGTGAAGACCGTCAAGTATGAAGAGGTGACCGGCAAGGGTGCGAAGCAGATCAACTTCAGCCAGGTCCCGATCGAACCGGCCAGCGCCTATGCCGCCGAAGATGCCGACGTGACTTTGCAATTGCACCACGCGCTGTGGCCGCAACTGGCGGGTAATGAGCGTCTGAAGCAACTCTATGAACAGATCGAGCAACCGCTCACCGCCGTGCTGTTGCAGATGGAGCATCGGGGAGTGCTCATCGATGCGCAGTTGCTGAAGAGTCAGAGCCAGGAGCTGGCGCTTTCCATGCGCGGCATCGAGACGCAGGCGCACGTGGAGGCGGGTGGTCCTTTCAACCTGGAATCGCCCAAGCAATTGCAAGAGATATTGTTCGGCAAACTCGCGCTGCCGGTGATACGCAAGACGCCGACCGGTCAGCCGTCAACGGCGGAAGATGTGCTGGAAGAACTTGCGGAGCGCTATCCGCTGCCGCGATTGATCATGGAATTTCGCGGTCTGACCAAATTGAAATCGACCTACACGGACAAGCTGCCGAAGCAGATCAACGCGCGCACTGGCCGTATTCATACCTGTTATCACCAGGCGGTCGCGGCGACCGGGCGGCTCTCCTCGGTCGATCCCAATCTGCAAAACATACCGATTCGGACCGCCGAAGGGCGCCGCATACGCCAGGCATTCATTGCGCCCCCCGGTCATCAGCTGTTGGCAGCGGACTATTCGCAGATCGAACTGCGGATCATGGCCCATCTGTCCGGTGATCAAGGCTTGTTGAATGCCTTCGCCGAGGATCGTGACGTTCATCAGGCAACGGCCGCCGAGGTCTTTAACGTTCCGCTGGCGTCCGTGAGCAGCGATCAGCGCCGCTCCGCCAAGGCGATCAACTTCGGTTTGATTTACGGCATGTCCGCGTTCGGGCTGGGCCGCCAGCTCGGCATCGCCCGGGGCGAGGCGCAACAATATGTGGATCTGTATTTTCAACGGTATCCCGGCGTGAAACGCTACATGGACGAAACCCGCGCGCAGGCGCGGGTGCTGGGATATGTGGAGACCGTGTTCGGGCGTCGCCTGTATCTGCCCGACATTCGTTCGGGAAACGCCGCCATGCGGCAATACGCCGAACGCAGCGCCATCAATGCGCCCATGCAAGGCACCGCCGCGGATATCATCAAACGCGCCATGATCAGCATCGCTCACTGGCTGCAGTCTTCCGGCATCGACGCGCGACTCATCATGCAGGTACACGATGAGTTGGTGTTTGAGGTCGCGGAGGATGCTGTAAATGCGGCTACGCCAATGATTCGCGAACACATGAGCGCCGCGGCGATGTTGAACGTTCCTTTGCGAGTCGACATCGGCAGCGGCAAAAATTGGGATGAAGCTCACTAGAGCCGCAAACGTCGCAACTTTGTGACAACTTGCGAACCCGTCTGATCTGTTATCTCCTTGAATTCCAGGGCATCCGTCACGTAGCGTGGTCTAGGCGCCACGGAACCGCTCGGTATGCGCGCCCGTTATGGCTACGATTCTTCGCACGCGTCAGCAGGCATGAGGGGTGTGGGCATGTATAAGGTTTTAATGGCTGCAGCGTTGATCGCACTCGCGACACCGGTCCTCGCGGCGGACAATGGTTTCTACGTCGGTGGCAGTCTCGGAAGAACGACGCTCAAGGACGATATCGGGACGTTGCGTTTTGACGGTAACGACACCGGTTTCAAACTCATGGGGGGTTTGCGTCCTTTGGACTGGCTGGGCGTCGAGGCCGACTATATCGACTTCGGTAAACCGGATGATCAGGTCGCGGGCGCTGCGGTCAAAGCCAACGGCAATGGCGTGTCCGCCTTCGCGCTCGGCTTTCTGGCGGTCGGCCCCGTCGATGTATTTGCCAAAGCCGGGCTCGTTAATTGGAATGCGAAGTTTCGCACCAGCAGTTTGAATTTTTCCCGCAACGAAAACGGCACCGATTTCGCCTACGGCGCCGGGGCGCAATTTCGTCTCGGCAGTCTAGGGCTGCGAGCCGAATACGAAAAATTCGCCGCGGATGTGCATGACCTTAACATGGTCTCGGTGGGTGTCACCTGGACCTTTTTCTAAATCGCAGGTAGCCGTATGGATTATTTAGCGCGTCACTATGCTGGGCTCACGGGGTCGGGAATTCGCGAAGCACAGGGTATCGCACGGCACACGCGGCGGGCATTCGACGCGCTGCGCCAGTTGCCCGCGGCGCTTCTTGGCAACGGCGACAGCGCGTGGTCCCAGCGGTGTCGTAGCTGTGCTGCAACGATTGTTGCCGTTGCGCCCGCGCCGCGCCGCTTAACGCAAGATTTCCTGACGTTCCGAGCCCGGCGACCGACACCGTAAAAACTCGTTTGGAAATTTTCCGTCGATTGCGGAACTCCGCCAAGGCCGGGACGTCTATGCTGTGAGCGTCGGCCAGGACGCTCGCGTCCGCCGCCCTCCCTGGGTGGACGCAAACCCGGTTCATCCCCATGCCGGGTACGACTGCCCCGATGGGCCCTAGGCTCATCGGGGTTTTTTTTGCAGCAGTGCTCTATGTCTTTATAAGAAACGCGTGCATGGCGCTACGCGCCTGCTCGACGCCACGCTTGGTCACCGACGAGAAAGGTTGAACCGTGGCCGCAGCACCGAGTTCAATCATCGTCGCGCGGGAAACCTTGGCGGCTTCGGACTGCGAGAGTTTGTCGACTTTGGTCAGCAGAACGTGAATCGCGACGCCGGAGGCAGCGGCCCACTCCACCATCTGCCGGTCGAAGTCACCCAATCCACGACGTGAATCCACGATCAGCACACACCCCGTCAGGCTGCGGCGCTGCTCGAAGTAGCTGCTAAGCAGTGAGCGCCAGTGCTGCTGCATTTTCTGGGGCACTTTCGCAAAACCATATCCCGGCAGATCCACCAGCCGATGTTCGGGCTCCAGCGCGAAAAAATTGATGAGCTGGGTGCGCCCGGGGGTCTTGCTGACGCGCGCCAGGCCGTTACGGCTGGTAATGGAGTTGATTGCGCTGGACTTACCGGAGTTGGACCGGCCGGCGAACGCAACCTCGGCGCCCTCATCCGCCGGAAACTGGTGGGGTTGCCAGGCGCTGACCAGGAATTTTGCATTTTGATATTGGGACATGCGGGCAACTGGAGATTCGGGGTGAAGCAGCACTTTGCGATGTTCGGCCGGTGCTGGCGGCAACGCGCTTGGCCGTTGGGTATCGGAACGTTAGTGTACAATCGCGCGCGCTCATGAGGGTCCCGCTGATGCGGCCCTTCAGTGCATATCACGATGAACCGAGTTGCCTGAGCCGGGCCTTGCCAACTGATGCCCGGCCCTCGGGACGTTAGCTTGAGCAAATACCGGAGTTTCTGCGATGAAGTTGATGTCGCTTGCTGTGCTGGGCGCCTCCCTGATGGTGATCGTCCACGGGGCCGCCCACGCCGCCGAGGGCAACGCGCAAAATGGTCAAGCCAAGGCCGCCGTCTGTGCCGCCTGCCACGGCCTGGACGGTAACAGTGTGAATCCCGAGTGGCCTTCCCTTGCCGGTCAGCATCCGCAGTACATCGAACGTCAGCTCCACCTGTTTAAGAACGGCACGCGCCAGAGTCCCGTGATGGCTCCAATGGCGGCACCCTTGAGCGATCAGGACATGGCGGACGTTGCGGCGTATTTCGCTACACAAAAGGCCAAAGGCTTGGATGCCAGTGAGGCAAAAGTGGCGGCGGGCCAGCGTCTCTATCGTAGCGGGGACGCAAACCGTCATGTGCCTGCCTGTGCCGCTTGTCATGGCCCACAAGGCTATGGCAATCCGCCCGCCTCCTATCCGTCAATTCACAGCCAGCACAGCACCTACCTTGCAGCCCAGCTACGGGCTTATCGCAAAGGCGACCGTACCTCCGATCCGAATCAGATGATGCGCAATGTCGCGGCCGGCTTGAGCGACGAGCAAATCGATGCGGTAGCCGACTACGTGCAAGGACTGCGTTAATTCATCCTTATTGCAGGGCGAGGTTCGGGATGAGATATCTGCGCGCGGCGCTGCTGGCATGCATCCTCAGTATCACAGCGATGGGCTGCAGCAAGAAGCCTGCGACGTCCCAAGAACCCACTACTAATACAGCGCCGACAGCCACCTCGGAGGGCCCGGCAGCTGTTTCGTCCCCGTCCGCGCCAAACGCGGCTGTCGCTGAAGCTCCCCCCGCTCCTGGGGCAGCTGCTGCCAATGCCGTCCCGCCCGCCGGTGTGAGCGAGATGGATGACGACAACAGCGAAACCGTAGATAACACTAGCGGGAACACCTCTAAATCCCTCATCGTGCAGCCGGACGCCGCAAGTGCGCCCGTATCGCAATTCAAGGAAGGCACGCATTACCAGAAACTGGTAGTGGCGCAACCCACCGATGCCGCGCCCGGTCATATCGAGGTCGCCGAAGTCTTCTGGTACGGATGCGGCCATTGCTACGCGCTCGACCCGTTGATCGAATCCTGGCGCGCTAAACAAAAACCTGCTTACGTCGATTTCGTACGCATTCCAGCGATCTGGAACGAGACCCTGCGAATCCATGCGCGAATGTTTTACACAGCTCAGGCGCTTGGCAAGCTCGATGAGCTGCACATCGCCCTGTTCAGAGAATTGCATCTGCACGGCAATCCGCTCGACACCGAGGAGAAAATCGGGGCATTTTTCAGGTCGCACGGTGTCAGCGATGCCGACTTCCGTCAGGCGTTCTCGTCTTTTGCCGTGCAGACACGTCTCAACCAGGCGGACATTGCGAACCGCCGTTACAAAATTCAGTCGGTCCCCACCCTCATCGTCAACGGCAAATTCACCACTGACGTGGGCCTGGCCGGCAGTGCGGAAAAGCTTATTCAGTTAGTCGACGAGCTTGCAGCTCGCGAACGCGGACGGTGAAAACGTGCTGCGCAGTTGCGGCCGTTTATTCGCGCCTACGGCAGGTCGCGCTTTCCGATACCCGCCGCGGGCATTAAGCTGCGGCCCGATGGCTGCACACAACTCAAATTCATGCTGAGAGTATTTGTCCCGAGCGCTCAGGGCCTTGCGGCGATCAGCCTGGATGCGACGCTCAAGCTTCCTCCGACCGCAATGTGGATCGATCTGCTGGAGCCGACGCTCGAAGAAGAGCACGCTGTGGAATCGATGCTGGGAATCGATATTCCAACCCGCGAGGAAATGAAAGACATCGAGACGTCGAATCGCCTGTACGAGGAGAACGGGGCTCTTTACATGACAGCCACCGTCGCGGCGAAACTCGACACCGAGCGACCGGTAAGCACTGCGGTCACTTTCATTTTGGCAAATGGACTGCTGGTCACCAACCGCTACATCGATACCAAGCCGTTTCAGCACTTCAGCGCCTATGCGCAACGTCACCCCTCGGCCTGCCAGTCCGCAGTGATCGTGTTGGCCGGACTGATCGAGGCCTTTGCAGAACGTATCGCGGATATTCTCGAACGCATCGGCGGCGATTTGGATCAAGTCTCAGGCTCGATTTTCGCGCGCTCCAACGGCAAGGACCCGGATAGTCGGGACCTGCGTACTCTGATAGAACGTATCGGCTTCAACGGTGAGCTGAATTCCAAGGCACGAGAAAGTTTGGTCAGCCTCGGACGGCTCTTGATGTTCGTACAGCAGTCGCCGCTGGTCGCGCCGAGTCAGGAACAGCAGCAACGCTTTCGTTCGATCAGCCGCGACGTGCTGTCACTTTCGGATCATGCGAGCTTTCTGGGTACCAAAGTATCGTTTCTGCTTGAAGCGACGCTGGGCCTGATCAACGTGGAGCAGAACAACATCATCAAGATTTTCTCGGTCGCGGCGGTGATGTTCATGCCGCCCACGCTCATTGCCAGCATCTACGGAATGAACTTCCACATCATGCCCGAGCTATCATGGGCTTTTGGCTATCCATTCGCCATTGCGTTGATGTTCGCATCGATGGGCGCCACTTACATGGTCTTCAAACGTAGAGGCTGGCTGTAACAGCCGTCCAGCGGGAAAAACATGGCTCACACGATCACCAATATGGCGCTGTTTTGCGATTTCGAGAACATTGCGCTCGGCGTGCGCGACGCGAAATACGCCAAATTCGACATCGACCGGGTTCTAGAACGGCTGCTGCTCAAAGGCAGCATCGTGGTGCGCAAAGCGTATTGCGACTGGGAACGGTATCGCGAATTCAAGGGGCCGATGCATGAAGCGTCGTTCGAACTGATCGAGATTCCCCACCTGCGCATGTCCGGAAAGAACTCCGCCGATATCCGCATGGTCGTCGACGCGCTGGATTTGTGCTACACCAAGTCTCACGTCGATACCTTCGTCATCATCAGCGGCGACTCGGATTTTTCACCGCTGGTGAGCAAGCTGCGCGAGAACAACAAGGGTGTCATCGGCATCGGCGTAAAAAGCTCGACGTCGGATTTGTTGATTGCCAACTGCGATGAGTTCATCTACTACGATGATCTGGTACGGCAGAGTGAAACCAAGCAACGTTCACGCCGTAGTAAGCCCAGTGCCAAACCCGCCAGCGCGGAACCGCAGAAAGAGCCGCGCAAGACCGAAGAAGACCGCAAACAGCAGGCCTTCGAACTGGTGATCGATACCCTCGATGCACTGGCCGAAGAACGCGACTCCGACGAAAAGATCTGGGGTTCAATGATCAAACAGGCGCTGAAGCGGCGCAATCCCGGCTTCAACGAAAGTTATTATGGGTTCAGGACTTTCAGCGAACTGCTGGAAGAGGCTCAAACGCGCAAACTCATCACGCTCGAGCCGGATCAAAAATCGGGCGGATACATAGTCAAAGGGCTTGAGCGAATCGATACGCCTCACTCGCCGTGAGGGGGTGTGACACGCTAAGCGAGCACCTTGTTGGTTGAACCAGATCGGACTCGGCTCTGGGCGCGCTCGTTAAGATAATACAGCTGCATTCGCCGCACGCCTTTTACCTGCAGGCTGCAACGGCGCAGCTCACGCAGCAACCGCAATAGCAATTGCTCAGGGGCCCTGGCCCCGCCGCTGGCAAATTCGCGCGCGATACCGATGTGTAGCACCGTCACATGCTCAATATCGGATCGCACGTAGACGGCAACGCCCACCGGACGGCCGGTAACGCTGTCCACGGCGAATAGGGATTGGGCTTCAGTGCAACCGCTGAGGCGTACCCGCAAACCCTGCCGATCGGCATAAATCTCCGGAACGCCGAACACCTCGATCGCATTCACTATGCCTTTCAGCACGCGCTCTTGACACGAATTGAAAAACACCAACGCCTCAAGCATCCCGCGCTGCTGTGCGGGCACCGAGGAAGTGAACCTGAGGCCATCACGGCTGTCCATCGGGAACCCACCTCATGCGATTTGGGGGGCCGATGATGGGCGCGACTGACGCCATCTGTCGACAGTAGTCCATTAACACGGCCCCGATGCGCGGTGGGCAGACTGCTGCTTCAAACCGGGTGTTGCAAAAAAGCTGGGACAATCGCGGCCATCAAGGAGGTTCAATATTCCTCCCGCGCGATGATTGCAGTCCGTTCCCGTGGCACCGCTTCCTGTCTGTTGCAGTACGCAGACATTTGTATTGCGGCGCAGGATGAATTTGCCGGTTGCGGACGGCGCGACGTCTGGGAGGCTAATTTGCGCGACTTTGGCGCCCCCAGGCCGCGAAGAACCGAGCGTTGAGCTTAGGCGCTAACCAGCAATAGCCTACGAAAGCTTGAACTGGCTCATGTTTTCTTCGGTAAAAATCGGGAACTGGTTAACCCCCGGCGAGACACTTATTGTCAAGATAGCAAGGTGATCAACATCCCGCGGAAGCAGCCCAATGCGAGCTTCTGTGGGACAGGTTCTGGTAGCTGCAGCGCAATCTCGCTGTCCGCACCAGCCACGTGGAATTCAGGGGACACGCGTATGGGTAATTTTGAATTAGGGCGTTATAGGGCGATCGTTATCGCAATCACCGTATTCCTGATGTTCACTGCGGGCGTTCTGATGGTGAACTTCCAGCTGGCGGGACGTTTTGCGTCAGATGCGGTAGGACTGCGTGCAGCAGCGCAAGAGGGTCAGCAGCCGACTGTAATATACAAAGAAAGCCTGCTCCTCACTAACCGGCTCGATGCGACACAGGGTATCGACCAGCAAGTGGAGACTCTGCGCACGGCAGCGCAGACCTTTGAAAACACCTTCGCAGGATTGCAAAACGCGGTGGTACCTCAGGCCGGTGGCGGTGTCGTCACGGTCGGGGAACTGAACACACCGGAAGCAAAGGCTGTTCTCAACAAAATCTCGACGCGCTGGGCCGGCTATAAAGCGAAACTTGACCCCGTGTGGCGATATTCGGGTACTTCACCGTATACGGCCGATACGGCAGGCCGCAAAAGCCTGAACCCCCGCGGCGTACGACTGCGTGCAGCTGTGGAAGAACTCAGTTCGTATGGCGCACAGACGCATGCCGAACTTCGGCAGCTCACTGCCGACCTGTCGAAATATCTTGAAAACATAGTAAAAAAACGGGCGCAACGCTTACGCATTGTCCAGGCGGCGGGCATGGTGCTGGCCATAGGATTGTTCTTCGGCATCCTCGCGTACTTCGTCCGGAATCTGGGCAAAGAAGAGCAGATCGCAAAACGGGCGCGCAAGGAGACGCGGGACATCCTGCACACCGTGAATGAAGGCTTGTTCCTGCTGGATCGCGATCTGAAAATCGGCACCGAACGTTCCGAAGCGCTGTCTGCCATTTTCAAGCACGACAACTTTACCGGGATGACTTTCGACACGCTGTTGCGCGATATCGTAAATGAAAAGACGCTTAAGACGGCCCTCGATTACGTAGCCTTGCTTTGGGGCGAGCGCGTCAACGAGAAACTGGTCAAGACCATCAACCCGCTCGCCGAAGTGGAAGTGCATTTCGACAATCCCAATGGCGGCTTCGATACGCACTTTCTGGAGTTCGACTTCAATCGGGTGCGTTCGGAAGGATCGCTGTCGCACCTGCTGGTCACGGTAAACGATGTGACCAAACGCGTCCTGCTGGCGCGCGAACTGCTGGATTCGCAAGAAAAGGCGCAGGCACAGCTCGATCTGCTGTTGCGCATACTGCATGTCGAACCCGAGAGCCTCACCAGCTTCCTGACCGATTCGGAAGTTTCACTGAAGATGGTCAACTCGATCCTGAAGGAGCCCGCGCGCGAAGAGAGCGCATTCCGCACCAAGATCGATGGCATCTACCGCCAAATCCATGCGATCAAGGGCGAGGCGGCTGCGCTGAATCTGAAGACTGTGGAGCAACGGGCTCACGCATTCGAAGATGGCCTCCATGACCTCAAGGCGCGCCCCACGATTTCCGGAAGCGACTTTCTGCCATTGGTTGTCAAACTCGACGATCTGTTCAACCACCTGGCTCAAGTACGAGAGATGCTGTCGCGACTGGTTGACCTGCATCAGGCTATCGCCAGCCGCCGCGGAGCAACACCACAGCTTGAGGCCGCCAAGGTCGACGAGTGGCTCTCGGGTCAGGTCGACGAACACGCCCTAACCGGCACGATCGCAGGCGATGACGGTATTGGGGGCCTGGAAAAGACTCTCGAACGCCTGGCCGAGCGAGTCTCGCAAGGGCAGTCAAAGAGCATCCAGCTCAATTGCACTGGTCTGGAGCAGGTACCAGAACGGTATCGCCGCCAAGTGAAAGACATCACGATTCAGCTGGTGCGTAACGCGATCGTACATGGCATTGAGTCGCCCGATGACCGGCGCCGCTCCCACAAATCGGAGACCGGAACGCTGGCGATCACTTTCAATAATCGCGGTACCGATGGCTGCGAGCTGATTGTCCAAGACGACGGCCGAGGGCTACAGCTTGACCGTATCAAGGAGGTGGCCGTGGAGCGCGGGTTGATTACCGCTGCACAGGCGGGCGCCATGGAAGCACGCCAGGCAATGGCTTTGATCTTTCGACCCGGGTTCTCAACGGCGGATGCTGTCACGTCCGATGCCGGGCGTGGCGCCGGCATGGACTTGGTCCGGGTACTGGTGTCGGAGCTGGGCGGCAGGGTGGGACTCGCTTCTGCGGGCGGCCGTTTCGCGAAATTCAAAATCTGGCTGCCGGCGTCTGAGCGCGCCGTTGCCGCCTAATCCAAAGAGGGACCCCCAATGGCGCTCGCTACTGCACAAGCACAGACAAACCCCGGACGAAAGCTCAAGCTGATGATTTGCGACGATTCGAATATCATTCGGCGCAAGATCGAGCGTGAACTGCAGATCGACCGGCTGGAAGTGATCGGCACCGCGGCTAATGGCCGCCTGGCAGTGGAAGCTTTCAAGAAGCAGCCCGCCGACGTCGTGACGATGGACATCACCATGCCCGAAATGGACGGCATCGAGTGTGTGGAGAAGCTGGTGGCGATCAAGCCAGATGTGCTAATTCTCATCATCTCGGCGCTCTCCGATAAGGCGACCGCGATCGAGGCTTTGAAGAAGGGTGCAAATGGTTTTCTTTGCAAGCCGTTTACCGATCGCCAGCTCACCGAAGCGCTCGAAGAGTTGTTGAGGGGTGTACAAAATGATGACTAAGGTTGAGTTGGAGACCTTCGTCGAGGGAACAACGCATTATTTCGCGGCGGCGGCGAATCAGCCGGCCTCGGTCGGCTCTCCTTATCTGGTGCAGGAAGGAAGGCCTGCTGTGCAGGAATTTACCGGAATGATCAGTATTGCCGGCAAACGCAATGGCGTAGTTTATTTTACGGCTTCCCGGCCAATGCTTACCGTAATGCTGATGCGCATGGGCGAGACGGAACTCAGCGAAGAAAATATGCGTGATCTGGTAGGTGAGGTTGCCAATACGATTTCAGGTAACGCGCGTCGCGATTTCGGCAAGGATTTCATGATTTCCGTCCCGACGGTGGTTGCCGGCGAACCGCAGAGAGTGGTTACGCCGGACAACCTGCGCTCCTTCGTGATTCCGATCAATTGGCGCAGCCACTCTGCTCAGCTGGTCGTTTGTCTGGACTAACCCCTCGCCCGACATTCCGATTCATCAGTATACGTTGCGGCGGCTCGGAGCCGTTCGGCTCGGCGGTCCCTATGGCGCTGGAATGACGCCACGCTTCATTACTGAATGAGCTTGCTGGCGATGTTCGACAGGTCGCTTTCGACATTTGCCGATGTATAGGCCTTCAATGCGAAGTAATAAGTACCTGCGGTAAGACCTGTCACCATATAGGTTGTCAGTGAGGGATTGCTCAGTTCGGCCATCGTATTCAACGCCGATGAACTCGTCCCGTAATAAACACGGTAGCCCGCCAAATTGGTCAATGCCGACCCATCCGAGTTTTCGGTGGGCGCAACCCACGAAAGTGTTGCGGTACCGTTGGCGGTTTGCACCACCGCGATAGAGAAAACCGGCAATGACGCTGTGGTTTTGCCATCCGAAACTTTGATCGCGATCCCCGAATAGGTGGCGACGTTGGCCACGGTGGGCGTGCCGGACAGCTTGCCCGTCGACGTGTTGAAGTTTGCCCAGGACGGGGCATTCTGAATCGAGAACGTCAATGCATCCCCGTCTGCATCGCTCGCCGTGGGCTGAAAGTTATATGCAGCACTTGGCGCGACCGAGGCGGAGGGTGTTCCCGAAATGACGGGGGCTTTGTTCGAGGTCGGTGCCACCACAATGGCAAACGTACCCAACGAGGTCTGAGCCTTGCCGTCGCTTACGCCGATTAAAATATTGGAATAGGTTCCCCCCTGGGCTGTTGATGGGGTACCGCTGAGCTGGCCGGTTGCCGAACTGAAAGTGGCCCATGCCGGCTTATTCGAAATCGAGAACCCCAGCGCATCGCCGTCCGCATCGACAGCGGTGGGCTTGAATACATAGGTCTGTCCTGTTTGAACCGACGCAGCGGGCGAGCCCGCTATGGTGGGCGCGTGGTTGGAAGTGGAACCTGCACCTCCGGCAACTTGGATCGCAAATGCGGTCAGCGATGCGCTCGCGTTCCCATCGCTGACGCTGATAACGATATTCGAGTACGTGGTCCCAGCGTCGGCACTGGGAGGTATACCGCTCAGCCGACCATTCGAGCTGCCGAAGCTCGCCCAGCTCGGCAGATTGGTCACGGAGAATATCAATGCGTCGCCATTTTGATCCTGGGCTGTCGGCGTAAATGTGTACTGCTGACCGATCGTAGCCGACGTGGCAGGACGACCCGAAATCGTAGGCGCGGTATTTGTCGTTGGTATGGTCGGCGTTTCCGGGGCGGTAGGCGGCGTAGTCGTTGTGACAGGTGCTTCGCTCGTTGAGGCAGAGGACGGCGTGCTGGTCACTGAGTCGCCCGACGGTGAATTTTCAGAGACAGCCGCGCCGCCACCACAGGCAGTCACGAAGACAGCGAGAGCACCTATAGCAATCGCTTTAGCGAGAGCGCCGGTCAGCAAGTTTCTGTTGATTCCCATCTTCCCTCTTCCCGTCGGCTGCGCCCATGCGTTGTCAAAAACGGACATGGGCTAAGCGGGCCGCGCTTTTGCCAGCGGTGCCAGTTCGTAGTCGTCAGCGGGTGCTATGAATCCGCCTGTTGCCAGAGGCCTAGCCAGCGATTCATCGGCAACCCCGCTATCTCACGACTATGTCGCCAGACCGGAGGCTTTGCGTCCCCATCTCGCGATGGGTTTGCCCGTGCAATCAATCGCTGCAAGTAGTGCAGCGCTATTTTCGATGGTCTTGAATATGCGCAAGGATCGAGCCGAAGTTCCAGGGATGACGGTTGCAGCTTGAAAAGCCCCACCGGCAACCCCGCTATCTTTGAAATCGCATTTCAAGACCGGAGGCTTTGCGTCCCCATCTTTCGACGGGTTTGCCCTTTGTGCAGCGAGTAAACATGAGTCCGTGTTACGTCACAAGAGTCGTTAACTGCAGACAGTGTCTCGTCACTTCACATATCACCGTCACATACATCAGCAAGTGGCTACGGACAAAAGATTCGTTCGCCGCTGCACTGTCAGTTCACCTGCTTGCTGGCAACCTTCGAACGATCGCTTTCGATTCCAGACGATGTCATTGCAGTCAAAGCGAAGTAGTACGTGGCTGGCGACAGATTCTCCACGACATAGGTAGTCAGGCCGACGGTGTTCAGTGCCACCGTTTGCGTGAGCGCACTGGCACTGGTGCCGTAATAGATTCGATAGCCGGACAGATTGGTCAGCGCCGAACCG
>FTFH01002147.1_pt1 | contig 17544 bp, 15 predicted proteins | sample 1640371 | NCBI WGS metagenome assembly FTFH01 (sample SAMEA3914816, study PRJEB12502) | metagenome | biome: forest; material: soil | place: USA | collected 2011-09-16 | depth 0.3 m | reverse complement strand
GGTGCACAGCGTCGCCCATGGAGTGGTGAAACTCGAGGAGTTGGCGCCCGGCTACGGCAGCGAGCGGCGCCGCCTGCGTGTGACGAAGTATCGCGGACAATCGTTTCGAGGCGGTTATCACGACAGCGTCATTCGCACCGGTGGAGTGGCGATATTCCCGCGCCTGGTCGCAGCAGAACATCGCAACGACTTCGGCCGCGACGTCCTGCGCAGCGGCATTGCGCAGATGGACGCGTTGTTTGGCGGCGGGCTGGAGCGCGGCACCAGCGTATTGCTGCTCGGGCCGGCCGGCGCGGGCAAGTCGCTACTCGCCTTGCACTTCGTGGTCGCATCTGCGAAACGCGGCGAATGTGCCGCAATGTTTGTGTTCGACGAAGATATCGGTCTGTTGATTGCTCGCGCCAAACACATGGGGATCGATCTGCACTGCCTGATCGCGAATCAGCAGCTCATATTGCGGCAGGTGGACCCCGCAGAATTATCTCCGGGCGAATTTGCTCATACAGTTCGGGACTGCGTCGAGAATACCGGCGCCAAGACGGTCGTGATCGACAGCCTGAACGGCTATCAAGCGGCGATGCTCGAAGAAAAGTCTCTGATCCTGCATATGCATGAACTGCTCACCTACCTCAATCGTCGCGGAGTGCTGACGTTCCTCACCGTCGCGCAACACGGCTTGGTCGGCGACATGAAAGCGCCGGTGGATGTGACCTACATTTCCGATACGGTGGTTCTGATCCGCTTCTTCGAAGCGCTAGGACGGGTACGCCGTGCAATTTCGGTGATCAAAAAGCGCGCCGGCATCCACGAAGACACGATCCGCGAATACCGTATTGGTCCGCAAGGCATTCAACTGGGTCAGCCCTTGCGTGAATTTCAGGGCGTGTTGCGCGGCGTTCCCGAATACATGGGAGAAAGCACGCCGTTGCTCGAGCCGGACCGACCGTCGCTTTGATGGCTGGCGACGCCCCCAACCGTGCGTTGGTCTTCGCCCCCGCGGGCCGCGACGCCCAGGTGGCGACATTTCTGCTGAACGAAATCAATGTGCCCTCACTAGTGTGCGGCAGCATTGATTCCCTGGTGCAGGAGTTGCGTGCTGGTGCGGCCTTTGCGCTGATAACCGATGAGGCTTTGAACGGCGCGGACCTGCGAGATCTTGCCGCATGGATCGGCGATCAACCCGCATGGTCGGACTTTCCTTTCATACTCTTGACCGAACGCGGGATGATTCCGCAGCGCAATCCGCTTGCGCAGCGCCTCACCGGAATCCTGGGAAATGTCAGTTTTTTGGAGCGCCCGTTTCATGCCATGACATTTGCGTCGCTGGCGCGCACTGCGCTGCGGGGACGGATGCGTCAATATCAGGCGCGCGCCGCGCAACAGGCGCTGGCCGAGAGCGAGTCGCGCTATCGCACGTTGACCGAAACGTTGCCGCAGTTGGTATGGACCTGTCTGCCCGATGGCCGCTGCGATTACCTCAGTACTCAGTGGCTCGAGTACACCGGCGTCGGGCTGGAAGAACAGCTCGGTTTACGCTGGCTGGATCGCGTGGTTCATTGGGACGATCGCGATCGGGTTTATGAGCATTGGATGGGCGCCGTCGATGGCCAGCACGGTTACGACATCGAATTTCGCATCCGCCGTCACGACGGCGTATATCACTGGTTCAAGACGCGCGGCGCACAAATCCGCGACGCTGCAGGCCGGATACTTTATTGGTTCGGCACCTGCACGGATATTCAAGACATCGTGGAAGCCCGGGAAATTGCCGCTCGCGGACGCGGGGAGCTCGAAACGATCGTGAATGCGCGCACTGCCGAACTGCGGTCCGTCATGGCGGAGCGCGAAAGTGTCGAGGCCGCTTTGCGGCAGAGCCAGAAAATGGAAGCCGTAGGCCAGCTGACCGGCGGCATCGCACACGACTTCAATAATCTGCTGCAAGGAATCATCGGATCGCTCGACCGGGTGCAGAAGCGTATCGCGCAGGGCCGGACCGCGGGTCTCGATGCGTTTCTGGAGGGCGCGATGACATCGGCGCAGCGTGCAGCCGCGCTCACTCATCGACTACTCGCGTTCTCGCGCCGTCAGCCGCTCGACCCGCGTGCGCTCAGCGCCAATCAGCTGATTGCCTCCATGGAGGACCTGTTACGCCGCACCATGGGCGAGCAAATTCAAATCGAACTGGTTGCGGCAAGCGGCTTGTGGCTGACGCGATGCGACCCGAATCTGCTCGAAAACGCAGTGCTCAATCTTTCGATCAATGCGCGCGACGCCATGCCCAAGGGCGGAAAACTCATCATCGAAACCGCTAACACGCATTTCGATGCGGCCTATGCAACTCGCCAACGCGATGTAACGCCGGGGCAGTACGTGTGCCTGAGCGTGACGGACACGGGCACCGGCATGTCGCCGGATGTCATCGCGCGCGCTTTCGATCCGTTCTTTACTACCAAACCGCTGGGTCAAGGCACGGGTCTCGGACTGTCGATGGTCTATGGATTTGCACGTCAGTCGGAGGGCTCGGTAAGCATTTACAGCGAACTGGGCCGCGGCACGACCGTCAAGTTGTATCTGCCGCGGCATCGCGGCAGTCTGCCGAAGGATAATCCTTCACCTGAGCAGGATCGCGCGCGCGCGGCAGCGTCGGGCGAAGTCGTTCTGATCGTCGAGGATGACGGCGTGGTGCGCAAACTGGTGGTCGATGTGCTGCGCGAACTTGGATACCGGCCGCTGGAAGCGGGCGATGGCCGTTCGGGACTTGCGATCCTGCAAAGCGAGCAGCAGGTGGATTTGCTGGTAACGGATGTCGGCCTGCCGGGCGTGAACGGCCGACAGATGGCCGACGCAGCGCGGGTGAAGCGGCCCGATCTGAAGGTGCTCTTTATGACGGGCTATGCGGAAAATGCCGTCATCGCCAATGGATTCTTGGACCCGGGAATGGAAATGATCATCAAACCCTTTGCCATCGATACACTCGCCGCCCGCGTCGGCCGAATGCTGGAGATGGCCAGGGCCTGAGGGCACTCACCTCCACACATTGCCGCCGAGGTCACTGATCTGACCTGGTCCGCTACTGCGCAACAGCCCGTGATAAGTGGTGCCGCGCGTATACAACTTCGCTCCGTTATCCGCATCCACCGAAGCTACGCTGCCGCTCACTGTGCTGTTATCGATGTGCACCGTGGCGTCACGAATGACAATGCCTGAATCCGTCCCGCTCAGATGGCTATTGGTAATATAAAGATCGCAGCCTCCGCTCGCCATTACCGCATTGCCATCGATTTCAATCGTGCGCATATCGATGTGCATCGATCTACGCCCTTCGCACACGATGGGCAAACCGTGACGGTTGGCGGATAGCGGCCCATCATTGACGCTGGGATTTGCCTTCTCGGCGATGATGCTTACGCCCGGCCCACTGACGCGCACTCGTCCGTTGCTGCGCTCGACTGTGTATGGCGGAGCGGCGCTTTCGCCTTGCGCGGACGAAGGTGCCGACGCAACGGCAGGCGCTGCGCGTTGCACGGTCTGATCGGCTGGCGTTGCAGCCTGCGCGGAGGCTGTAGTTGCGGCGTCAACTTGCGGCGGGACCGACGCCGGACTCGCAGGCTGCGATGAACTCGCGTTACCGCTCGCAGCCGTAACGGGCAGCGCCGATTCCAATTGGAACACCGGTGCGGCGGCAAGCTCGTTCAGTTTCACAGTGCGCACTTCGCCCGTGGACTTGATCCGTATCGTGATGATACCCGCGGGCGCATCGCTAGCGAGCACTTCAACGGTTGGATTTCGGGCCAATGCTGCCTCGGCCCACTGCAACTGATCCGCCGGCTGCCGGCCACAGGAGGCCAGAAGCACGGCGCACGTCGACAGATATGCAATTCGCGCAAATTTCATTGGCGGCATCATGACCTCCGGTATCCTTTTAGCCGGTCGCTGTGCTTCACCTTATCCAGTATCGTGTTGAAGTGGAAGCGGTGCCGGTCGAAGCCAACCACAGGTCTCGATCAGCGTGAAAAATATTTTTTCTCAAGCGGCGTTCGTCTGTTGCGTACTGCACGTAAACGTGTAACGTTCCAGCGACCGCAACATTGAAGGCTGTCGATCTCAAATGATGGCAAGGTGTGCGGCACTGGGACTGCGATCGTCAATGAGGACGAATGAAATGCAACGATACTGGGTCTGCGCTCTTCTTTGCGTCGTTTCTGCAACGGCGCATGCCGCATCGATCACCATCGATTTTGGGGTCACCAGTTCGCCTGTGTCGTTGAACTATCCGGCGGGCGTTTCCGGCTCCGGGCAGTTCACCTTCCTGGATTCGTTTCTACCGCCGCCCGATGCCACCTTCTTCGACCCTGAATTGGCCCTGCCGCTCATCGATGCCAAGTTCCAATGGTTCGGCAAGTCCTTCGACGGAAGTAAGGTGCGCTTATACGAGTTGCAAACCGACCCCCGGGGTACGCTCATCGGCTGGGGCATTGGCGTTGCGGGCTGCGGCGTAGCTGCGACCACCAAAAATTTCAACGCCGTTTGTTCGGTGACGAATTTCGATGACTTCACGGCTGCGATTTACGGCGATGGAAACGCTCACGCCGCGCTCTCCAGTCCCGGCATCAACGGGATTGCAGATGGAGCGGGAAGCTGGCGCATAACTTCGATCCCCGAACCCGCCACGCTGGGTCTGATGGGCATCGGCCTGTTATGCGTGGGCTTCGCTGCCCGCCTACGCACAATTAAGAATTGACAGCGGCTGTGCTGGAGGGCTGGATAAGGCTATGCGTTTTTGGAATGCGGCAGTCGAAACTGAAGTGGTCATTGGCAAAGCGCTGCCATATACCCTCTATGGCGCCGATCGGAAATTGCTGCTCGCGGCCGGGGAAGTCATCGCTAACGCGGTGGTGCGTGATTACCTGAAAGCCACCGCCGTTTATGCCAGCGACGTTGAGCTGAGCGGCGCCGACGAAGTAACCAAGTACGACATAGAGAAAAAAGTCCCGGCCAGCCTGCTGGCACTCAGCCGCGCATATAAGAGCGCATCGCAGCGCAGGCAGTTCGGCTTCAAAATGTCCCGCAACGATTCGAGTACCGCGTATCCGGCGTTGATGATCGGCCTGCTCGAGAACGGCAATTTCGTTCTCAGCGCTCCCCAGCTCGATGATGCGGCGCTCCCGGTGGTGGCGGGGGAAACATGGCTATTTCGCGCCTTTTACGTGACCGCGGCGCTGCGCTTTCGCGCTAAAATTCTCGACGTCGCGACCACGCCGTTTTCGCATCTATACGTGGGGCCGCCGCAAAGCATTCACCGGCAAAATATCAGGCACTGGCCGCGCGTGAAGCTATGTATTCCGGTGGTTCCGAACGCGGCCGGCGACGTAAAATTTATCGTGACCGACTTGAGTGTCGGCGGCGCGAGATTGGCTGCGGAATCGCGCGCGCCATTGACCCGTGGGCAGCGGATAGCCATCCAGATGAATCTGCCGGTGATGCAGAGCGAGTTCCCCATCGCTCTTGAAGCCCAGGTACGCAATGTCTATGGCCAAGTCGATCCGCAACATCCCGGTATTACCTTCTACGGACTGCTGTTCGAGAAACCCGCACAGCTATCGACGCTCATCCTCCATGGGTTTGTTCAGGAGCAAATGACCAGCGAGTTGGATCGCGTTTCGCAATTGCTGGCTCAGCAATCCTCATAGCGCCGCGGACTTCACCGACCCATCCGATGTCGGTGGAAACCGACTCGCGTTCGCGGGCGGAACCTCATCCGCCGTCCGGACGCTTTCGTCTATGCGCCGCGGGTCCGCAAATTACAGATCGCTCAGTCTATGAGTCCCCTGGATGCTCTATATATATTCCTCGGCGCACTGATATTGCTCGTCGCGTGGCTGCCGCTGGCCGTGCGGCAATTGCCGCTGTCGGTGCCGATCGTAGTGGTGTTGATCGGAATGCTGCTGGTATTCGCCGACCTGATCCATTTGGATATCAAAGCGGCGCGCTCAAGCGAGCTGTCCGAGCAAATGGCACAAGCCGTGGTGCTGATCGCATTGATGGGATCGGGATTGAAGATCGACCGTCCGTTCACATGGCGTGCGTGGCAGACGACCTGGCGCTTGCTGGGAATTGCCATGCCGCTGACGATACTTGCGATGACCGCACTGTGCATGTTCGGCTCGGGTTTCTCGATATCCGCTGCGCTACTTCTCGCTGCCGCACTGGCGCCGACCGATCCGGTCCTTGCCTCAGACGTAGAAGTGGGGCCGCCGGGCAGTGGAGAAGACGGTGAAGTGCGCTTCGGACTCACCTCCGAGGCGGGACTGAACGATGGACTCGCCTTTCCGTTCGTGGCGCTTGCAATATTTCTCACCACCAATCAGCCGTTGACGTTCGAATGGATAGGCGTCGCATTTGTGTGGAGGATCGCCGTAGCGGTCGCTCTGGGTTGGGTGCTAGGGCGACTCTCCGGGTGGCTGGTGTTTCGTTTGCCACGCCTTAAAGTTTCCGATACGGGTGAAGGGCTGGTGGCCTTGGGCGTGACATTCCTGTCGTTCGCGGTGACGCGGACTGCCGGCGGCTACGGTTTTGTCGCGGTTTTCATTACGGCGTTGGTGCTGAGATCGATGCACCGCGATAGCAAATTCCACAATTCCATGGTGGATTTTTCCGGCCAGATCGAACGGCTGCTGGCGATGCTGCTGCTGCTATTCTTCGGTTGCGCCGTTGCCGAGGGACTGCTCGATCATCTACGTCCGCAAGATGCGCTGGTGGGGCTCGCATTGCTGTTCATCGTCCGGCCGATCACCGGATGGATCGCACTGCTGGGCACGCCGCACCCGCCCATTGCACGCGCGGCGACGGCATTCTTCGGCATCCGCGGCATCGGTACGCTGTACTACATGCTGTATGCGTTGAATCAGACCCAGTTCGAATATCACCAACGCATGTGGTCGCTCGCCGGCTTCGTCATCCTATGCTCCATCGTGCTTCATGGTCTCACCTCGACGCCCGTCATGAAGCGCCTTGACCGCATGCGAGAGCGAGATCGGCAAGGTTAACGGTACGACGGCACGATATTAGGCCAAAAGAGCGGCGGGACGTTTCCCGCCGCTCGCTCGCAACTGCGATGTTGGTCAGCGCTGAACAGAGGAATGGCTGCTGCCATCCGCCTGGAGCGAGGTGCGTTTAGTGTTGGCGGAGCCCGATGCTTCGCCCTGCACGTTAGCGGTGCCGTTCGATGTGCCCACGTGCTTCGACAAATCCGCACCAGCGGACGAACTGTGGCCCGACGAGCTGGCAGCGGGCGTGGGCGCGTTGGTCGTACCGGCGGTCTTCCCATCGGTATTCGCTGACGTCAGAGTCTTCGCTTCGCCTTTGCTGTTTGACAGCGCGCCCTGGGCCGCTCCATCGAGATCGCGATTGGCTACTGCGTTGGCAACGCCACTGCCTTGAACGTTACTCGCAACCTGTTGACCGGACAAACTCGTATTCGAGGTGGTCGAAGTTACCACTTCTACCGCGGACTGGGTTGATTGGGCGCTTGCAGCTGCATCGCCTGCCGCACTCTTCGCACCGGCTGCTGCCGAAGAAACTTTGTCGCCCACCGTATCCTTGGCGTCCGAAGTCTTCGAGCCCACGGTATGGCGCGCACTGTCCATCGCACCGCTTGCATGCTGGGTCACGCCATGCGTGGCGCGCGCCGTGGAACCCGTCATAGATTCATCGACCTGCGTTCCGAACGATCCCGCGCCATGCCCCATGATGCCCGCGCCGCCCACACCCGAAAGATCGCCCGAGAGTGCGCCGCCGCCGAGAATTCCGGCATGCGCAGGAATCGAAAGTGTCAATGCGGTAGCAACGGCAATGCGTACGAAATGCTTGGTGTTCATCGTGATCCTCCTCAGCGGGTCACAGACTATCTGCGCCCTTTGAAGAGCAAGACGACCGGGAAAATCGATTTCTTCCCTGCGCCGGAAAACTTTTACGTTATGAAAAGTGCCAGCAGTTCAATTTCCGGGGCGGGAAGAGGGGGGCGCCACTTGCGATAACGCCATGCGCGCAGGATCTACACGAATTTGCTCGCCCACCAGGCCATTGCCGTAAATCTTGTCCTTGCCGGGCGGGCCGAGATCCACGGCTTCTTGGGCAAGCTGTGCAAGCACTGCATCGGCAGCGTGTTTATCGATTGCCGGTAAGCGAAGTGCCAGTAACCCGGCAACTATCGGCGCGGCAAATGAAGTGCCGCGCACTGCGACGAACGCTGAGTCACCGCCCGCCCCCACCATATCCGCGCCTGGCGCAGCGAACGCCACTTGCGGTCCGCGGCCCGCTTCCAACAGCACTCGCTGGTGTGCGTCGACCGCGGTCACACCGACCACATCCGCATAAGCCGCCGGATAAAGAGGTGGCGCTGACGGACCGTCGTTGCCCACCGCAGCGACCACGACATGTCCGCGTGCAATGACGATGCGCACGATTTGTTCCAACATTGCGTTCTTCGGACCAACCAAACTCACATTGATGACAGGAATTTGTTCGCGCGCCATCCAGGCGAACGCTGCGGCAATGATCTCCACCGCGCCGCCCGTTGCCGAGCCGCAGTAAACATCGGCGGAATACAATTGCGATTGTGGCGCAGCGCCGTGAAACACGCCGTCCTGTCCGATCAAAATGGAGGCGACCGCAGTTCCGTGTGCACTTGAAACGTTCTGTCCTGAACATCCCCAATGTCGCAAGCTTGCGCCCTGAAATGCAGGATGCGCATCGTCGACACCGCCGTCGATGAGTCCAATCTTGACCACGGCGGGTTGTACATTTGTTTGCGCAGCTTCAGCGGCAGGCGCAGTGCGGACGCCGGTTGCGGAAATTGCACCGCTGCCGGCGTACAGATGATTGAAGTCGTACACACCTTGCGGATCGAGCGATTGTAGGCGCCGCAATGCTGTTGCAGTGGACATCTCACTGGGTGCCGCCAGCACCACCACGCTGGCATCGAGTCCTTCCAAGACGCTTTCTCTTAATACCGTGAAGCCGGCTGCACGTAGTTTGTTCAGCGTCGCAGGCGCAGGGGAATAAGCAAGCACCTGGTTGCGCACCATGGCCTCACCTGCCGGATCTGCTTCGATTTCGCCGCGGTTGGATCGAATCAGCGTACGTACCTGCAGCTTGCGCGCGTCGCGCAGCCGGCTGGCATCCACACTCAGCTGCGCTCGTGGCAGATCGGCGCGGACATCGATCGGTAGCGACATGCCGGGAGCGTTGGGAAGTTGTACCGCGGGCACTCGCAGCTGCGCATGAACCGGAGCTACGCAGACAGCAAGCACAAACGCGAACGGCAACCGAACGCGCGCGGCGAAACCGCCTGGGCATCGAGCAGGCCGACCATGCGGTGAATTGCCATCTTTCATATGCGGGTCAGTCTCCGCTAAATGCTACGCTTGCGCCGGATCAGCATCTCATATCCGAACGCGCCTGCGCTGCGGAATAAATTTGCATTTCGCTGGAAGAAATCCCCATGTTCATTCGTCTATCCATAAGCGCATGACTCGGTTCGAGCCGTCGCTGCAACAGGAAATCGTGGCATTGCTGCCGCGGCTCAGACGGTTTGCGCGAACCCTTGCCCGCCACCCGCACGATGCGGACGATCTGGTGCAGGCCGCGATCGAACGTGCGCTGAACCGGCTCGATCAACCGCGCTCAGACGCGCGCCTGGACGGATGGATGTTCAAGATCATGAAAAATGCCTGGATCGATGAAGTGCGCAGCCGCGGGCGCCGCAATCGGCTGTTTGCGGCGGAGCAAGCCGGTGAGAATGTCGGTGACACTGGCAATGAGCCACAGGTTCAGGCGCTGTCCGTACAGGCAGCTATGGCGCAACTTCCCGAAGACCAGCGCGTCGCCGTTGGCCTGGTCTTAGTTGAAGGGCTGCCCTACAAGGAAGCCGCTGAGGTGCTGGATATCCCAATCGGCACGCTCACGAGCCGCCTGGCGCGCGGACGCGACGCGCTGCAGAAGATGCTCGGCGGCCGCGACGGAGCGTTTCAATGAAGTTGTCCAACGAAACTTTGATGGCGTACGCCGATGGCGAACTGGACGCTGCCACTCGCGCAGCAGTCGAATCCGCCATCGCTACCGATCCGCAGATCGCAGCGCAGATTGAACGATACCAAGTGCAGCGAAAGCATATAAATGAGGCATTTGACGGCGTGCTCCAAGAGCCGGTGCCGGATCGCCTGCTCAATGCCGCACGCGCCGGCCCGGCGAAATCTTCTGCGGACGTCATTCACCTCGCACGAGTCCGCAGCGAAAAAAACTCACGCACGCGGCACGTCTGGTCTTGGCGCGAGTGGGGTGCCGTCGCCGCAAGCCTGATCATAGGATTGGCATTCGGGCAGCGTAGCTGGCGCGATTCGCATGAGCCGATGATTGCAACCATCGCGACGGGTGTTGTCGCCCGGGCAGCGCTTGATCGAGCGTTGTCCGAACAACTGGCCGGTGCAGCAACGCCGAACAATCCCGTGCGAGTGGGAGTCAGCTTCCGCGCCAAGAGCGGCGAGTACTGTCGCACCTTCACATTGCAGCAGGGCGGCGATATTGCAGGGGTCGCCTGCCGTAACGACGATCAATGGCGTATCCAAACGTTGGCTCGAGGCGCTTCTACGCCGAATCAAGAAGGTTATCGTATGGCCGGCGCGGCACTGCCCGCTGCAGTGCTGAAGACGGTTGAGGAGAGTATTGATGGGGAAGCGCTGGATGCAGCCGCTGAGGCGGCGGCCAAGGCCCACGATTGGAAGAAATAACCGTAAATCGATTCGCGCGCGGCGCTGCTGCCCGCGGACTCCGCCATTCTCCGTAAACAGCGCGTACTCGCTGTTCAATTTCTCCGCAGGGCTCGTCGATCGGCAATGCATGTACAAAAGGCTTTCTCAACGTTCCTTCGACACATCACGCCGCCAGACCAGCGCGCGATTGTTCGCAGGCAGCGCGCAGTCTTGCGTTAATCGCAGGCGAATGGACTGGGCCAACGCATCCACGGCCTCGACGTCTCGAATACCCATGTGGGCCGCACGATCCTTCAACCAGCGATCGAACTGCTGATTGCTGTCGCTGGTAAAACGCCCGCCGTCATTGAACGGTCCATAGATCACCAGCACTGCATCGTCTGCCAAGGCTTTATCCAACTCGGCAAAGAACCGCTGCACTTGGCTCCAACTCATGATGTGAAGGGTATTGGCGGTGAACGCGGCGTCGTATTGCGTCCGCGGCCACACTGCATCGACATTCAGCTCCAGCGGCGGTGGAAGATTCGGTAGCTGTGCCTCTTCCAGCCACATCTCGATACCCACCAGATTTTCCTGTACGTCCGAGGTTTGCCAGATGAGGTGCGGTAGGGCGGCTGCGAAATGCACGGCATGCTGGCCAGTGCCGCTGCCGACCTCCAGCACGCGGACACGATCCGCAAAGTATTCCCGCAGCACCGCTAATATGGGATCGGCGTTGCGCTCGCACGCGGGCGCATAAGGCTTGGTGGGATAAGGCATGCGCCATCATATCCCTGCCGTTGGCAGCCATGTAAAACCTACATGCCCGGCGTGGAAGGCCGCTTGTGGCGGCTGCATGGAACGTATCCGGGTGCTTGGGTCGTTACTAGCAGGCGGTTGGAAAAGTCTTTCAACAGCCTACTGGTGTGTTCGGCCGCCGGAGTCTTCGCATGTCTGCAGAATTCAACAAGCATCGGTTGGGCAGGGCATTGAAATGGACGGGCGCCGTCCTGGGGGCCCTGATCGTTCTTCTGTGTTTGGCATTGGCGCTCATCGATTGGAACGCCTTGCGCGGACCGATTGCGCGTTTCGCCTCGGCAAAATTGCAGCGTCCAGTGGCGATCAACGGCAATCTGGAAGTTCATCTATGGTCTCTGACGCCGCGTGCGAGCGTCGCGGGACTGACGATCGGCAATCCGCCGTGGGAACAACGCAAGAACATGCTGGAACTCGAGCGCGCCGATGTCCAATTGAAATTGCTCTACCTATTGCGCGGTGCGGTGGTGCTGCCGTTGGTAAGTCTGCAAAAGCCTTCGGTGTACCTGCATCGCGAAAAATCCGGCCGCGCGAACTGGGAATTCACGCCGGCCCCCGGCGGCTCTGCCAAATCCTCCAAACCCATGAAGCTCCCCTTGATACGGCGGTTCGTGATCAACGACGGCCACGTCGAGGTGGCCGACGACATACGCAAACTCAAGTTCGACGGCACGCTGCAGGCGAAAGAGCGCGCCGACGCCGACGTCGCCAAGCCATTCGGCCTCGAAGGCAAGGGAGAGCTCAACCAGAAACCGTTCGCGCTTAAAGTCGCGGGCGGTCCGCTCATCAATCTCGATCCGAAGGAGCCCTATTCATTTGACGGCGCGTTGCAGGCTTCCGATATTCAGCTGCAGGCCAATGGCACCCTGCCCAAGCCCTTCGATCTGGGTCGGCTGACGGTCGATCTGAAGCTTTCAGGCAAGGATCTCGCCGACATTTTTTACTTGACGGGCCTGGCGCTGCCGAATACGCCGCCGTATGCGCTGGCGATGACCCTCGAGCGCGACGCAGCACTGATACGCATGACGAAAATCTCGGGCACGGTGGGCAGCAGCGATATGCGCGGCGAACTCAGCGTCGACACCGGCGGCGAGCGCCCCAGCGTGAAGGGGGAGCTGGCTTCCAACCTGCTTGATTTCGCCGATCTTGCCGCTCCGTTGGGCACCAAAGTATCCGTGCAGCCGGTCTCCAATGCCGCCAATAAAGCGGCCGCCGCAAAACCGACGGAGTCCAAAGTCACCGTGCCACCCGACCAGCCGTTGTTGCCCGATGCGCCCTTGCAGGTGAATCGCGTGCGGGCCATGGAGGCCGACATTCACTACGCCGCCCAAGCCGTGAATGCGGGCAAGCTGCCGTTGAAACGTGTGGTGTTGGGAGTCAAGCTGCACAACGGTGTTTTGCATCTGCAGCCGCTCGCACTGGAATTCCCTCAAGGCAAATTGACGGGCACCGTCACCGTGGATGCAAGTCAAAAGACTCCACAAACCGATATCGATGTGCGTCTCTCCGATCTGCATCTAGATCAATTCGTTGCGCAGAAACCGGGCGCGCAATCGCCTTTTGGGGGCGCCATGCAAGCTCGGGCGAAATTGCACGGCAGCGGCGATTCCATACATCGGGCGGCATCGACCGCGAACGGCAATATCACCATCGTTGTTCCTCATGGAGAAGTACGAGCGGCCTTCGCCGAACTGACCGGCATCAACATCGCGCGAGGCCTTGGGCTGCTGTTGACCAAGGATCGGCAACAAGCGCCGGTGCGCTGTGGCATCGCCGACTTCCAGGTGCACGAGGGCACGGTGCAAGCGCAAAATTTGGTGTTCGATACCCAAGATGTATTGATTACCGGCAAAGGTGAAGTGAGGCTGCAACCCGAAGAACTGGACCTCACGATCAAAGGCCAGCCGAAGAAGTTGCGGCTGCTGAGATTGCGCGCGCCAATCGAGATACGCGGTCATTTGCGCAAACCGTCCGTGGGAATCGATGTGGGAAAAACCGCCGGGCAAGCGGGTATTGCCGCGGCGATCGGCGCTGCTCTTGCCCCGTTGGCGGCGGTAGTGGCATTCGTGGACCCCGGCTTGGCCAAGGATGCGGATTGCTCGGCATTATTCGCCGAAGCCAATTCCAAGGGTGCCGCAACCGGTAGCGATCAAAGGGCGTCGAACGCAGCACCACAGTGATCGCCGGCCCCGAGCTGTACCGCACTATTGCGCTGCGCGATTCGGATATCTTCCCAGAATTTCTTTTACCGCGCGCTGTGCTTCGTCTTCGGAAATATCTTGTCCGTGCAACGTCTCGTCCAGCGATGCGGTCCAGATTTGCGCATTGCGCGTGGCGTCGATGACATCGATGACCAGAGTGCTGGCGAATTTGTGTTTACGTCCGAGGGGAAGGCTGATGCCGATGCCGCCGCCCAAGCCGCCGGATCCTCCACCCGCACCGACCCCGACGCTCGGGCCGTGTTTTCGAAGTTCCCGCGTCTCCAAGGAATAAGAAACTCGGCAATCTGGAGTGTCGCCCGCTTCGGAATATCCCTTGGACTTGAGGGTTTGCATGACGGCGCTGCGAATGCGTTGCTCGTTGAGCGAACTTGCGCCCTGCTGGTCGGCAGGATGCCAGCCGAAGGTGCGGCAGTGAGCCAGATCCGCGGTTTTGTCCTGGTCGACGCGCACATTGGAATTGTCAGTGGCGCAAGCACTCATTGCCACGGCGATACCGACAACGGCGCAGTGACGGGAATGCTGACGAACAAATGCGGTGAACGAATATGCTGGCATCGCGGGCTCCGGAAAATGTGACCTTGGCTGTGGGCGAGAGAATACTAAAGAACCTAACAGACCACGGTTTGGGTCCACTGACTTGCAACGCGGTGCGTACACCGGGAAGCTAACGCAATGGAAATCAAAACTTTGGCCGGCCGCAGAATAGCGATTCCGGAAACTCGCGAACTCGACGTGTTCGCGGCGATGCTGGAACGTCGCGGCGCGGCGGTGTTGCGCTGTCCGCTGGTCAGCATCAAAGACGCACCCGATCCGCTGCCGGTACTGAATTGGATTCGCGAATTCAATGCGGGAAGCTGCGATGACCTGATTCTGCTGACCGGGGAAGGCCTGCGGCGGCTGTTGTCGTGCGTCGACCGACATGCGCCCGCGTTGCGAGATCCGTTCATCGCTCAGCTCGCCGGTGTTCGCAAAATTACTCGGGGACCCAAGCCGGCCCGAGCACTGCGCGACCTGAGCCTCAAGCCCGATCTTGCCGCTGAGGTGCCAACTACGGCGGGCATCGTCGCTACATTGCAACAGCATTCGTTAGTTGGCCGCAGCGTCGGCGTGCAGTTATATGGCACGCAACCCAATCTGCCGCTCACGACTTTTCTTGCAGCGGCTGGCGCTCGCGTGACCTGCGTTGCGCCTTATATCTACGCCGACGCAAGTGACGATCGGGCTGTTCAGCGCCTGCTGGACGAATTGCAGGCTGGAGCCGTCGATGCGATCGCCTTCACCAGTTCCGCGCAACTCGATCGGATGTTTGCAGTGGCTACCGAGGATCAGGTGCGTTGCGCCCTGGCGCGAACGCAGGTCGCGGCGGTAGGTCCAATCGTCGCGGACACGCTCAGGCAACGAAGAATCGAAGTGAGCTTCATGCCCGAGACTTCGTTCTTCATGAAGCCGCTGACGACACTTCTGGAACAGGAGTTGGGCCGCAAGGTCGTATGATTGTGGGCTGTAGCAAGAGTGCGTTAGGCGCAGCTGCTTGGATTTTCAGCACTGGTTCTGGCCGCGGCGTTCTCAACGGCGTTGCGCAATCAAACCGCCAATTCAATGAGTTCGTGCTCGATCGATCCGCCCTCCAATCTGAGTTTGGCTACCGCAATCGGCAGATTGAAGCGACGCGGTCCAGCGCTGCCGGGATTTAGATACAAAACGCCTTCGCGGCGCTCGGCGCGCGGTTTGTGCGAATGGCCGCAGATGACGACGGAGAACTGTGCTGCCGCGGGATCAAGATCGAGTTGCTGCAGATCGTGCAGTACATACAATGTGTGGTCCAACGCCGTGACCACTTCAGTGTCGGGCAACGAACGGGCCCATTCCCCGTTATCATTGTTGCCGCGTACCGCAAATACGGGTGCGATAGCCCCCAACGCGTCCAGTACTTGCGTTGAACCGATGTCGCCCGCATGCACGATGAGATCGCAGCCGCGCATCGCCTCCAGCGCTTCGGGCCTGACCAAGCCGTGAGTATCCGAGATGATCCCGATGAGCATGTGGAATAGAAGGCTGTAGACCGTAGACTGTAACCAGAATAAAAAAGTAGATTCGACCCACTGCGCGCAGCGCACTCTTGCCACAGCCTACAGCCTACAGCCTACAGTCTCTAGTGATTCAATCTCGCCATTCCATTTTGCACGTCGACATGGATGCATTTTATGCGTCGGTGGAGCAGCGCGATGCGCCGCAGCTCAAGGGCAAACCCGTCATTGTGGGCGGCACCGGCAAGCGCGGTGTGGTGGCTGCGGCGAGCTATGAAGTGCGCAAATACGGTGTGCATTCCGCAATGCCCATGAGCGAAGCGCTGATGCGTTGCCCGCAGGCCGTTTGTATCTCGCCACGGATGTCGCATTACCAAGACGTGTCGACGCAAATTTTCGAGATTTTCAGGCGCTTCACGCCGCTGGTGGAGGGTTTATCGCTCGATGAGGCATTCCTCGATGTCAGCGCCAGCCTTACTGCGCTTGGGCCCGTGGAGACCATCGCTCGGCAAATCAAGGAGCAGATTCATGCGACAACCCAACTCACAGCGTCCGTGGGTGCTGGCCCCAACAAATTGGTGGCGAAGATCGCTTCCGATCTGCGCAAGCCGGATGGCCTGGTGATCGTGCTCGCCGATGAGGTCACCGCATTGTTGGATCCGCTGCCGATCACGCGTTTATTCGGCATCGGCAAGAAAACGGCGGCCCATATACATGCTCTTGGCATTACCACCTTCGCCGATCTGCGCGGCGCTCCGGACGCTCAGTTGCGGGCTTTATTCGGCCGCTACGCGCCGGTGATCCGCCAGCGCGCAGCAGGCATCGATTCTCGCGAGGTCATCGCGGATGAGGATTACAAGCAAATCAGCGCGGAAGAAACGTTCGCCACCGATATCACCGATGTGCGCACACTCAAAGCGCAACTGTGGCAACTCGCCGACCGCGTGGCAGCACGCGTACGCGAGCAGGCAGTGATGGCCGGTTGTGTTACGGTCAAGGTCCGCAGGTTCGATTTCAAGACTTATACACGCCAACACCGGATGCAGCCGCTGACGCGGGAAACCCGCCTCATCGGAGAATCGGCGCAGCGGCTGCTGCTGGCATGGCTGCAACAGTACGATTACCCAGCAGTCAGACTCATCGGCGTGGGTGTCAGCGATCTGAGTCGGGGCGCGCGGGCAGACCTGTTCGACGCAACCGAGCCTGTGACTCCCCGGCTGGACGATGCAGTGGATCAGATTCGCAAGAAATTCGGCAACGCGTCGCTGGCGCGGGCTAGTTCGTTGAAGCGGGGAGAGGCTTAGACCCCAGCGGTGCTGGCAGCCTTTGTGTCTCTTTCCTAGGCTATCATTGTCTCGATTCAACTTACGACTGACCTTAAAGGTCTGCCGGCATTCATTTCACGCAACCCGTGCAAGTATAAAGAGTCATAAAACCGACGAACGATTGAGGTCCAGGGTGTTGAGGCCAATGCGATCCCCATGTGACCGAGGAAATCCCAGTGGGACTCCTTCCACCGATGCACGTAAAGTACCCGGCCGTCCCGCAGGATTTGCATTGGTCATCGCACCCACCGAGCTCTGGACCCCGATAGCTCGTCGCAGCGCACGAAATGAATGTCAACAGACTCTAAAACGGCATGTACACCAGCTTCTTTGGCTTGAGCGAAAAGCCTTTCGCGATTACGCCTAATCCGCGCTACCTCTACATGAGCGAACGCCATGCGGAGGC
>FTFH01002127.1_pt1 | contig 17749 bp, 16 predicted proteins | sample 1640371 | NCBI WGS metagenome assembly FTFH01 (sample SAMEA3914816, study PRJEB12502) | metagenome | biome: forest; material: soil | place: USA | collected 2011-09-16 | depth 0.3 m | reverse complement strand
GCATTGCCGGGCTGCAATGAAATCCTTGATATTGGTCGCAGCCCAGCTGGCGCAGGAACTCCAGTTGCTCGGCGGTTTCCACTCCTTCTGCAATGACTTTGAGTCTGAGGCTGTGCGCCAGGGAAATAATGGCCCGCACGATCGCCGCGTCTTCTGCATTGGTGGCTAAATCGCGAATGAAGCTGCGATCGATTTTCAGCTTGTCGAGCGGGAATCGCTTGAGGTAGCTCAAACTCGAGTAGCCGGTGCCGAAGTCATCGATCGATATGTGCACGCCAAGACGGCTCAGCTGCTCCAGAATGCGTGCCGACTCTTCGGCGTTGTGCATGACGGCGCTTTCGGTGAGTTCCAGTTCCAGCATCGATGGATCAAGGCCGGTATCGTGCAGCGCCGCCTGCACTGTGGCGAGCAAGTGCTTCTGACGGAATTGCTGGGCCGAGAGATTGACGGCCACTCGCAAAGGCGGAATGCCTGCGAGCAACCATGACTGCGCCCTCCGGCATGCTTCGCGCAGCACCCATTCCCCAAGGGGGATAATCAACCCGGTCTCTTCCGCCAACGCAATGAACTGATCGGGATAGATCATGCCTTTCGCCGGATGCTGCCAGCGAATCAGTGCTTCGGCGCTGTTAGTGTGGCCGGTGATGACGTTGACTTTGGGCTGGAAATGCAGTTCGAATTCCTTGTTCTGCAACGCCCGCCGCAATCCATTTTCCAGCTCCAGACGTTCTTGCGCTGAGTCGCTCATCCCCGGCGCATAAATCTGCACGGCCCCGCTACCGAGCTTTTTCGCGTGATACATCGCGGTGTCCGCGTGCATCAGCAACGTGTCAATGTCGGTTCCGTGTTGGGGATAAATGCATACTGCCGCGCAGGCTGAGGAGTGCGCATCGGTATCGGAGAGCCGATAGGGGCATTTGAGCTCCTCCACAACGCGCGCTGCCAGCGATTCGGCTTCGGCGGGGGTGCCGATGCCATCTGCCACCAATACAAATTCATCGCTGCCGAGCCGCGCAACCAGGTCTGCCTTGCGCGCCAGCTGCGTTAATCGTTGAGCGATGTTCTTCAACAATTCATCGCCGGCGTGGTGGCCCAGCGAGTCATTGATCGATTTGAAACGATCGATATCTAGAATCATCAACGCAAACTGCTTGCCGCTCCCGGGGGTGCCACCGAACGCTTCCTTGACGCGGTCCTGCAGCAGCTGACGATTCGGTAACCCGGTGAGCACGTCGTGAGTCACCCAATGCGCGAGCTGCGCATTCACTGCTTCCAGCGCTTGACGATGCTCGCGCGCGCCGGATTCCATCGCCCGATCGGACCGGCGAACAAGTGCGAGCCCCAAGGCGGTCGCAATGCCCGCGATCAACAGAGGAAGCAGCACCGTCAGAATGCGAGGATTGGCTGCCGCTGGCTGAGATAAGGCGAGCATTCCGACCCAATGCATCCCCCAGATCCCGATTCCCATCGCAATGGCGCCTCCGGCCACCGCCTGCCAGGATGCCGTAGGTCTCTGCGAACGCGAGACACGCAACGCCACGCTAAGGGCGATATAGGCAACGACAACCGCGATGAGAACGGAAAGCGCACCTAGCCAGGGGTTGTAAACACCGCGCACGGATATTCCGCTCCAGCAGTCGACAAGCGTGTGTATTTTAAAAAGCCGGACCGCTTCGTCCCGCATTTATACTTATCAAGTTGTCGGATGGGTTTTCAGTTACTTAAGGTGGCTCGCAATGCCATTCCACCATAGGTGCGCCGAGTCACACTATCATCGAGCGCGGCTGCCACTGTATGCAACATAAGTGCGTCCGTTGAGTCGCGAGAGCATCTGTACCGAGACCTGCCACGAGTCTATCTTGCCAAGCGAATAGGGGAGCCGCTTACTATGCCGACTGCCATACCACTCAAAGCGTTGATACGCGAAGTGCCGGATTTCCCGCAGGCCGGCATCGTATTTCGCGACATCACCCCTGTCCTGCGCACGCATTTCGCTTTGGTGATCGAGGCACTCGATGCGCTTTTCAGCGGCAATGACTGGCAACAAATAGATGCTGTATGCGGTATCGAGTCCCGCGGTTTCATTCTTGCGGCCGCTCTGGCGGAAAAACGCGGCAAAGGTTTTGTGCCGATACGCAAAAAGGGCAAACTGCCTCCGCCCGTGGTAGATAGGGCATATGCGTTGGAATACGGCACGGGATTTCTCGAAATGCAGCCCGGCGGCGGCACACTGTTATTGATCGACGATGTGCTGGCAACCGGAGGGACGCTGCATGCAGCGAATGAGCTGAGTGAAACAGCCGGTTATCGCGTCCACGCCGCTGGTGTTCTGATCGATTTGAAATTAGGAGCAACCCTGGGCTGCGGCCCGCATCCCATCCGATCTGTCATCCAATACGGCTGACATATCGATCTGCCTTCGCAGCACTGTGCTCGAAGCTCTGTCCACGGCACAATTCCGAGCCTGTTCCGGCGATGACGATGAGATTCTGCCCAAAGATCACGCCCCGCAGCTCGCGGCTCAGCCGATAACCTTTCAATGTTTGCAGCGGCTCGGCACCGTCCACTTCACCGGTGTCCTGATCTGTCGTGGTGATCTTGCATCGGGTGCAGGGCTTGACTACACGCAGCCGCGTTCCTCCTGAAATCAACTCAAAGATCCGATCTTCACCGTAGGCCGGCAGTCCGTCCACGACGATATTCGGGCGAAAACGATTCATCGGCAGCGTCCTGCCGACGCGGCTGTTCAAATCATCGAGCGATGCCTGAGACAGCAGAAGCAAAGGATAACCATCGGAGAATTGATTGAGCGCTTGAACGTCGCCCGTCCAGTCGTTGCTGCTGGCGCGCTTGTGCGTAGAATCAAAGCGCACCAGCAGGTATTCATCGTTGAGAAAACTCGACAGCCAGCGCCGTGCTTCGATTCCTTGATCGAACGCCGGACAACGATCGCCCCACACACTGACCATCAGCGCTGAACCGGTACCAAGCATCGGAATTTGCAGCGCCGGCATTGCCGGCGCGGTCAATGTGAGGTGATTGGCGGCAAGCGAAGTGTGAATAAGCGCGAGGCGCGGTTGTTCACGTTGAGTCACGAACCTGCCGTCACGCGTGACGATCATCCACTCACGATCATGGGAGAATCCCGTCGGCGTGAGCCCGGCGCGCTCCACGGCGATACCGCGGCACGATTTAACCGGATATACATTCAAAGCAGTGATTGTAACCACGAAAGATCCCGTGCTCTGGGTGCAGTAACCGTTATCGTAACCCGGCATCGAGCGGTGCCAAAGCTGCATTGACGGGCATTACGTTGAGTACGGCCGAACGCTGCCGGGATTTGGATAAACTGGCTCGGCTTCAATCCCACCGTAACGGATTACCCCCATGACAGCAACGCAACCAAAACGGGCGACCTCGCGCATGAATCTGCGCGGGAGTTCGGCACGCCGCGAAATATCGTTGGGGCCATTGCCTTGCATTGTCGGCCATATGTTGCGCCAAGCGCAGATCGCGGTCTTCAAGGGCTTCATGGCAACCATGGGGACCTACAACGTGCGCCCTACGCTGTTCGCCATTCTGCTGGTGATCGATTGCAATCCCGGCTTGAGGCAAACGCAAGTTGCCACCGCGCTGGGTTTGAAACGGGCGAATCTCGTTCCGCTGATGCGCGAGCTCGAAAAGCGCAAATTAGCGAAGCGCGCAGCGGTTGCCGATGATCGGCGTTCTTATGCACTGTACCTGACGCCCGTGGGTCAAACGTTTCTCACGCGACTGAGGAAAACACACCGCACACATGAGAAAAATATCCGTCAACTGCTCGGCCCGGCAGGCCGCAGGCAGCTGCTGGCGTTGCTGCAACGGCTGTCCCGATTGCGGGTTCGCCTGACCGCGAAATCCACGGCCTGAATTCAGTCAGCGGCCGCATCTGCCGCGGGCAGCACGCCTTCCTGGACCAAAATATTGCGTACGATGAGTTCGCGTTGCTGAACGTGCTCAGGACGGGAAATATCCAGATTGAGAGCGAAGAAATACACGTCTCCATTGTGTTGCTCCACCCAGCCCACCCACCAGCCCACCTGCGGCGTACCCTCCGCCCAGCCGGTTTTTGCACGCAGCACAAATTCCGGCGTCGTTTCGACCACCATGATCGATTTGACGATACGCATGCTACGGGCACTGAGCGGCAAGCTATTCTTGTACAGCTTGCGCAGAAACCGCACCTGCTCGAGTGCCGAGATTTGCAGAGTGCCGTCCAGCCAGAAACGGTCGATCGCGCCGATCTCCTCATTTCCATATGCCAGTGCATGCAGGTACTTGCGCATGCGCGGCGCACCGATCTTCCGCGCGATCCGCTGATAGACCGGAACTACGGAAAATTTGAACGCGCTGGCGAGATCATGATCTCGATTCCAGTCTTCATTTGGACGCTGCACGCCATCCCATTTGAAAATCTGCCGCTCGTTCTTGACAACGCCGGTCTGCAAGGCGATCAGGCTATTGGCGATTTTAAAGGTGGATGCCGGCGTCATCCGCTGTTCCGCACGTGCGATGTTATGTGCCTGATACACGTCCTTGTGCAAATCATAGAGCACGAAGGTCCCCTCGGCGCCCGCTTCATGGAAGTAGTGCGCCCAGTCGTCCCGCTCCAGTACCGGTCCGGCAACGGCACTGCCGCCGGTCAACGCGCATAGCAATAGACTTATAAATAGGCGCGACAATCCCCACCCCCCTTCTTCACTAATCCCTCAACTGACGCATTGGTCCTTAACGGAGCCTAGTGAGGCGGGCGGCGAAGCTCAACTACTATGCTGTCGCTCTGTAGCGACCCACCTAAGCGGCAGCGATGAATCTACTCATTTGCCACCCAGCGCGCGATATTCCTTACCTAAGGAGAGGGAGATCGCGACGGTGAGCAGCGCCAGTATCGCGGCAAGTACGCCAAGCGCGGATAGCGTCATTCCCGCGGCGGCCAGGAGGCCGTGCATCCACGTCGCTGTCATGTCGGCCCCACGGTACAAGGTGGTATCAATGACATTTTTCGCTTTGTACTTCTTTTCCGCATCGACAACTGTGTACAACATGTCACGTGCGGGTTTGGCAAGGCCAAATTCCATGGCGCGCCGCACGACATTGATGGCTGCGAGAACGGCGAGCGTCGGGAAAAAGACGATGGGGATAAAGCACAGCGCCAACGCAACGCCCACGAGCATCAGCACTGCAATGCCGCCGGCGCGCTTTGCAATCTGCCCGACCACCAGCAGCTGCAGTGCCAGCGCAAAAGCATTGGTCCAAAGATCGATTTGCGAAAAAAAGCGCGTGCGAGCGCCGATTTCGGGAAACTCCGCCAACGCCAGGCGCCCCGTACGAATGTACATAAACATTGCGATGAACGAATAGATGACCACCAGCGTGGCGATGCCGCGTAGCAGGGCGGAGCGAAACAGCAACGTAAAGCCGCGCCAGCTACCGTGCCGGATTTCATTCGACGTCGCTGCACGAGCGTGTACATTGCGTCCGAGAAGCACCAGACACCCCACACAGCCCGACAGTAATAAGGCTGCAACCAATGCGATCCCGCTGATACCGAGATGGGGGACCAGCGATCTCGTCAAGACAGGTCCAAGAAAGCCGCCGGCACTGCCACCCGCCGCAATGATTCCAAATAGCCGGCGCGCCTGCTCCTCGCGCCAGATGTCTGCCATGAAACTCCAAAATACCGAGACCACGAAGAGATTGAATACTGTGACCCACACGTAAAACGCACCGCCCACCCAGTGCGAGGTCGGCGCGCGCTGGAATGAGACAGCGAATGCGACCAGATCGGCAATGAAGAATAAATACAGCGCGGGCAGCAAGCGTCTGCGCGAAACGTGCGATACCAGCCAGCCGAAGGCCGGGGCGATCGCAAGCATGGTGAGAAAAACTGCAGTGCTTAAATAGTTATAGGCATCAACGCTTGCCGCCAGCGCGTCTCGCAACGGACGCACAATGTAGTAGGAGGAAAGCAGCAGTAGAAAATAGCTAAAAGACAGGATCAGCATCGGACCTTCGCCGGCTTTGATGTCGATCCAACCCGCCGCCTGCCATTTCATCGATTGAATTGTAGTGCGAAGCTGTTTACCGGTTCGTATGCGGAAGGTGACAGGAAAACGTCGATTTTTGTGACAGAGGCGGGCGTCGGCGCATTGGATTTTTGCACCTACGATGGACAAGTGATTGATTAAATTAGCGCATTCTCAGATTGGCGCAACGATTGCACCCTACCTTACAGCAGATACTTGCCGAGTAACGTGAACAGAGAGCGACGTATGGCCTTCAAGAAAACTTCGATTGTGGCAGGCATGGGAATGCTTCTCGCCGGTCTTACCAATGTCGCAAATGCTGTTCCAACCAACTGGGCTGACTATGCCGGCTCGTCGTTCTTTGACGCGTACGTACCGCCAAAGGGCAAATCCACGAATTCCTATGACGTCAACGATGGCATCGATGCCTTGACGAAACTGTTATCGCAATTTTCGAGCGGTGACCAGAATTGGCCGTTTATCGGTGACTTCCCGCCAAAGGGACCCAAATTCCCTCCTTACGGGAACCCCAGCACCAGTGTGCCGGAACCTGCGACGCTGGCTCTTATGGGAATCGGCCTGTTGGGAACCGCCGCCGCTGCCCGTCGTCGGAAAAAACTCCAGAGTTAAAGACTTCGGCGTCGGTAGATATAAAGCAGCACCCGCCCGCAAGGCGGGTGCTTTTTTTGTCGCGTGCCCTGCGCAATACTCGATGGCACTCATCGATGAATGCCCCCAACCCACCACTGCCGCGGGCGTTTTACGCACGGCCCGCTCTGCGCGTCGCACGCGAATTGATTGGCATGAATCTGGTGCACAATGACGCGGGTGTATTGCGGATTGGGCGCATCGTCGAGACGGAGGCGTACCAGGGACCGCATGATCTTGCGGCTCACTCCTCGCGCGGACATACGGCGCGAACCGCTGTCATGTTCGGGCCGCCCGGTCACGCATACGTGTACTTCATCTATGGTTTCTGGAATTGCCTTAACGCGGTGACTGCGGACGAAAATATCCCTCACGCGGTGTTGATCAGAGCTGTAGAGCCGCTGCAGGCAATGTCGCAGCGCAGTTGGGGGCCGGGCTTGCTGTGCCGCGCGATGAATATCGATCGATCGCTCAACGGCGTCGACTTATGCGGCGATCGGTTATGGATCGAGGAGCCGCGCGATCCGAAAACCCGCAAATCGAAGATTGGCCGCAGCCCCCGCATCGGCGTCGCTTATGCAAAAGAATGGGCATTGAAGCCGTGGCGCTTCTTCGACAGCCGTTCCCCTTACGTGTCTACTACGACCGCCGCGGCGCGGGCCCGCGCCATTAGCCCCGGTTCCTCTTTGTCTTAAGAGCGTCCCCTCGCAGCGGCTTTTTGAGCGAAAGGAGCCCGCGGGAAATCCCAAACCCCGCTGGTAAGCGGATCATGCCTTACCCCATAATCCGCGCCCTCTATGCACCCCGCCCGCGAACTTTTTTCCTACCGCAAGCATTGGGCGTCCCGTTTCGGAACTGCCCCGTTCCTGCCTATGTCCCGGGAGGAGATGGATGCGCTCGGGTGGGATAGCTGCGATGTAATCGTCGTGACCGGTGACGCTTACGTCGATCATCCCAGTTTCGGGATGGCCATCATCGGGCGGCTCCTCGAAGCCCAAGGCTTCCGGGTCGGCATGATCTGCCAGCCTGACTGGCGCTCCACGACGGATTTCACGCGGCTCGGCAAACCGAATCTGTTCTTCGGCATCACGGCGGGGAACATGGATTCAATGGTGAATCGATACACCTCGGATAAGCGCGTCCGCAGCGACGACGCCTATACGCCCGGCGGCCAGGGAGGCCAGCGGCCCGATCGTTCCGTTATCGTCTACTCCCAACGGGTGCGCGAGGCCTTTGGGGATACGCAGATCGTCATTGGCGGCATCGAAGCCAGCTTGCGCCGCATTGCGCATTTCGATTACTGGTCGGAAAAGGTGCGCCGCTCGGTATTGCTCGATGCCAAGGCGGATTTACTCGTCTACGGCAATGCGGAGCGGCAGATTGTCGAAATTGCCCATCGCGCCGCCGCCGGAACGGCAGTGCGTGATATCACCGATCTGCGCGGCACCGCCTTCATCCGTCCCGTCACGCCCGCGGGCTGGGTAGAGATCGATTCCACCTCCGTGGACGCGCCGGGCAAGGTCGATCCTCCGGTGGATCCCTACGCAATGCAAAGTAAAGCGGACGCATCGCAAGACACTGCTGCGTCGGATCCAGCCTCATCGCCGCCGTGTTCCTCATCCAATGCGCCGGCAGCGGTGAAGGTGGTGAAATTTATCCGGCATGTGAAGACTTCCGAGCGCGAACACTCCGTCATCCGCATGCCCTCATACGAGCAAGTGCGTGAGGACGCGGTGCTCTATGCGCATGCGTCCCGGATTCTTCATCTTGAATCCAATCCAGGCAATGCAAGAGCGCTGGTGCAACGCCATGGCGATGTCGATGTGTGGCTCAATCCTCCGCCGATACCGCTGACCACCAAAGAAATGGATGCGATTTACGAATTGCCCTATCGCCGCATCCCACATCCATTTTACGGGGAAGCGAAAATTCCCGCGTATCACATGATCCGGTTTTCGATTTCGATTCAACGCGGCTGTTTCGGCGGCTGCACGTTCTGTTCGATCACTGAACACGAAGGACGCATTATTCAAAGCCGCTCCGAAGACTCCGTGATCCGCGAAATCGAAGCCGTCCGCGACAATGTACCGGGCTTTACCGGAGTGATCTCCGACCTGGGCGGCCCGACCGCCAATATGTATCGCCTCGCCTGCAAATCGCGGGAAATTGAAACTGCCTGCCGTCGTCCCTCGTGCGTGTATCCCGGCATCTGCCCGAACCTCAACACCGATCACACACCTCTGATTCGGCTATACCGGCGTGCGCGCGAATTGCGCGGCATCAAGAAGGTCTTGATCGGCTCCGGCGTACGCTACGACTTGGCGGTGGAATCGCCTGAATACGTGAAAGAGCTGGCGCAACATCATGTGGGCGGCTATCTGAAGATAGCGCCCGAAGCGCTTGCCGAAGGGCCGCTGTCGAAGATGATGAAACCCGGTGTCGGAGCGTATTATCGTTTCAAGGAGCTCTTTGACCGCTACTCGAAAGAAGCCGGCAAAGAGCAATATCTGATCCCGTATTTCATCGCGGCCCATCCGGGCACTACCGACGAAGATATGTTGGAGCTCGCTTTGTGGCTGAAGAAGAACGGCTTTCGCGCCGATCAAGTACAAGCTTTTCTGCCTTCGCCGATGGCAACGGCCACGGCCATGTACCACTCGGAAAAGAATCCTCTGCGTAAGATCAGCCGTACCAGCGAAACCGTCCATATTCCGCGCGGGCTCAAAGTACGCCGTTTGCACAAGGCATTTCTGCGCTGGCATGACGCCAATAACTGGCCGCTATTGCGCGAAGCATTGAAGCGCATGGGACGCGCAGATCTCATCGGCGGAGGTAAGAACCATCTGGTCCCGCCTTGGCAGCCGCTCGGCACCGGAGAATTTGGCGAAGGCAGACGCAAACCGCCCACGGCGAATTCCCAGTCCGCCGCCGGCGTTGCAGGCGCCGAGCCCCGAAGCCAGCCTTTTCGCACCCAGCACACCGGCTTGAAAGGGGTAGCGCTGCCCAAGAACAAGTCCGCGGGCAGAAAAAACCGCGGCTGACGTTTAAGGGCCGTTCGGCGACCGAAATGGAACGAAGGCTGCGATTCCCGCATCCAACCTGCTAAGTGAAACGTTTTCAGCTCGCCGCCGTCACCGGCGTGCGGTCTGCACGAGGGTACTGGCCAATGCAAACGAACATTTTAAAATCCACGGGCGTCGCATGGGTGCTCGGCATTTTGTTGGTTGCGAGCGGCTGCGCCACGACGTCCCATCCGGACATTCGAACCGACTACGATCGCCAAGCCGATTTTTCGCTGTATCGTACTTATGGTTTTCCGGCCGAAACCGGGACGGACCGCGGCGGCTATTCCACGCTGATGACGAAGTATTTCAAGGAAGCCGTGCAGCGTGGAATGGACGCCCGTGGTTATAAATATTCCGCCGATCATCCCGACTTGCTGGTCAATTTCTACACCAACACTCGCCACGTAAGTGATGTGGTAAGCAACCCCGGTTTCTATCCGGCATGGGGGTATTTCGGCTATCGCTACGGCCTGTACTCAGCCTGGCCGCTCTATGACCGGAATATCGAAACCGTCCAATACAAAATCGGCACGGCGAACGTGGATATCGTCGATGCCGCGAAGAAACAGTTGATCTGGGAAGGCGTGGCCGAAGGCCGCGTAACCGAAACCGCCCTGGACAACCAACAGGCCAATATCGATTCGGTCGTCACTCAGTTACTGGAGAAGTTCCCCGGACGTGCCGCGAGGAATCTTTGAATCACTGCCGCTAAAGCCACGGCGCCTGCATTGCCCACTGAGCCGACTCCACCTCCCGCTTGAGGAGAAACCCATTGCCCAAATGCTGGAAATGCTTTCTTAGCCGCCGGCGGTACCACTCGGCGCCGCGCACGTAGACATTGGTATCGGTGACGGCGTGATCCACGTTATCGCGCCAGTCTTCGCGGGTGGGCACGAAAAAATACAAGACGCCGCGGCACCAGCGCGCCAGGTTCTCGATCGCTGCGGCGGCGTTGACGTCGTCCAGATACTGGACGACGTCAACGCAGATCACCAGATCGAATTTCTCACGCGTTCGGAAGTTTTCTACCGACGAATGCCTCCAGCCATAACGCCGGCACAGATACTCGCTGATCTCTACGCCGGTGTAGCGAGCCTCGGGAAACGTTCTCAGTAACGGCCGGCGCATGCCGCCCAGCCCACATCCCATATCGAGGATCTTGCGCATCGGGACATCGAGCTGCTGGGCGAAGCTTGCGACCCACTGCGCACGCGCTCGGGACTCCTGCGCCGAGATGACGCGGGTGCGGCGATCGACATAGAAGCGCCGATAGTAGGCCTGATCGAAAGGTTCGCGAGGTTCGGAGCGATTGCGCATGTAGACATTCTCTTTTCGTCGGAACGCTGCCTTATACCGGATTGCGGGACGGCGATTCGCCCCAATGTAGGACGCTCTTACCTTGGAGGGATTGTCATGCCGATTCGTGACCCGCGTTCCTGGATGTGGGCTGAAGCTTGCGACATGGTCGCGCAGGCGGACCGCTTGCATCGTCAATTTTTTCGGCTGGGTGCGGGTAGCGCCGCCACGACGCGTTGGGAGCCGCCGATAGACGTGGTGGAGGACGCGGACTTCATGTTGATTTACGTCGCGCTACCGGGCGTCGCCCCCGAACGGGTAGTCATCAGCTTCGAGAACGGTCACCTGGTTGTCAGTGCGCACCGGCCCAGTCAGCTGAACATCCGGCCCGCGCAGTCCACGGTGCACCGGCTGGAAATCCCTTACGGACACTTCGAGCGCCGGATCGCACTCCCTCCAGGACGCTATGAATTGCTCGAACAGGCGTTCAGCCACGGCTGCCTGGAATTGCGCCTTGTAAAGCGTTAAGCGCACCCCATACGAGATATCACTATGAGCAACCCTGAACATTCATCCGAACTGCAAGCATCGGTCATCTCCGATGACATGCTGATTGTCCTGCCCATGCGCAATCTGGTGCTGTTTCCGGGCACGGTGCTCCCGGTCGCCATGAAACGCGAGCAAACCGTGGCGGCTGCCCAGGAAGCGGTGCGCACGCAACGCAAACTGGGCTTTGTATTGCAGCGGGATCCTGGCACCGAAGTGCCCACCGGCAATGACCTGTATCAAACCGGCACCGTGGCCAATGTATTGCGCTACGTCACCGGCCAGGACGGCACACACCATCTTGTTGTCCAGGGCGAGCGTCGTTTCCGCGTCCTGGATTTCCAGGCCGGCATGCCTTTCATGGTGGCCCGAGTGGAATATCTGCCGGACGCCATCGGCTCCAACAGCGAAATCGAAGCGCGCGTCCTCAATCTGAAGCGGTTGGCTGCCGAGGCAATCGAGCTGCTGCCGCAGGCACCCGCAGAGCTTGCGAATGCCCTTCAGAGCATCGAGTCGGCTGCCACGCTCGCGGATCTGGTTGCCAGCTTCATGGACATCAAACCGGCCGAGAAGCAGCAGCTTCTGGAAATGCTCGATCTTAGGCAACGCCTGGACCGGGTGACCGAGCTGCTCAGCCATCGCATCGAGGTTCTCAAGCTGCAGCAACAGCTTGAAACGCAGACCCGTGGCGCACTCGATGAGCGGCAGCGCGAGATGCTGTTGCGCGAACAGCTGAAGCAAATTCAAAAGCAGCTCGGCGAAACCGGCGGTACCTCCGACGAGCTGGGGGAACTCGCTGCGGCTATCGATAAGGCAGGCATGCCGCCACAGGCGCTGGAGCAAGCAAAGAAGGAGCTGAAGCGTCTGGAACGGATGTCCGATACGGGCGCGGAGTATTCGCTGCTGCGAACGTGGCTGGATTGGATGATCGCGTTGCCGTGGTCCAAGCTCGATGTGGAAGACATCGATATCGCCAAGGCGCGCAAGGTGCTCGACGAAGATCACTATGGCTTGGACAAGATCAAGCGGCGGATCGTCGAATACCTCGCGGTTCGCAAGCTCAACCCGCAAGGACGCAGCCCGATTCTATGCTTCGTCGGCCCACCCGGCGTGGGCAAGACTTCATTGGGTCAGAGCATTGCCCGTTCGCTCGGGTTGAAATTCGAGCGGGTCAGCCTCGGCGGCGTGCATGACGAGGCGGAGATCCGCGGTCATCGACGCACCTATATCGGTGCCTTGCCGGGCAACATCGTGCAAACGATCCGCAAGGCGGGGACCAGCAATCCGGTGGTGATGCTCGATGAGATCGACAAGCTGGGCGCCGGCATCCAGGGCGATCCTTCCTCTGCATTGCTGGAAGTGCTCGACCCGGAGCAGAACAACAGCTTCCGCGATAACTATCTGGGCTTGTCGTTTGACCTTTCGAAAGTACTGTTCATCGCCACTGCCAATATGCTGGATACGATTCCCGGCCCGCTGCGCGATCGGATGGAGGTGATCGAGCTCAGCGGCTACACCGAAGATGAGAAAGTACAGATTGCAGCCAGATACCTGGTGAACCGGCAGTTGCGGGCGAACGGGTTGAACTCGGATCAGGTGTCCCTCACCGAGGACGCGTTACATCACATTGTGCGTGATTACACGCGGGAAGCCGGTTGCCGGAATCTTGAACGCACCATCGGGGCGGTGTTGCGCAACGTGGCGGTGCGCATCGCGGAACAGCTGATCACGCACCAGACGATCGATGCCGCGGATCTGGTGCCGATTCTCGGCGCGCCGCGCTTTGAAAGCGAAGTCGCAATGCGGACCAGCGTTCCAGGTGTTGCCACCGGTTTGGCATGGACACCCGTGGGCGGGGACATTTTGTTCATCGAGTCGACGCGAATTCCGGGCAATGGAAAATTGATCCTGACAGGACAGCTAGGCGAGGTCATGAAGGAAAGTGCCCAGGCTGCTTTGTCACTGGTGAAAGCCAACGCCAAAGTATTGGGTATCGACACTGCGCAGTTCGAGAGAGCTGATGTGCACATTCACGTGCCGGCCGGAGGCATTCCCAAAGACGGCCCAAGCGCCGGCGTCGCGATGTTCACCTCGTTGGTTTCGTTGTTGACGGGCAAAACGGTTCACAGCGATGTCGCGATGACGGGGGAGATCAGCCTGCGCGGCCTGGTGTTGCCGATTGGCGGCGTCAAGGAAAAAACCATTGCGGCTCACCGTGCCGGTATTCACAAGGTGTTGCTGCCGGCACGCAATCGCAAGGACTTGGAAGATGTGCCGGACAGCGTGCGGCGCGACTTGCAGTTCGTGTTCTGCGAACGTGTCGAGGACGTCATGCGCGAAGCACTCGACATCGAGGCTTCGCCGGAACCCCTGCGGGCCACGGCGTAATTGCGCGTAAACCGGCTGCACGAAGAGTTCACGCCTGAAGCAGAAGAGTCTGCTTCAGGCGATCAGCTCTCCGACGCGCGCGTTGCATAGACGCCGGAAAAATTCGGCTGCCTCCGGCGTCCCTTCGGCGGGCGACCACGGTGCGAACTCAGCAGCCGTTTGCGGGTCGTACGGTCCACGCTTCACTTCGAAAAACACGGATCCCGCGGCCTTGGCAACCAGCGTATGGAATGCGCCCGCAGGCGTTTCAAACCCAATGATCTGTTGCTCGGGTCCGATGGTGGAGCGTGTCGCCACTCGTCCGTTCTCATCGAACGTCAGCAGATCGAGAACTCCACGGACCACAACAGCAAGCTCCGCCTTGTCGCGGTGGCGGTGAGGCCGGAAGTAGGAATCGGGTTCTGCCGCAATGAACAGCCGCTGCACCGGGTCTTCCGGGACCTCGTGAAGATTGTGATGGGTGCGCCGGCGCGGGGCAACCTTGGCGCGCGTCGCGAGTTCATCCAGCAGCGTAGCGGTAATAAATTTCATGGCATGAAGGATAACAGCGTTATCGGTAAAGACCGTACCCGCGTGCCATCCCGGCTGCCGCAAAAACCATCAGCACGATGAGCACGGCTTGCGTGTGACTGATGATCATGATGCGTTTCGCCAGCGTCGGCGTTACCAGCGCCTGCACCGCGACACCCCTACGCGCAGCGATGCGCCAGCGAATCAAGGTCATCATGGGCCAGACTTCCAGGATCAGGATCAACGCAAGCAGCGTCATCTTGAGGTGAAACAATCCGTTGACCCGGTAGTAATCGAGCGGCTTCTCGGTCATCCCAAAGAGCCGCCACAACCCGCTCGCGATCCATACCACGGCGGCAATACCCCAAACGGTGTCGGACCTGAAAGCTCTGTGCACTGAAGCGGATGTTGGAGGCTCACGTAGCTGGGTACCGCGCGCAATGACCGCGCCCAAGCCCAGCCCCAGCGCAATCAAATGCAAAGCCGCGAGCGTAATGCGCAACATAAATCGTTACTCCAGGATCCGAAAAAGCGGAGCATTCTAGTGCCGGCGCCGGCATGCCAATATAGCCGCTGACCAGTGTCGAACGATGGAGCTTACAGATGGCGATTCGCCCGGTGTTACGGATGGGAGATGCGCGGCTGCTGCAGGTTTCTGCGCCGCTGGAACGGTTTGACAGCCCCGAGCTGCAGGAGCTGCTGGTCGACATGCACGACACCATGCAGGCCTTAAACGGGGCGGGTCTGGCCGCTCCGCAGATTGGAGTGTTGCAGCGTGTCGTCATTTTCGGCATGAGTAAGAATCCGCGCTACCCCGACGTTGAGGAAGTCCCTTACACGGTTTTGATCAACCCCCAGCTCGAACCGCTGGGAGCCGAAATGGAGGAAGGCTGGGAAGGGTGCCTGTCCGTGCCCGGCATGCGAGGCTTAGTGCCACGCTATCAACGTTTGCGCTACCGCGGTTTCGATCCAAACGGGCGGCCCATTGAGCGCACCGTGAGCGATTTTCACGCCCGTGTCGTCCAGCACGAAGTCGATCATCTGGACGGCGTTCTGTATCCCACCCGCATCCGCGACCTGCGCAATTTTGGCTTCAATGAAGAGCTGTTTCCGGGCATAGCGCTAGAAGACGACTAGCGAGCTATACCGACGCCATTCATGGTGGAGGTTGCAATTGGTTTAGCGAGGCTGGTAAATTCCAGCCATGCGTACCTACCAGCATCTGAACGTTCTGCCAGTTTCCGGCGGTTCGCTGCTGCTTACGCGCCTGCACCTGCGCCGCTAGGCGCAACTCATCCTGCTCGCGCCTCCCGGCGCCGTTAAATTCTGGTTTATTTTCAGTCGAGACGCCCCGAATGCGTGGCGTGCAGATATGCAGGAGATCAGTCATGTTGCAGCATCCATCGAAAAAATATCGCCCGTTCGAGAGCGTGGATCTCAAAGACCGCCGCTGGCCGGACGCTAAGATCGTCAGTCCGCCCATTTGGTGCAGCGTCGATCTGCGCGACGGCAACCAAGCGCTGATCGAGCCGATGGACGCGGCGCGCAAACGCCGCATGTTCGAACTGCTGGTCAAAACGGGGTTCAAGGAGATCGAGGTTGGATTTCCCTCTGCCTCGCAAACCGACTTCGATTTCGTGCGCGAAATTATCGAGCAGCGCCTGATACCCGAGGACGTCACCATTCAGGTGCTCACGCCAGCTCGTCCGGAATTGATCGAGCGCACTTTCGAATCCTTGCGGGGCACCGCACGCGCCATCGTCCATTTCTACAACGCGACCGCTCCCGTATTTCGCCGGGTGGTGTTCAATCAAGACCGCGCAGGCACGGTCGAGCTCGCGGTCGGCGCTGCACAGCTCATCAAGCAACTGAGCGCCGAGCAGCCGCAAACTCAATGGAGGTTTGAGTATTCGCCGGAAACCTTCTGCTTCACCGAGATGGATTTTGCGCTGGAGATCTGCGAAGCGGTGCTCAAGGTGTGGCAGCCCACGGCGCACAACCCCGCCATTTTGAATCTACCCACCACGGTCGAGGTTTCCACGCCGAATATTTATGCCGACCAGATCGAGTGGTTCTGCAGGAACCTCTCGCGCCGCGATTGCGTGGTGATCAGCACGCATCCGCATAACGATCGCGGCACGGGTGTTGCAACCGCGGAGCTGGCGCTGATGGCTGGAGCGGAGCGGGTGGAAGGCACGTTGTTCGGCAACGGAGAGCGCACCGGCAACGTGGACATCGTAACGCTCGCGCTCAACATGTACACCCAAGGGGTCCATCCGCAGCTGGATTTTTCGAACATCAACGAAGCGGCGCGCAGCGTGGAGTATTGCAATCGACTGCCGATCCATCCCCGACATCCCTACGTCGGCGATCTGGTGTTTACCGCATTTTCGGGGTCGCATCAGGATGCGATCAAGAAAGGCTTTGCGGCTCGCGACCCGCAAGGCGTTTGGGAGATTCCATATCTGCCCATCGATCCTCGCGACCTCGGGCGCACCTATGAATCGGTGATCCGCGTGAACAGCCAGTCGGGCAAGGGCGGTATTGCGTACCTGCTGGAGCGCGACTACCGCATGACTTTGCCGCGACGTCTGCAGATCGAGTTCAGCCAAGTGGTGCAGGCGATCACCGACACCACCGGCAAGGAGCTCAGCAGTGCACAGATCTGGGAAGTGTTTCAGAACGAATATTTATCGCCGCAGGGTGCTTACGTCTATCGCTCGCACCAGCTCGGTTCGAGCAAGGAACAGCCTGGAATCGAGCGTCTGACGCTCAAGTTGCGTTGTAATGGCCAGGGCGCGGTACTGCAGGGCCAAGGCAATGGACCGATCGATGCGCTGGTGAACGCGCTCGGGCTGCGTTTGGACGTGCTGTCGTTCGAAGAACATTCCATGGGCTCGGGAAGCGATGCGCGCGCCGTGGCATTTATCGAAATCACGACCAATGCGCGAGTAACGCTGTTCGGCGTTGGCATCCACGAAAACATCGTGACCGCGTCGCTGCTGGCGGTATTGAGCGCCGCCAATCGTGCTACGCAACGCGGCTTGATCGACGACGCCATGCTGGCAGCCGCCCCAGTAGGCTGAACACGGGTGCCTACGACGTTCAACCGGCAATGAATTTTTCCAACTGGTCAATGGTGTGCTGCTGATCGTCGATGACGCTGCGCACCAGATCGCCGATGGAGACGATCCCTACCAACTTGGCTTTTTCGACGACGGGGAGGTGCCG
>FTFH01001739.1_pt1 | contig 18578 bp, 11 predicted proteins | sample 1640371 | NCBI WGS metagenome assembly FTFH01 (sample SAMEA3914816, study PRJEB12502) | metagenome | biome: forest; material: soil | place: USA | collected 2011-09-16 | depth 0.3 m | reverse complement strand
TACCTGCCGATACCGATCCATGCGCCGCGTCTGATAGAACGGCCCCTCGTCCTCATTCAGCCCCAGCCATTGCATGCCATCCACGATCACCTCGACCGCAGCGTCGGTAGAACGTTCGCGATCGGTATCCTCGACGCGCAGAATGAACGCTCCGCCGTGACGGCGCGCATACAGCCAGGAGAACAGCGCAGTGCGTACGCCGCCAATGTGAAGCATGCCGGTAGGGCTGGGTGCGAAGCGGGTGCGGATGGACATGATCGGAAAAATCACCTGCCGGGAAAGGAGGCGATCTTACTAGCACCGAGTGGGCGGTGCCGAGTACTTCGGCTATCCCGGCGCGGGCGCGCCGGGATAGCCTTGGCGGGAGAATGGTGGCGGGTGGCGGCCTTAGAATTTTCGACGCAGCGACAGCAGATACTCGCGTGAACGGCCCGGTTGCGCGGTGGCCTCGCCCGAGGATCCGATGAAGTCGTTCACCGTGACGTAATAGTACTTGTCGAACAGGTTGGTGGCCTGCAATGCCAGCTCCCACTCGGGAGCGCTCGCACTCTTCCAAGTCACACGGGCATTCGCGATGGTTCTTTGCGGAATCGCCGAGACTTCCCGGTTGCTCGGGTCGCTATACATCTTCGATTGACGATCGGCGTCGATGCGCGGCGTCAATGAGCCGAGCGTGCCCAGATCCCAGGTATACTGGACACCCACGTTCATTTTCCACGGCGGCGTCATGACGGCAACACTGGAAAGTGTAGGGCCGCCGGGAAAGCCTGCGGCTATTCCCAACGTGTCGTACTTGAAATGGATGTAGCTCACCGCCGCATTGAACGTCAGTCCATCAATGGGCTCGGCCTCAAGCTCAAGTTCCGCACCCTTGATGGTTGCCTTGCCGGCGTTGGTGAAGACGGTTTGTAGTACGCCTTGTGCATTGACGCTGCGCGCACTGACCTGAAGATCTTCGTATTTGCTGAGGAATACCGCCGCATTGGCGCGCAGCCGCCGGCCGAACCATTCGCTCTTAGCGCCAAACTCCCATGCGTCCAGCGTTTCCGGCTTGAAAGGAGTTGCCTGCGCCGGCGTACTGGGACGCGGATTGATGCCGCCGCCTTTGAAGCCGGTCGCAAAAGAGACGTAGGTTTGAAAATTGCCGGTCCATTGATAGTCGAGGCTGACGCGATAATCAGAGCGACTGAACTCGCTGGGCGGTGCTTTACCTAGCTTATCGATGCCGAGCCGGTAAATCGCGCCTGCGGGATTGGGATCGAAACGGAAGAACGTGTATTCCTTCTTGCCATGAGTGTAGCGATAGCCGCCAGTCAGATTCAGCTTGTCGGTAAGGTGCAGTACGGCGGTTCCAAAACCCGCGTAGTCAGTGTTGTCCACCGGGTCGTTTTGCTGAAAATACAGTCCCCCAAATAATGGCACGCTGCCCGCTACGTCAACCGTGCCTCTGCTGCGGTCATTGGCATCGTAATAAAAGCCACCGACAGTCCAGTCGGCAAAGCTTCCGAATGCCTTGCCGTTCAGCCGCAGCTCCTGCGTGAACTGACGATGGGTAATGTGAAAGAACTCGGTGTTCTGATTCAGCGGCGAAGCATCGACATCGGCGGTGAATTCACCATCGACCGAGCGATAGCCTGTGATCGATGTCAGCACTAGGTCGTTGCCGAGATTCCAGTTGGCTGTGAGCGACACGCCCTTGTTCGTGCTGCTGGGGTCAGGGTCAGGCGTCCAGCCACGATTAGGTAAGTCGGAGAACGTCGCGTAGGTCGTATAGTGACTTGTGGGGATGAACCGGCCGTCCAGCGTGACGCCGTATAGGGCCTGCTGCTGCGCCAGATAATCTGGACTCGTACCGCTTCCTAGAACTCCGGGCGCAGGATAAGCAATGGGCACGTCGGCCGCTGGCTGCGAGTTATCCAGCGTGATATCCCCGATGAGATTGAACTCCAGATCATTGGTGGCCAACCAGCGCAACGCCACGCGGCCCGAACGCACGTCGCGACCTCCCTCATGCCCGATCACACAGCTATCCGGCTGCTGGGTCTGGCGCGGCAATCTCCCAGACACCGCTGGATCAGGATTGGCGCACGCAAAATCCAGCCGATCCACGTAACCATTATCCGAGCGCATTCCGCCCGACACGCGCATGAATAATGAGTCCGGCACCAGCGCAAAATCGTAGGCACCACGGAAATCGAATCGATTGTTCGAGCCGTAGCCGACTTCGAGATAACCCGAATCGTTGCCCATAGGCTTCTGCGAGAAAAGCTTCACCGCACCGCCGATTGAATTTCCGCCGGCCAGCGTTCCTTGTGGGCCGCGGAGAATTTCTGCGCGGTCGACATCAAGCAGGTCGAATGCCGAACCGTAAGTGGTGCCGAAATAAACGTCATCGACATACACGCCGACACCGGGCTCCAGCGCCAAGTTGAAATCGTTCTGTCCGACGCCGCGAATGTAGATCTGCCCGCCGCTGCGCACGCCAGCGCCCTGCTCCATGGTCACGTTCGGAGCGGACCGCGCGATATCGGTGATATTGCCGACGTTACGTTGCCGCAGCATTTCCCCGGTGACGGCGGTAATCGCAAGCGGTGTTTCTTGCAGGTTCTCCTTGCGGAACTGCGCTGTAACAACCACCTCTTCAAGTGAGCCGCCTGCGCGCGCTGGTTCAGCCGAAGCCGCTTGTGCATGGACCGGCGCGGCAGAGTCGGCAAGCGCAAGCGCCACCATTACCGCGACCAGTGATTTTCTGAACGTGCGATCTTGTCGAACAACTACGATGTGATTGCGAAACATCATTCCCCCTTCTAGGCCCGCGCATTCGCAACGTTCGCGTCGCGCGCGCGGATCAATTTTTACGGTTGAGGACGCTACAACTCAAAATGCGGAAACACCCATCGAAACATGGACAACGCTCTTCGCAGGCCTGCAGCAACTTCGCAAGCCGACCCCCCAAAATTTCGGCTTGCTGCCGCGGCCGCCGTTCTCGGCCGCTCAGCCGCTCGCCTTTGACTCGACTGGCTGAGTGGCCACCGTTGCAGAATCATCATCCGCTCCCACGTCCACGGCCAGATCAGGCCTCAACTGCTTCAGTCGTGCCGCCGCCTTGGCGGTAACGCTGGTATTCCACAGATACAGACGTTTAAGGGCGCCCAGCTTTACCAATGACTCTACCGACGCATCGGTGACTCCCTTATTACCGTAGAGATTGAGATATTCCAACTTGCCCAATCCCGCGAAGTACTTGATGCCAGCGTCGCTCAGTTCATTGTTTTCCAGATGCAGCCGGGTCAATTGCGAAAGTTGCCGCACCGCCATGAGTGCGGAATCTTTCAATCCCGCGCGCTTGAGATTCAGCTCGACTATCTGGTCGCCGATGCCAGCCACAACAGCCAGCTGCTGATCGGTAAACTGAGTTCCCGGCGCAATGGCGCTCACTATCAGCTGCGTGTTGCTCAACGTGCTCTGCCGTCCCATGAACCCCGCTTGTTCAAGCTTCGCGATGATCTTCGGATCCGCCGGCTTGCGTTCGGCGAAAGCTTCATTCGTCTGTTCGTGAGCGGCACTCGCCCCACCGAGGCCCAGCTGCGCGGCGATCAGCCCGTTCACATCGGCAGGGACTTTGAGTTTTGCCAGCGTTGTTTTGGTCGGCGCGCCGGATTGAATCCACCAGCGGATGACTGATACTTGATCGGCGGTGAGTGGCGCCTTTCCTTCTGCAGGCATGGCTGCTTCATCCTCGCGGGGCAAAGTAATGCGTCGATAGAGGTCGCTGTCTTCGGGTTTTCCGGAAGCGATGACTTGGCCGTCCTTGCCACCTTTCATCGCGCTCTCATAGCTTGCGAGATTGAGCCCACCGCGTTTCTTGTCATCGTTGTGACAGGAGAAACAGCGCTGGCTGAAAATCGGCCGCACCACATCGATGTAAGGATCGGCCATTGCCACATCGGTGATCGGCGGCCTGGCCGCTTGCAACCCTGCCAGCCGCCGCAACGGCTCGGGCGCATACTCAACGAGATAGGTATCTCCGTGAGTCAGATTGCCGCCGAAGTGGCCGGTCATAGTCACGAGGATCACCAGGACCGCGCCGATGACAATGCTCGCGCGCCGGAACAGTGCTTCACCAAAAGAGCGCAGCAGCCAGGCGGCACTCGCAACCACCGCTACGCTGGTGCCGAAGAAACGATGCGCAGTGGCGGAGGGACCGGTGAAACCGCCTTCCGAAAAATGCATATAGCCCAATGCAACTGTGAAAATAGAAGTGAGCGCCGCTGCCGCCCACAAAAACGGCAGAGCTGCATTCAGATGGCGATACTTCTCTCGTCGCGCCAGCCATTCCACCGCCACGACAGTGAGCAGCAACGCAATCGGAAGATGAAGCACCAGGACGTGGAAACGCCCTAAAAAATAGATAAACCGCATAGCCCCCTACTCTGACCCAGTCTTATTTTAAATTCGGCGAGCGCGAGCGCGGCGCAGCCACGAGTTCGCGGATTACGCCAGCAACGCTTTGACAACTTCTCCGTGCACGTCCGTAAGCCGGAAGTCACGGCCCTGGGAACGGAATGTCAGCTGCTTGTGGTCGATACCGAGGATGTACATCAACGTCGCGTTCAGATCGTGAATGTGCACCGGATCCTTGACGATGTTGTAAGCGAAATCATCCGTCGCGCCGTGGGTGTATCCGGCTTTCACGTTGCCACCCGCCAGCCACCAGGTGAAGGCTCCGCCATGATGATCGCGTCCGAAATTCGTGCTCAATGTACCTTGCGCAAACGGCGTGCGTCCGAATTCGCTGCCGAACATGACCAAAGTATCCTCGAGCAGACCGCGCTGCTTGAGATCCTTCACCAATGCGGCCGTGGGCTGATCCACCATCTTGCAGCGGACCGGCATCGATGTCGCAAGACCGTTGTGCATGTCCCAGCCCATGCCGAAGTTGGTGATGTACTTGACGCCGCGTTCGACCAGGCGGCGTGCCATCAAGCAGTTGTGCGCGTAGGTGCCGGGCTGACGCACCTCCGGACCATACATGTCCAATACGTGATCAGGCTCATCGGAAATGTCCGCCACTTCGGGAACCGATTTCTGCATCCGATACGCCATTTCGTACTGCTTGATGCGCGAGAGAATTTCCGGATCCCTGGAGCGCTCGTAATCGGTCTTGGTGAGACCGGCTAAAGCATCGAGCAACGCGCGGCGATCCGCCGCAACCACGCCATCCGGATTCTCGGCGTAAAGCACCGGGTTGGCGCCGGACCTGAACAACACGCCTTGATTATGCGAAGGCAGGAAACCCGCGCCCCAGGTGGCCGCGTCCTGAGGCACGCCCATCGATATGCCCGCATTCATCACGATGTAATTCGGCAGGTTGGCATTGTCGGAACCCAACGCGTAGCTAGTCCAGGCGCCGGCGGACGGACGACCGGCAAGTTGAAATCCCGTATGCAGGAACTTGGATGCCGGATCGTGATTCACATGCTCGGTGTGCATGGTCTTGATGAAGCACAGGTCATCGGCGATCGATGCGGTATGCGGCAGTAGGTCGCTAACCCATGCGCCGCTGCGGCCGCGCTGTTGAAACTTCGCAATAGGCCCGACGATCGGAAATGCGGACTGTCCGCCCGACATGGTCGAAAGCCGCTGCGAGTTGCGCACCGACCCAGGCATCTCCTGTCCGTGCATCTTGGCCAGCATGGGCTTGTAGTCGAACGTGTCCACATGCGAAATGGCTCCCAGCATATGCAACACGATGACGCGTTTCGCTCGCGCCGGGATTTGTCCGGTTCCCAGAATCCCTAAGTTCGTCGCGCTGCTTATCGGTACAGCAACGCCTGAGGCCAACGCGTTCGCAACGCCGCCTCCCGACAATTCGGCGAACGACAGAGCACCCAATCCGATACTGGTACGTAACAGAAACGACCGGCGCTCGCGATCGATTCGATCTTCAGGATGCTCGTTCATTGATCTCTCCACCGTGGTTCGCTGCAGCCGGTCAGCGAATGGAATTGGCATCGGGTGTGTTCATCACCAATGCAGTCACGTTAGTCAGCGCCGCCAGATGCGCAATGTCGGCCGCAGGATCGACCGGCATCACACCGCTCTTCAATAATGCGGCGGCAGCGGGAAGGTCTGCATCGAAGCGTGAAACTTGCTGCTCGTAGTATTTGCGCATGAGTTCCAGTTGCTCCGGCGTCGGTAATTCTCTTCGCGCCAGCCTGAAGATAGTCTTCAGCTGCACAGCGGGATCGGCGCCGCTCTTTTGCGCATGATCGGCCAGCACGCGATACGCCTCGACGAACTGCGGATCGTTCATCAGCTCGAGCGCCTGCAACGGCGTGTTGGAGACCCGCCGGCGTGCGGTACTGACGCTGCGATCAGCGAAGTCGAAATTCTGCATGCCGGGATGCGGTGCGTTGCGCTTCACGAAGCTGTACAAACTGCGGCGATGATGTTCATCCGCAGGGACATCCGTTGCTGCGGGGTATTCATAGAAGGTGATCAGCGGGTCCCATACTCCCTCGGGCTGATAGGGATAGACGCTCGGACCGCCGAGTTTTTTCACCAATAGTCCGGCCGCGGCAAGCGCGTTGTCACGCACCATCTCAGCAGGCATGCGCTGGCGCACGCCGCGCGCCAGTAGCTGATTGTTGGGATCGCGCTGGATCAATTCGTCGCTGGCATCCGAGGATTGACAATAGGTCGCCGACATCACGATGAGCTTGTGCAGCTGCTTGATATCCCACCCGGATTCGACGAAACGCACCGCCAGCCAATCGAGCAATTCGGGATGTGAAGGAATGGAGCCTTGCGCTCCGAAGTTTTCCGATGTCTCCACCAGACCGGAGCCGAAATGCATCTGCCAGATTCGATTGACGAACACGCGCGCGGTGAGCGGGTTCTTAGGATCGAAGATCCATTGCGCCAAACCCGTGCGATTGTGGGGCAAGGAGCTGGACCAGGCGAAGATCTGATTCAATCCCTGCACCGGCAGCTCTTCGCGACGCTCGCTGTACAGCCCGCGATCCAAGCGGTATGTCTTGCGCGGTGTGGGCAAGTCGCCCATCGCCAGCATTTGCGGCACCAGAGTCACCAGCCTATTTTCGTTTTGACGGGTTGCGGTGAGCTGCAACCGGGATGCCGAGACTTTCTCATTGGTCGCAACCAGGAAATTTTCGACTGCCGTCGCGAGCGCAGCGTTCGCTGTGTTCGCCGCATCCTTGCCGGCATGCAGGTAATTTACTTCGAGCGGCGTCAATTCCCGGTTGAATACTCGAATCTCGTCAAGCCCGCTGCCCACCGGGGACTTCACCCGAAATCGCGAGCCAAACGCGAGACCCACACAGGGATCGAATGCGGAGGAATATCCCATCGGCAGCATGCTGCGAGTGAGGTGGTCGCGATCGATATCTACCGCAACCTGTTCACCATTGATAAAGAGCTTTAATCCGCTAGCCCGGCTTGACCCATCGTAGGTCAACGCAATGTGCGTCCACTTCTTCAACGGCAACTCGTCCTTGGCCGTGATGGAAATCATATTGGCCGGCCGCGAATGCGTCAGGTAGACATTCAGATGACCCTTGTCGATGACCAGGCCATAGCCGGCGGCGCCGCTATTCTGCTCATCCTGATGATTGATGATGGGTACGATGTCTTGGTACTTGCTGGCCGCGTAAAACCACAGGTCATAGCTGAATGGATCGGTGCGGTCGTACCACCCGACGTTCATGCCGAGAAATCCCTTGTTGGTTTCGTCGAAGAACAGCGCCTTGCCCTTGGCGCCTTCTTTCAAGATCGGCGCTTGCAGCACTGCCGCAGGGGTCTTCGATACTGCATTGGGCGTGTACACCATCAAGTTGCGGGCGTAGTTCTGCGGCGCGACGGGTGGCGGTGGCCCAGTGCGTTTGGGGCCGGTGAGATTTAAGCCAGCGGTTTGTCGCTTGAATGACTTGATGGGATCCAGCGTGACCAATTCACGGGGCGCGATGTTGCGTGGCCGAATCAGCTTGCGCAGATCCTGGTCCGCGATGGGCGCCGTTTTTTCGAATGGATAGTAGGCCACCATCGCGTCGTCCAACGACGCTTGGATGAGCTTGTCGAGCTGCGAGCTTTGTGATGCCAAGTGCTTCGCCGTGACGGCTGCTTCGCTTCGCACTTCGCGCTCCACGGCATCGAACGCAGCGGCTTGTTTTTTGACGGTGGCTTGCGCCTGCGCAACCTTCGCCTCGGTTTCCTGATCCATCCAGGGAAGCGTAGGCCCCGCCTGAATGGCGCTGAAACCCGGCGCGTAGACACCCGGCTCGTCGGCGCTGTTGAAGAATCCACTGAACGAATAATAGTCTTTGTGGCTGATGGGATCGTACTTGTGATCGTGACAGCGCGCGCAGCCTACCGTAAGGCCGAGGAATGTATTGCCGACCGTATCGGTGCGATCCACGACGGACTCGATCCGATACTCTTCGTCGATGGCACCGTTTTCGGTGGTGCGCTTGCCGACGCGTAAGAACGCAGTGGCGATCAGCTGATCTTTGGTGTGGCTGGGCGTGAGGTCGCCCGCCAGCTGCGCGGTGCCGAACTGATCGAACGGCATGTTGTTATTGAATGCATTGATCACCCAATCGCGCCATGGCCACAGCAGGCGATCGTGATGATCGTCCAGGAAACCGTCGGTCTCCGCCCAGCGCGCAAGGTCCATCCAATAGCTCGTCATGCGTTCGCCATACGCGGGCGAGGCGAGCAAACGATCCACAACCTTCTCGTAGGCATTCGGGCTTTTGTCAGCCACGAATGCATCCACCTCCGCGAGCGTTGGCGGCAAACCCGTCAATGTCAGGCTGACGCGGTTGATGAGCGCCTCTCTGCCGGCTTCCACGGACGGCTTGAGTCCTTCACGCTGCAAGCGGGCAAACACAAAGCGATCGATCTCGTTGGCCGCCCGGTCGTTGAACTCGCTCTTGGGCACGCGGGATTTCTCCGGCGGTATGAAGGCCCAGTGAGGCTTGTATTTGGCGCCTCGATCGATCCAGGCACGCAGCAACTCGATCTGATCGTCGGTCAGCTTCTTGTGGGTTTCCAACGGCGGCATCCGGTCATCCGGATTCATCGCCGTGATGCGCTTGATCAGCTCGCTCTTATCGGGATTACCGGGAACGATCGCATGTTTGCCGGGAGATTCCGGCAATTCACCGTACGCAGTATCGGGCAGGTCCAGTCGCAATCCCGCCTTTCTTGCCTTGGCGTCCGGACCATGACAGCGAAAGCAGTTGTCCGACAGCACCGGCCGCACATGCCAGTTGAAATCGATTTCGTCCGGCACCGAAGCCGTCTTTTGGTGGCTCGAACAAGCTCCAAGCATCGCCGCGCACAACAAAACCGCAGCTGCGCCTAGCGCATATCTTTGCAACATTGCGATGAACATCAATGGCGCTCTCATTAGATTTTGACCGCGGCGACAGCCCCTGAGCCGTCCCGTCCTTATACGGGTGACAAATATCTAATACAAGCGTCAATGTGCTATTTTGTGGGCGACGGCGTCGGCATCAAGGCCGGCAGCCCACCGGTCCGCGTTTCAATCCGGAAAATCTTATCGTGGATTTCCTGGATTAAACGGCGTAAATAACAGGCGATTCGTGTCGCGGCGGAGTTGAGCGTAGGGTGGCAGGACAGTAATCCCGGCGCGGCATCGCACAATCTGTCGCGCTTCCGGGTCTGCGCTATAGTCGACGCGGGCGGTGAAACCATACAGTCGTAAAACACCATTGCTCGAAGCAACCCTAGCTGGCGGCCGCGCATTCATCACGGTTGCGGTTTATCTGCATGGCCGTGGTCTCCCCCGTCCAATGCTATTCTGGAAGCGCCCGGGTTACGCGGCGATTTGGAACTGACTATGCCGAGCAACGTGTCCTCTTCGAAAATGCTTCCCAGCCGTGAGCTGGAAACCCGAGTCCGTCTGCTCAAATCCGCGATCGTTGCGTTCTCGGAATTCGGCTACGAAGGCGCATCGCTGCGAACCATCGCGGAGGACGCAGGCGTCTCCTTCCAACTCATCACTTATCACTTCGGCTCCAAGGACGAACTGTGGACCGCAGCTGTAGATGAAGCCTACCGTCGCTACGCCGAGTCGGGCCGCAGTCTGGGTTTCGATCTTTCCGGGGATTTGCGCGAGCAGTTCCGCAATCATCTGCAACTGCTGCTGACGATGTCGCTGGGCAATCCGCATCTACGCAAGATCCTGACGCAGGAACGCCTTGCGCGCAGCGACCGCTATTCTCGAGTGTTGAAGCCCAAGCTCATCGAGATGATGCACATCCTGGCGTTCCCCTACTTCGAGCAAGTGGTGAAGCTGGGCATTATTTCGCGGGTCTCACCGCGACAGCTGCAACTGTTATGGCGCAGTCTCGTTGCGGCCAACATCATCATGCCCGACGAGATCGAACTGTGCATCGGCTTGCCGGCAGGCAGCGCTGAATCAATCGAGGCGCAGGTCGATCTGGTCTTCAGCCTGATGACCCAAGGCACGGGTCCCGATCTGCTGGCCGATTCGAAGCCCAGTGCGCAAGGCAAAACAGAAAAGCCTTCGCGCCGTAAGCCCGGCAAAGCTTCGGACAAGGAACGCACCCACGTCTGGGGTGAACAATACTCGGCATTGCCAGCTTCGCAGCTGCAACGGCTGAGTCAGCTCGAAATAGAAAACGAACATTTGAAACGCATGGTCGGAGAACTCACTCTGCAAGCGCGCATGCGCCCGTCGGGGAAAGCCGAAAAGGCGAAGTAGATGATAGCCGTCAATCTCCGAACGATGCACTGCTAAAGCAGTTGCCAGAAGATTAGGTAAGCGTGGCTCAAGCCACGGGGTATTTAATCTCCGAACGATACACTGCTAAAGCAGTGCATCGTTCGGAGATTGGTGGGCGGTACAGGGATTGAACCTGTGACCCCTGCCGTGTGAAAGCAGTGCTCTACCGCTGAGCTAACCGCCCGGATACCGGGGACGTATAGTTTATGGACCGACCCACAGGCGGTCAACGAGGAAGGCCGATTGCGGCCGCACTTATTGGGCCGGGGGCCGATTCACCATGACCCAGTACACGCCCAGCTGGCTCACGGCGTCCAGAAAGGCGCTGAATTCGACGGGTTTACGCACGTAGCTGTTGGCGCCGAAGTTGTAGCTCGCGATCACGTCGGCTTCCTGGCTGGAGGAAGTCAGGACCACGACCGGCAGTATGCGGGTGCGCTCATCGGCTCGCAGCCGCTTGAGCACGCCGATCCCGTCCAGCTTCGGCAGTTTCAGATCCAGCAGGACGATGGTGGGCGTCATGGAAGTATCGCGGCCCGCGTACTTGCCTTCGCCGAACAGAAATTCGATTGCCTCGACTCCATCGCGAACCACGATGATCTCATGCCCGAGCGGGTGCTTGCGCAGGCTGAGCAAGGTGAGCTCTTCGTCGTCCGGATTGTCTTCTACCAGCAGTATGTATCGTTGATTCATCACGATCCTTCGTCGTTATGCGAATTATTGGGCTGTAGGCTGTATAGGCGAGAGGTTGAGCCTGTTCTATGAATTTCTGCAAGTCCGTGCAAATTCGTAGGCCCTCATGGCAGCAACGCCGATGCAAGGCGGCCGGCGCGCTTATTCCCTATCTACAGCCTACAGTCTACGGTCTACAGCCTCTCAGTGTCCGTCCGCAACTCCGCCAACGAGCCCTAGGAGCTCTTCGGTTTTTGCCCGCATGAGCCCTGCGTCCGCTCTGCTTTCGACGTTCAGCCTGATCAGGGGCTCGGTATTGGACGAGCGCAGGTTAAAGCGCCACTGCGCGAATTCCATCGACAGCCCATCTGTAAATTCAATGTTCAGCGCCTCCGGCTGATAGCGCTGCCGCGCGCGCTCGATCGTTGCCCTGGCATCGGTCACCTTGCGGTTGATCTCCCCGCTGGCGGGAAATCTCTTCATGCGCTCGCCCACCAGCGCCGATAGCGGCTGGCCGGCTTCGCACATGATTTGCGTCACCAGCAGCCAGGGCACCTGGCCGCTGTCGCAATAGCCAAAATTGCGGAAGTAATGATGCGCGCTCATCTCTCCGCCATACACCGCATCCGCCTCGCGCATCACGTCCTTCATGAACGCGTGACCGGACTTCGATTGCACCGCGACACCGCCCAGCTGCTTGACTATGTCCAGCGTCGCCCAGGTGAGGCGCGGGTCGTGCACGATGCGCGCGCCGCGTTCGCGCTTCAGAAATGCCGATGCGAGCAAGCCCACGATGTAGTAGCCCTCGACAAACCCGCCGCTCTCATCGAACAGAAAGCAGCGATCGAAATCTCCGTCCCAGGCCACGCCCAAATCCGTCCCGTGGCGCCGAATAGCTTCGATGGTCGCGGCGCGATTGTCTTCGAGCATCGGGTTGGGAACGCCGTTCGGGAACCGGCCGTCGGGCTGATGATTGATCTTGATGAATTCGAACGGCAGATGCGGCTCAAGCTTGTCGATGACGGCGCCCGCACCGCCATTGCCGGCATTCACCACGATGCGCAGTTTTTTCAGCTTGCCGCGATCAAGGTAGGACAGAAGGTGTTGAAGGTACTTGCTGTCGACATCGAGCTCATGGCGGGTTCCCGAACGCACGGCCGGGGAAAAGGCATTCGACTCGGCAATGCGCTGAATATCCTTGAGGCCCGTGTCGCCACTGATCGGCCGCGATTGCTGGCGTACGAACTTCATTCCGTTGTAATCCGGCGGATTGTGACTTGCCGTCACCATGATTCCGCCATCCATCTGTTCACTGAACGTAGCGAAATACACCATCTCGGTGCCGCACAAACCAATGTCGTATACATCGACCCCGGAATCGAGCAGGCCCCGTGTCAGAGCGCCGCAAATCTCATCGCTCGACAAGCGAATGTCGCGACCGACCACAACGCGCTTGGGTCTGAGCCATTCGGCATAGGCGCGACCGACGCGATACGCCACATCGGGATTCAATTCCGCCGGGATTCTGCCGCGATAATCGTAAGCTTTGAAACCGGCGATGGAAGTCATAGGGCGTGCGGGCGTGAAAGAATAAGTTCGGAATTCGGAACGTCAATATCTAAAGTTCAATCTGTTTCGATCTCTCATCCTTTGCATCAACATACCGCAGCTTCGCGACGCGACACAAGGTCATCCCTTCGCCCTCCCGCTCTCACGTTTTCCCGCTCTCTCGTCCATAGCGATCTTCCAGGCGCACGATATCGTCTTCGCCCAGATAGGAACCGGACTGCACCTCGATGATATTGAGCGGAATCTTGCCGGGATTCTCGATGCGATGCTGCACGCCCAGGGGAATGTAGGTGGATTGATTCTCTTCCAGCAGGAAAATCTCCTCGCCCCGGGTGATTTTTGCCGTTCCCGACACCACGATCCAATGTTCGGCGCGGTGATGATGCAGCTGCAGCGACAAAGAAGCGCCGGGCTTGACCATGATGTGCTTGACCTGAAAACGCTTGCCGGCGTCGATGCTGTCGTAGCTGCCCCAGGGACGAAACACTTCGCGATGCAAAGCCGATTCCGAACGGCCCTGCTGTTTCAATTGCTTCACCAGACGTCCAACGTCCTGGACTCGGTCTTTGGGTGCAACCAGCACCGCATCCTTGGTTTCCACGACGATGTGATCTTTCAGACCCACTGCGGCGACCAGGCGGCTCGTCGATTGTATGTAACAGCGCTGCGAGTCTTCGATGAGCACATCGCCGATGCACACATTGCCTTCGCCATCGGCCGGAATCGCCTCGTGCAGGGCCGACCATGAGCCCACGTCGCTCCAGCCGGCATCCAGCGGCACCACCACGGCGTGACGGGTCTTCTCCATCACCGCGTAGTCGATGGAATCGCTGGGGCACTCGCCAAATTCCTTCGCCGGCAGCCGGGTGAACGTTAAATCCTGTTTCGACGCCGCCAAGGATCGGGTGCACGCTTCATAGATCGCAGGCACGTGCGCGCGCAGTTCACTCAGCATCACGCTGGCGCGGAACAGGAACATGCCGCTGTTCCAGTAATATTCGCCCGAATCCACGTATTTTTGTGCCGTTGCCAGGTTCGGTTTCTCGACGAACTGCGCCACGGGATAGGGAGCAGATGCCGCGGGACTGCGCCGAATGTATCCGTAACCGGTTTCGGGACGATGCGCGACGATTCCGAATGTGACGAGCTGGCCTGATTGCGCCGCCTGGTATCCGACGCGGACGGCCGCATGAAATGCCTTGATGTCGCGGATCACGTGGTCCGCCGGCAAAATCAGCAGCACGGGATCGGTATCGGCGGCTGCGGCCTGGGCCACTAACGCCGCAATCGCAACGGCGGGAGCGGTGTTGCGCCCCACCGGCTCCAACACAATGGCACTCGCCGTGACGCCCGCTTCGAGCAGCTGTTCGGCGACCAGAAACCGATGATGCTCGTTACAAACCACGATGGGTGCACCGACCTCCGCAATATCGCGCACCCGCGCGAGCGTCTCCTGCAACATCGTGCCCTTCGCGACCAAGGGCAACAACTGCTTGGGATAAAGCTCACGGGAGAGCGGCCATAAGCGGGTGCCGGAACCACCGGAAAGGATGACAGGGATGAGCATGGGAAGGTTAGTGGATAGTCGATAGTGGATAGTGGCTAGTCAGATCAAGACCAAGGACGAGGCGTTCGGTGCCCGGAAGCCAAATATAGCGGAAAGTACGCGTCGGACGTCGCAACTGGTCTCTATTCTGACTATCCACTATCCACTATCGACTATCCACTTCCCGCCATCCGCTATCCGCTATCCCTTCAACCGCCCCGTCGTCTCCAGATAGTTCACGATTCGCAGCACGCAGTCCTCGATGCTCTGCTTCGAGGTGTCGAGCACCAATTCGGCGGCATCGGGGGCTTCGTAGGGCGAGCTGATGCCGGTGAAGTTCTGCACCAGGCCCTTGCGCGCACGGGCGTACAACCCTTTGGGATCCCGGCGTTCGCATTCTTCGATGGGCGTGCTGACAAAGACTTCGACAAAGTCTCCCGGTTCGACCAGCTCGCGCACCATGCGCCGGTCGCTGCGGAAGGGAGAGATAAACGCGGTGATGACGATCAGACCCGCGTCGACGAAAAGCTTGGCCACTTCGCCGATGCGGCGAATGTTCTCGACCCGTCCCGCGTCGGAGAAATCCAGATCCTTGTTCAAGCCATGCCGCACATTGTCGCCATCCAGCAAGTAACTGTGATGACCGCGCCTGAACAATTCCTGCTCCAGCGCGTTGGCCACCGTCGATTTACCCGCACCGGAAAGACCGGTCAGCCACAAAATGCACGGCTGCTGGCTCTTTTGATTGGCGCGCTGCTGGCGGCTGACATTGAGCGGTTGCGCATAGATGTCATCCTGCACACCGGCCGAGCGCACTGCAGAGCTGCGGCGAATCATCCCCGCCCCCGCCGTCGCATGCGTCAAACGATCCAATACGATGAAGCTGCCGGTTTCCCTGCAGGCTTCGTATACGTCGTATGCAACGGTCTGGCTCAGCGCAATCCGGCAAACGCCGATTTCGTTGAGCTTCAGTTCCTCCGCTGCATGCCGCGACAAATCGTTCACATCGACGCGATACTCGATTTTCAAGACCATGCCGCGCACATAGCGATGAGAAATCTTGAAATCATAGGTTTTCCCCGGCAGCAGGGGCTGATCGGTCATCCACAGGATATGGGCGTCGAATTGCTTGCCCACGCTGGGTGCGCGATCGGGATGGACGAGCAGGTCGCCGCGGGCGATATCGATCTCATCAGCCAGTGTGACCGTGACAGCCATCGCTGTCTGCGCCTCATCGAGCTCGGCGTCGTAGGTGACGATGGATTTCACCCGACTGACGCGGCGCGATGGAAGCGCCATTATCGGATCGCCGACGCGCAGCGAACCCGACACCAGCGAACCCGCATAGCCCCGAAAATCGGCGCTGGGACGGCTCACCAGTTGCACCGGGAAGCGCAGGTCCGTCCCGCGGTCGCGGCTCACGTCCACCGTTTCCAGAATCTTCAGCAGCGTCGCGCCGCTGTACCACGACAACTGATTCGACGCGGTGACGACATTATCGCCGCGTAGGGCAGAGACCGGAACCACGCGGACATCCGCGATCCCAAGGCCGCGCAAGAAGACCCGGCATTCATGTGCGATCTTGTCGAACACGTCCTCGTCAAAACCCACCAAGTCCATTTTGTTCACCGCGACCACCACATGCTGCAGTCCCAACAGCGAGACAATGAAGCTATGGCGGCGCGTTTGCACTTGCACGCCGCGCGCGGCATCGACCAGGATGACGGCGAGGTCTGCGGTTGACGCGCCGGTTGCCATGTTGCGCGTGTATTGCTCGTGACCCGGCGTGTCGGCAATGATGAATTTGCGGCGGTCGGTATCGAAATAGCGATACGCCACATCGATGGTAATTCCCTGCTCACGCTCGGCTTGCAATCCATCGACCAGCAATGCCAGATCCACTTCCTCGCCCGTCGTGCCCCAGCGCACGCTGTCCGCCCGCACCGCGGCGAACTGGTCTTCCAAAATCTTCTGCGAGTCGTACAGCAGCCGCCCGATCAACGTGCTCTTGCCGTCATCGACGCTGCCACAGGTAATGAAGCGCAGCAGGCTCTTTTTTTCCTGCTTGGCTATGAACTGACGAACTGGAATGGCGGACATGGGGCGTAGTGATTAGCGGATAGTGGATAGTGGATAGTCAGAGTGTGCTCATTGAAATGGGATACGCAAGCGCATGTGCCTATCAGTAAGATCGGCTGAAGATGGGCCTAAGAGCATCGTCGTTTCTGGCCCATGTTGTTAACAAATTAAAACTGCACCGGATGCGCCCGCCTTTCTGACTATCCACTATCAATTATCGACTATCCACTTCCCTCAGAAATACCCTTCCCTCTTCTTCTTCTCCATCGAGGCGGATTGGTCGTGATCGATGGCGCGGCCCTGGCGTTCGGACGTGCGGCTTTCGAGCATTTCTCCGATGATGTCTTCGACGGTGGAGGCATTTGATTCCATCGCGCCGGTCAATGGATAGCATCCGAGGGTACGAAAGCGAATCTTCTCATTGTGCGGCCGTTCGCCGGGCTCAAGCGGTAACCGGGCGTCGTCCACCATCAGCTTCATACCCCCGCGCGTGACCACGGGACGTTCTTTGGCGAAGTACAGGGGCACCACCGGAATACGTTCTTTGTGGATGTACATCCAGACGTCCAGCTCGGTCCAATTCGACAACGGGAACACGCGAATGCTCTGTCCCCTGTCGATCCGGCTGTTGTACAGATGCCAGAGTTCGGGGCGCTGGCTGCGCGGGTCCCAGCGATGATTCTCATCGCGGAACGAGAATACGCGCTCCTTGGCGCGGGACTTTTCCTCATCGCGCCGTGCGCCGCCGAACGCTGCATCGAAGCCATACTTGGTGAGCGCCTGCTTCAGCCCTTCGGTCTTCATGATGTCGGTGTACTTGCTGCTGCCGTGGGTGAATGGCGTTACGCCGCGCCTGAGTCCGTCTTCATTGACGTGAACGATGAGTTCCAGCCCCAGCTCCCGGATCCGCTGATCGCGAAACGCGATCATTTCGCGGAATTTCCACGTGGTGTCGATATGCATCAAGGGAAACGGCGGCTTTCCCGGATAGAACGCCTTCATCGCCAGATGCACCAGCACCGAGGAGTCCTTGCCGATCGAATAAAGCATCACCGGCTTTTCAAATTCGGCAACTACTTCCCTGATGATGTAGATGCTCTCGGCTTCCAGCTCCTCCAGATGTGTCAGACGGCGATCAGGCATAACAAATGGTCGGCAAATTGCGATTTTTAAACGTGGGCAGCTTCGATCATCCCTGCAGTTCGATCATCCGCGTTGTGATGCGTCCGGCGGATATATGGCCGGAAACTGCGCAGGTGATATTCAGGTCACAGCAGGGCAGGAAGTTTGCCGGGGGCATGCCGCCCGCGTTCAATCGATTGGGCATGAGGAGAGAAGGGGGGGGAATGAAGGGGGAAGAAGCGGATAGTAGGTAGTCGATAGTGGATAGTCAGATCGGCGTGACGATGGTTGTTGATTTCTGTTATGGCTTACTGACTTGATGTCTAAGCGTTCCGATTATTGACGTGAGGAGCTTTCCTACTTCTGCTACCCGTTTTTCTATTTCTGATGCACTCGCCAAGTAGCCTAGTTTGTGGGCGATATGAAGCTGAGTTTCCAGTTCGGCACAGGAGCCTCGGGCTATGTACAGGAACCGCAGAAGTTCCTTTGCCGAGCCGCGTGCGGCGCCTTCCGCAATGTTGCTGGGAATCGATATAGCGGCCCCGCGAATCTGAGCCCCTAGCCCGAACAGCTCGAATGTGGGAAACGTTGCGCTGATCTGGTGGGCCGATAGGGCTAGGTCCACAGCCTTTTGCCACACGATCAGTTCCTTGTGATTGCCCGCCGGCCGTGGCCCTGTCAGATCCCGGTGTTTGCTCATGGAGCCATGCTCCATGATTTTGAGCGCTACTAGGCGCGGGAAAACTGCGCGTTCATGCAGCATTGGCCGCCGGTCCCTTTCTGACTATCCACTAT
>FTFH01001595.1_pt1 | contig 21754 bp, 19 predicted proteins | sample 1640371 | NCBI WGS metagenome assembly FTFH01 (sample SAMEA3914816, study PRJEB12502) | metagenome | biome: forest; material: soil | place: USA | collected 2011-09-16 | depth 0.3 m | reverse complement strand
TAACCTTCGATCGATCAGCGCCACAGCGCATATCGACTTGTGCGGGCACTCAACAGTGTCGCGCAGTCGCTTGCGAGTAAGGGTACCCTATAGCATCTTGGTTCCCAAATTCGGTTGGCATTGCCTACGTCAAGATCAATACCTGGGAGGTTGCATGGCATACGTATGGGCTCCGCGAAATGCTCCGGCTGTCGAAGTGCAAGACAGCGCCGAGCGTTTCCCAGTGCATCGCATCTACTGCGTCGGCCGCAACTACGCAGCCCATGCGCGTGAAATGGGCAACGATCCCACTCGCGAGCCGCCGTTTTTTTTCTCCAAGCCGGCCGATGCCATCGTGCCAAACAACACGACCATTCCTTATCCGCCGCGCACCCACAATTTGCATCACGAGATCGAGTTGGTGGTTGCGATCGGCACCGGCGGGGCAAATATTTCCACCACTACCGCCTTGGACCACGTTTACGGCTATGCGGTGGGAAACGATCTCACGCGGCGCGATCTGCAATCCGCGGCGCGCGATAAAGGCCTGCCATGGGACACCAGCAAGGGATTCGATCGCTCCGCGGCCATTGCGGCCATCCGGCCGGTGAGCACCGAAGGACATATCTCGCGGGGCGCCATCTGGCTGAAGGTAAATGACGACCTCAAGCAACAAGGCGATATCGCAGACCTGATCTGGAGTGTGCCGGAAATTATCGCGGAACTTTCCAGCTTGTTCGAATTGGTTCCGGGAGACTTGGTGTACACCGGCACACCCGCAGGTGTTGGCGCCATCAAATCCGGCGATCGCATGGAAGGCGGAATTGCCGGCTTGCAAACATTAGTAACCTGTATCGCTTGACGATTGCTCGCATCGCCGCGCGCAGGCGAAGAGGGCTTCCCTACCTCAGGTGCAACCGCGTAGCAGGAACAGTCCGAGCAGCACCGGAATCGGCACACCGAGTAACCACAACAGAATCCAACCGGCTTTTCCTGCGGCTTTCTTAGTGTTGGCGGCAAAAGTACGCATCGGGGGTTCCCCTCCAAACATGTTTACATTTCAGTCGCATGTGCTTGAGGGAACGTCGGGGCGCAACTGAAGTTCCGCTGCGGATGGAGCAGGTATTGAGCGGCATCGCACATTCGCCGTTAAGCACCCCTGCGAGCCCGTGATCCTTAGCTGCGGAGCTTTAGTCTTTGCGGTATTTTTCGCCGATGCGGCGATAGGCCTCGCGAAACGGTATGCCTTGTTGTACAACAAGAGCGTTCGCTTCGGCGGCCGCATGGATCGAAGCATCGAGCTGAATGCGCTCCGGGCGAAAACTGATCTGTTCGAGCGCGAGCGGCAGAATCGCCAGCGTATCCAGGCACAAATCGATGCCGCGAAACAGCGGCACTTTTATCAATTGCAGATCACGCTGATATCCCGAAGGCAGCTTCGCCACGATCCCCAGTACTTCAGTGAGACACGCTTGTGCCGAAGCGGTGCGGCCGCGGATCAATTCGAAGACGTCAGGATTGCGTTTCTGCGGCATGATCGACGAACCGGTGGTAAATGCTGCCGGCAAATCCACGAAGCCGAATTCACGCGTATAAAACAGCAGCAGATCGTTGGCGAGACGGCCGACGTCCTGCATCACCAGCGAGATTTCAAACAACACGCTCGCTTCCGCTTTGCCGCGGGATAGTTGCACGGCGGTCACCGGTTCATGCACTTCGTCAAAGCCCAGCGCTGCACGCGTGGCTTCACGACTGATGGGCAATCCAGGCGTGCCATAACCTGCTGCAGATCCCAATGGACTTTTCTGAATGCGCTTCTGTACGCGCCGCAGTGCAGCCGCATCATCTAGCAACTCCGACGCGAATCCCTGCGCCCACCAGGTAACCGACGAAGGCATCGCCTGTTGCATATGAGTGTAGCCCGGCAACGGCACTTCGGGATGCCGGGCCGCGAGTGCATCCAGCGCCTGTGCTACCGCGCAGGTGCGCAGCGCCAGCTCTTCAACGGCATCGCGCATATACAAGCGCAACGCAGTAAGTACTTGGTCGTTGCGTGAACGGCCTGCATGCAAACGGGCACCCGCGGGACCGGCGCGCTGAGTCAACAAATTTTCCAGCGCTGTCTGCCCGTCTTCATGCTCCAGCTTCACCTGCCATTCGCCGCGCGCGTGAGCGGCACCAATTTCCTCCAGGCCCGTGACAATGAGCTGCAGATCGGCAGCGTTCAATAATCCCTGCTGATGCAACATCCGAGCGTGCGCAATCGATGCGCGCACGTCATAAGCGACCAGCCGGTTGTCGAGCGCATGATCTTCGCCCGCCGTGTACCGCAACACGCGTTCATCGAGCGGGGCGCCTTTATCCCACAGACGTGTCATATGTTTTCTATCCGGCCTGTTGTTCCGCCAGCGTGAGCGCATTGATATCTTCGACGATCAATGTTCCGGTGCCCTCGTTGGTGAATACTTCCGCAAGCACGCTGTCGGGAGATTTGTACGAAATGACGTGCACGCGGCGTACACCGCCACGGATTGCGTCTTCAATGGCTTTGGCTTTCGGCAGCATGCCGTCTTTGAGGCTGCCCTCATCGCGCAAGCGCTTAAGTCCGTTCAGATCAGTGAATGACACCACGCTGCGCGGGTCGTCCAACGACTCCAGAATGCCAGGCGCGCCGGTGCACAGGATCAACTTCTCGGCTTTAAGCGCCGCGCCGATGGCGGCTGCGACTGTATCCGCGTTGATGTTAAGCAGCATGCCGTCGTTATCGGCTGAAACCGGACTGACCACGGGCATCAAGCCGTCTTCGAGCAGCTGCTGTAGCACCTTCGCATCGACCAAATCGATGTCGCCCACAAAGCCGTAGTCGACCTTTTCGCCCTCGATGACTACCGGGGGACGCTTATGAGCCCGAATCAGCCCCGCGGCTACGCCGCTGACGCCGACCGCGTTGATTTCCAATTCGCGGCACATCGCCAGAATCTGAGTGTTGACTAATCCATTGAGCACCATGCTGGTGATCTCGATCGATTTCGCGTCGGTGACGCGGCGGCCAGCGATCATCTTGGCCTCGATGCCCAAAGACGCCTGGATGTCGGTGAGCTGCGGCCCGCCGCCGTGCATCAACACCACTCGGATGCCAACTTGATGCAGGATGGCCACTTGCTCCATCAACGAATGCATGAGAGCGGGATCACCAAACACTCCGCCACTGGCTTTGATGACAAATATCTTGCCCTTGTACATACGGATGTAAGGCGCAGCGCTGCGCAACGCACGCACGGCAATGGACGGATCGGAACGATGATTCACCGCTTTGAGCTCCAGTAGTAACAACTAGTGAATAGGGGATAGTCGATAGTGGATAGTCAGATCAAGACCAGAGCATTTCTGATCCACTAGTCACTATCGACTATCCACCTATCCCCTCAACAACCTATACAACACTGCCATCTGCACGACCATACGATTGTAAGCTTCTCGGACGACCACGCTGCGCGGGCCTTCCAGCACCTCATCGGCTACCGCAACGTTGCGTCGCACCGGCAGGCAATGCATGAAGCGGCACTGCGCGTCGGTCGATTTGAACCAGCTCTCCTTGACCAGCCAGTCGCCGAGATATTCGCGCAGCCGTGTCTCCGCTTCGGCATCGCCGTAATGCTGCGGTGAGCCCCACTCTTTGGCATAAACCACATGGGCGCCTTCGAGCGCTTGATTGCGATCGCTAGTCTCGCTGACCGAGCCGCCGCTGCTCAGCGCGGCTGCGCGCGCCTTGTCCATCACGGCCTGCGGAAGAGCGAACCCGTCGGGCCGTAGCACCACTACTTCCATTCCGCGCATCGCGGCCATATGCACCGTGGATGCGGGAACGGCAAGGGGCAGGGCGCGTGGATGGTTCACCCAACTCAGCACGAATTTGCCGCGTTCCGGAACTCGTAACTCGTCCATGGTGTGCCAGTCGGCGAGCGCCTGACAGGGGTGATTCATCGCAGATTCCATGTTCACCAACGGCTGATCGCACAGCTCGGCCATCATCTTGAACTGGGTCTCCGCCAGATCTGCGGGTAGATTGCGCATTTCGGCGAACATGCGAATTCCCACGGCGTCGCAGTAAGAGGCCAGCACCGGCACCGCCTCGCGAACATGCTCGGCCGCGGCACCATTCATGACGGCGCCGGCACGCGTTTCCATTTGCCAGGTCCCTTGTCCAGGCGTCACGACGAACACCGAGCCGCCCAGCCGCATCATGCCGCTCTGAAAGGACGCGAGCGTGCGCAGCGAAGGATTCAGAAACAGCAGCCCGAGCACCTTGCCTGCCAGCGCCTGCGGTTGAGGATGTTCCTGCAGGCGCGCGGCGAGACCGAGCAGGTCCTTCACCGCGTCGCGTTTGAAATCGGCCAGATCGAGAAAGCGTTGCATGGGTTTTAGTGGATAGTGAATAGCGGATAGTGGATAGACAGAGCGATCAGGCGCGGATGCGCAGCAGAGCATCGCGCAATTGTTCCACATGTTCTGAGCGCAATACGAAGGGCGCGAGAATGCGGACGATGTTTGGATCGCCGCTGGTGCCGGCGAGAATGTTCAGCTCGAGCAGTTCTGCCTGTACGTCCTTCGCGGGTCTTTGGGTGCGCAACCCCAGTAACAAGCCGGCGCCCTGGATGCTCGTCACCGGACCGACGATGCAACGCTCGCGCACTTGTTGGGAACGCTCGCGCACGTTCTGCAGCAGATTTTCCGATTCGATGATGTCGATAACGGTTTCAACGATTGCGCAAGCCATCGGACCGCCGCCAAAAGTGGTTCCCAGATCGTCGGTTTTGAGGCAGCTTGCTACGTGATCTGAAATCAAAACCGCAGAGACGGGAAAACCCGCGCCTAGAGCTTTCGCGGTAGTGATGATATCCGGAGTGATGCCATACATGTTCGCCGCGAATGGGTGCCCGACGCGGCCCATGCCGCATTGCACTTCGTCGAAAATCAAAATCGTGCCGTTCTCGGAGCAGCGAAAGCGCAGAGCTTCGAGAAACGGCTTGGGTAAATCCACCGCGCCGGCGACCCCTTGCACCGGCTCGACGATCACCGCTGCGATCTGATCGTCCACGATTTTGAACACTGCATCGACATCGCCGCGCGGAATGAATTGGACCTCAAACGGCGTTTGCGGAAAGCCGTACCATTTCTTCTTGGCTCCCCAGGTCAGCGCACCCGCCGCGGCCGTACGGCCGTGAAAACTGCCTTCAACGGCGACGACTTTGGTGGCACCTGTGGATTTGAATGCCAGCTTCAGGGCATTTTCGTTCGCTTCGGCGCCGGAGTTGACGAAGAAAATCGTGTCCAGCCCCAAGCCACAGAATGTAGCAAGGCGGGCGGCGGCACGGCGGCGCACCTCCAACGGCACCGCGTTACTTTGAAATGCCAGCGAAGTCGCCTGCTCAGTCAGAGCCCGCACCCAACGCGGATGACCGTAGCCCAATGCTGCGACGGCATGACCGCCATACAGATCGAGCACGCGGCGGCCCTGCGGTGTATGCAGATACACGCCTTCGGCACGACTCACCTCCAGCGGAAATTGTGCATAGACAGGGGCGAGGCGGTCGAGGGCGGCTCTGCCCGGCGTCATATCGTTCTTCACTGGTTGTTGCATAGTTGCTCCTAGTGATAGGGAGTAGTGATCAGGGGGTAGGGGGCAGCAAGAGTCGGATCAGAAGCGCTTCTCTTAATTCTGACTACCCCCTACCCCCTGATCACTACCACCTTCTTCTTCCTCACGTCCATCCCGCGGCAGGTGCCGTCAGGCCTGCCGTTTCCGCCAAACCCAGCAAACGATTCATCCATTGCATTGCGCCGCCCGCGGCCCCTTTGACCAAATTGTCGATGACGCACATGACGGCGATCGTCGATCCGTCGGCGACCGCGCTCAGCCGGGCGAAATTGCTGGCCGCCACATCTTTCACGCGCGGCATTTCAGCGCCAACGCGGACGAAAAAGGCATTCTTGTAATAGTCGTTGAGCACTGCGATCAGATCGGCAGTTTTGATTGCATTGCGTGCCGTCGCTTGAACCGTCACATGAATGCCGCGGGCAAACGGCCCGGAATGCGGCACGAAGGAGAAGTCGGCGACGCTGCCACTGGCGGCATGCGCCAATGCCTTGATCTCTGGCGTGTGGCGATGGCTCAGCGCGTTGTAGGCATACAGATCGCTATGCCGCTGCGGATGATGTGTCCCCGCCGTTGGCGTGCGGCCTGCACCGGTGCTGCCGGTGACGCCCGCAACGAACAGTCGTGGCTCGATCAAGCCTAGCTTCAGCAATGGGACGCTGGCCAGCAACACGGCCGTTGCAAAACAGCCTGGATGAGCGACGTAAGGGGTGGATGCTTGCGCCAGATGTTCCGGAACCGCGCAGCTGAATTGAGCAAGCCGCGCGGGTGCGCCGTGCGGATGTTTGTATACCTCTTCATACGCCGCCGCAGTGGTGTAGCGAAAATCTGCCGAGATATCCACGAGCTTGGGGCCCGCGCCGCTTTTTTCCGCAGTCGTCAAAAACCCATCGAGCAGCTGAGCAGAAACACCGTGTGGTGCAGCTGCAAGCACTGCGCTTCCGGGTGTGCCACCGGCAAGATCGGCCGCGGCTTCCACGCTGGAGAATTTAAGATCCGCAATCAGAGGCGCGAGATGCGGGAATGATTTTGCGACTGGCTCCCCGGGCTGGCTGTCCGAAGTAATGGCTTGCAATGAGAGGTGCGGATGCCCCAGCACCAATCGCAACAATTCGCCGGCGACGTATCCGGTACCCCCGATGATGATGGCCGGAGTGCGCGAGCTCATTCCGCCACCGCTTTCGAGAGTTTTGCTTCGGACAGGCCGAGGCTCGCGATCACCTGATCGCCGAGCGCGGCGCCATCGACGATCGCATTGAACGCGGCCACCCCCATCTGCTCGCGAATGATCCGTACGCCCACATCATTGTCCGTGGACGGACCGGTCACCACGCTGGGTTCGATATGAAAACGCTCGCGCAGCAATTTCACGCCGCCCCACGCGGCCACCGGATCGTTCGCGGACAGTACGACAGAGGTCAGTGCTGCGCGGATGTCGGCTGCATTCAGAATGGCCTCCACTCCATAAGCGCCCAGCAAACCGTCGCCCAATTCGAAAACGATGACATCCGGTTGCCCTTCGGACATCGCAGTCAATAAGGCCCGTGTAATGGCAGGGCCGGTTTTCGCAGTCGTGGTGACAACGCCTAGATCGGTGAAGATCATGCTCTTCTCGGCGCCCGCATCTTCCATGGCGAGAATATCTCGGCGCAGTGAAACACCCGTGGCTTTGAACGCGTGGACGTTCAGCCCGCGATGATTCATGCGCGTGATGATTTGGCATGCGGCCGCGGTCTTACCTGCTTCCATGCAGGTGCCGGCGATAGCGACCACCGGCACCCCTCGTGTGTCGATCGTTGCCTCGTAGTTGAGGCGCTGATAGCCGACGCGTGCCGGCACGCCGATGCGCTCGCCCAAATAAGGAAATTGCAGCACCACGCCCAGCACGCGGCAATCGAAGGGCCGCCCTTTGTCCTGGTTGACCGAGTCGCACACTCCAAGCACGCCGCCGATATTCAGCAGTTGAATGATGTCGCCTTCCTTGACGGTCTCGGGCAAGTGTCCCGAATAGCCGAACAGCGCTTGGCGATGGCCGAGCGCACCGACGACGATGTCGCCCTTGGAGACTTTCGACATGCGGCCGCTGGTGAGCTCCAGCGTGTTGTAGGTCGACTTGTTGTTGAGCACCTCGACCACCAGCACGACACCCTCATCGCAAGGAATGTCGGTGGTTGCAACGCGCAACTCATATCCAAGATTGCACGCCTGTGCTACGGATGCCACTTTGTCGACGACGATGTTCTTCATCACTTAAGACTCCTAAAGCGCGCCGCGCTCACCTGCCGGCGCGCTGCCAGAACGATCCCGTCAGGGACAACATCTTCGAGAACCCGAGCGCATCGGCCGGCGTCCATTCGCCCGCCGCCTCGCCGTATACGCCCTTGGAAACCGCCATCAGCGAATGGGGCGAGGTCAACCCCTCGATAAATGCCGAGCCCGTTCGATAAAGCACCTTCACTTCACCGCTGACGCGCGCCTGCGAAGACACCAGCAGCGACTCGATATCGCGGCACACGGGGTCCAAATGCTGGCCTTCATGGACCAGATCTCCATAGGGGGACGCCACGAGATCCTTGATGCGCTGCTGCCGTGGTGTGAGTACCAGCTTTTCCAACTCGCGATGCGAATTCAGCAGCACTTCGGCGGCCGGTGCCTCGAACGCAACGCGGCCCTTAGTGCCGATGATGGTGTCACCCAAATGAATGCCGCGGCCGATTGCGAAGCGCGCACCTATGGTTTCCAGCTTCTCGATCAACGCCACCGGCGCAAGCTGTTCACCGTCGAGGCTGTCCGGAACACCTTTGGAATAGCCGATCGTGTGGCGTTGCGCGGGTTGCGGCTGTGTGTACGCGTTCTTCGAAAGCACCCAAGCGTCGTCGGGGATGCTGCCGTCCGAAGTCAGCGTTTCCTTGCCGCCGATCGTGACGCCCCACAGGCCGCGATTAACCGAATATGCAGCGCCATAGGGTGGGATGGATAATTTTCTATCCTGCAAATACTGCAATTGTTCGGGGCGCTTGAAGGCGCGATCGCGCACCGGAGCGAGGATAGTGAGATCCGGCGCCAGCGTGCGCAATGCCACTTCGAAACGCACCTGATCATTACCCGCCGCCGTACAACCATGCGCCACGATCTGAGTGCCGAGCTTGCGCGCCCATTCGGCGATGGTCTGCGCTTGCATCACTCGTTCCGCACCGACGCACAGCGGGTAAAGCTGCCCGCGTTTGATGTTGCCCATGATCAGGAATTTCAACACCTGATCGAAATATGCCTGGCGCGCTTCGACCAGAATGTGGTCCTTCGCTCCCAACGCGCGCGCGCGCTGGCCTAACACCTGTGCCGCATCCGCGTCGATGCCGCCGGTGTCGACAGTTACGGTGATGACGGGACGGCCGTACGTTGCGTTGAGCCATGGCACCAGAAAAGACGTGTCCAGGCCGCCGGAAAACGCGAGCAGGATGGGCTCGGAGCCCGCAGGTAAGTTCTCGGTCATGACTCTCTTTTAGATGTTGAGATGTTCGCGAAGGCGCTCGCCCAGCTTGCGCTGGGCGCGTCCGTCTTCGGTGGCGATGAAGATGGTGTCATCGCCGGAGATGGTGCCCGCCACTTCCGGCCAGCGCGCTTTGTCGATCGCGACCGCCACGCTTTGCGCGGTTCCCGTAGTCGTCTTGACCACTGTGATGGACGGGCCGGCGGTGCGCAGCTCCAATACGAAATTCGCAATCGCGCCGAACGGATTGACCAGCGATGCATCCTGGCGGTCCGGGACGATATAACGATCGGCAGTCTTCGCGACGCCGAGTTCACGCAGATCCCGGCTCACGCTGGATTGCGTGGCATCGAAGCCCTGCCGCTTCAGCAGCTTGACCAATTCGCCCTGATTGCCCACAGCCGACTCGCGCAGAATGCGCAGGATCGCAGCACGCCGCGCCATGAACTGGTTGGCGTCGCTGGTGAACGACTTGTCTTTGAGAGCATGCATAAATTCGCGCGCATGGTGCATAAATATGCGTCCCCTGTCAACAGCCCTGTTTACCCGGGCCGCAGATCGTGCGAACGTTAGCCGCTGTGCCGAATGAAGCTGTCACCTAAAGTCACTCCAATGTCTACATCACTTGATCTCGCCCGACGTTTGCTGGCGCTGTCGCAAACCGGCTTGCACTTTACGGAAAACGTGTTCGAGCGCGAGCGCTACCAAGAAGTGCAGCAAATCGCAGCGCAGCTGCTGGCTTTGGATTCCGGTCACGACGCCGCAGCTTTGCTCAGCGCTTGGCAGGTCGAGGACGGTTACGCCACGCCTAAAATCGATGTTCGCGGCGCAATATTTCGCGACGCTCAGGTGTTGCTGGTGCGTGAACGTTCAGACGGCAAGTGGACCATGCCGGGAGGTTGGGCGGATGTGAACGAAGGGCCGCGCCAAGCGGTCGAAAAGGAAATCTTGCAGGAATCGGGCTACATTGCATCAGCTGCAAAACTGGCCGCGGTGCATGACCGGGCAAAGCGCAATTATCCGGCGTTCCTATTTCACATTTGGAAACACTTCTTCATCTGCGACATCACTGCAGGTGAGCCGCGCACCAGCATAGAGACGGACGCGGTGGAGTTCTTCGATATCCGGCAATTGCCCGTGCTGTCCACCGGACGGACCACCGCGGAGCAAATCCTGCGAATGTACCAGCATCATCTGGACCGCTCTTTACCCACGGACTTCGATTGAGTTGAATAGCGGGTTTGCGCACCTCCGGGGGGAACCGCGCCGGTCCTTTCGCGTTTGGTGGGCACCGTCGTAAGTTTGAGGGCAGCTGGAGTGCCCGCGTTCAGCAGGAGTGCTCATGTCAAACTATCGTCTTATCAGCGGCGCACTTGCCGCCGCGGCATTGCTTCCCTCCTCCTTCGCCTTCGGTGCTGCATTCTCGCTGCTGGAACAAAGCGGGGGTAATTTGGGCACGGCGTTTTCCGGAACCGGAGCGGTGGCGGATGATGTAGCCGCGATTTACTTCAATCCGGCAGCGCTCGCTACGCTCGAGCGCCCCCAAGTTGCTGCGAGCGTCAGTGCCATCGATCTCACGACGCGCTTTCACGACTCAGCTTCCGCTGCCGCGTTCGGACAGGCACTGGGCAATGAAGGCGGCAATGCCGGAGGTTGGAATTGGGTGCCGGCTGTGTATGCCGGAGCACGAATCGCCCCCGACGTATACGCGGGGCTTGCCGTAAACGCGCCCTTCGGATTGAAAACCAACTACGACGGCAATTGGATCGGACGTTTTCAGGCGCTGAAATCCGAGGTGAAAACCCTCAACGTCAATCCTGCGCTGGCTTTTCGCCTGGGTCCGCACGTGACGTTTGCAGCGGGCGTGGACTATCAACATCTGCAGGCGGAACTGGGGAGCGCGGTGAATTATTCGGCCGTGGTTGCGCAAGGAGTGCAGCAGCTCGCAATTGCCGGCCAGCTCCCACCGTCGGCTGCTCCTGGCATCATCGCGGCGAATGCGGGCCTGCAAGGGCAGAGCACAGTGCGTGGCGACGACTCGGCCTGGGGTTACAACCTCGGCCTATTGTTAGAGCTTCCGACCAACACGCGGATTGGTTTAGCTTATCGTTCAACGATAACTTATCACGTCGAGGGCGATGTGACATTTACCGCGCCGACAGCGTCGCAGCCGACGGGCGGCGCAATTATCGCCGCGGCGGGCGCGCCCGGCGGTCCGCTATCGGCAGGTTCTACGCGGCTGGATCTCAAGATGCCCGATTCCGCAACGCTGTCCCTGGCCCAATCATTGACGAGTCAACTGCAATTGCTGGCGGATGTTGCTTGGACTGGATGGAATTCGATCCAGGAGATTCGCATCGTGCGCGACACCGCAGCCGTCGTCGCGGTCACGCCGGAGCGATGGAAGGAAACCTGGCGTTTTGCGCTGGGCGCGGATTATCAACTGAACCCGCAATGGAAATTGCGCGGTGGCGTAGCTTGGGACGCAAGTCCGGTCCCCAACGAAACGCGCACCCCGCGGTTACCGGACAACGATCGCACCTGGGTCGCTATCGGAACACAGTGGCGTCCGCTTACTGCGGTGGCTGTGGATCTAAGCTACGCACATCTGTTCGCGCGCGCCGCAGCGCTGAATCAGGCCGAGAGCAATCCGGCCGCGTACGGGCTGCTGCTCGGAGAACAGCAATCACACGTCGACATCGTCGGCTTGCAAGCGTCTTACCGCTTTTAGGCGCGCCTGCGGCTGGTCAATTTTTTTCGATGGTGTATTCCAGATCTGCGCTTTGGTGGCCGCCATGCTCGGTCTTGAGGGTCCAGTGATCGTTGATGGTGTAGCGCAGTTTCAAGGTATTGATCGATTCAGTGAGTGAAATGCCGTAGCTTACGAAGAGACGCGGCGAGAGAAACCTTCCCAGGACCAGCGCAGTGTTGTTGGTGCTGTCGGACTCGACGCCCACCTGCTGCAGCCCGATCCGCTCGCCGATTTTGGAAGCCAGATATCCGCCGCCCTGCAAGGCGAGCGAACTGCCCGTTGAAGTCGAACTCGAAGCCTGTGCGGTTTGCGCATCGTCGATCGAAGTGCCGACCAGCAGATAGGACAAGATGCGGGTTTGCGACATGGAGGGATCGGAGAAAAACGACACCCGCGGCGCATGTAGCGTGCCGCGTACGTTCAACCCAACTTTGATGCTCTGCGCCTCCATTTTGCGTTCCGCCACGATATCGAGGCCGGGATCGTCCAACGGAGTCGCATCGAACAGCAACCGGCCGCGTGTAATGTCTAGCTTCTGTCCATAAGCTTCGTATTTGCCGTTGGATACGGAGAGTTCGCCGCGGCCGACCGCGGATTCACCCCCGGTAGTCGTACCCACATTTCCGCCCAGCTGTCCTTGCAGCCCGAAGGCGTTGATCTGCACGTCCTTGCCCATGACGATTTTGATTTCGCTGTGGACCGAAAAGCCGCTGTTCTTGGTGGTGTGCGCCTCACTCATCATTCGGGCATCCGCAGAAAGCTGTTTTGCACCCCGCAGATCGACGGGCTGAATTTTCGCGCTGGGGATTTCAATCTCGCCCGTGGCATCGATCTTTTTGCCCTCCACCTTGAACTCCAGGTTCGGCGATGCGACTACTCGGTACTCGGGTAAGTCGGCGACCAGTAGATTATCGCCCTTTACCTTCAACGTTCCGTGGGAGGCATTGTTAGTCCAAGCAAGCGTTCCGCCGACGGCGAGCGCTCCTTCGCCGACATGCCCATCGCCGTCGAAAGTCAATTGATTGGATGCCAGTTGTACGGTGAGCTGCACCGCGCGCAACGCCAAATTGATGCGGTATAGATCGAGCTCACCCTCATGCAGTTTAATGGACCCCGCAAACTCGGGCTCCGCCAGCGTTCCGGTTACGCGCATGTCCGCATCGACATTGCCAGCCGCGCGATCGATATCCGCGATCAATGCCGGCAGCATCCGAATCTGGTTGGTGCGAGCCTGCAGTTGGGCCTGCAGCGGCATGTGCGTCAAAGCTTCGGTGGATTTGCGATCGAGGCGCGCCGATGCGCCAAGCGTAGTCTCATCACCAGAGCTGAGTTTCAGATTAGCAGTGATCTCTTCGGCTGCTGCGTGCAGTACAGCTTCCCCCGTGCCGATCTGGAAAGTCTCGACTTCAGCCAGCAATGGTTTGTACGCCACAGTGGCTTCATTGACGTTAATGCGTCCTTGCGCGGTCCACGGCTGGGTCGATTCCGCCGCCGCATTCAGATGCAGTCCCCAAGTGCCCGTGAAGTGCGCATCGTCTTCATCATCGGCGTTGAAGGCTCGCAGTGGCATGTCATCGCCGTCAGCCTGTACGCTCCATTTTCCTTCCTTGCTCCAAGAACCCTGCACACACAGGGGTTTTTCCGCAAGTAATAGACAGATCGGTTCCGCGGCGATTCGATCAGCGGCGACGCGCAAGGCAGCAGGACCCTGCAGGGTGATATTTTGCGTACCGTAATTGCGAGTGTGCTCGGCAGTTGTCAGTGCGCCTGTCCAGGCACCCTTGTCGTACTTCCCGGCAGCCGCCAACTTTACTGACCAAGGTACGTAACCTTGGCTGCCGGCAAGCGCGCTCGCGGTTAATTGCAATTCGTTGTGTTGCGCGGTTCCATTGCCGGAAATTTGAATCGCCTGCACGGTAATGTCGGCGTTGCCCGCACGTTGCGCGGCCACCTGAAAACTAGAGTGTTGTGCCTCGCTGCCCAGATGCACATCGGCTTTTCCGTTGACGCTCGCTGCGGTCCAATCCTGATAACGGAAGCCATCGGCGCTTAACGTCGCAACGATGGCTGGGGCGTCGGCGCTGCCCGTCGCGTGCCCCTCGAAGCGCATCCGTCCGGCGGCGTCGGGCAAGAGGTCCTTTAGCGCGTCGGCAGCGAAGGTCACCTTGAGGTCGACGGAGTCCTCCCAGCGTCCGCTTGCCCGAACGTGCGCAGTGCCCAATGCGGCTGCAGCATCATCGAACGTCCAGCCCTTTGCGGTGCGCTCGAACGTGCCCTGTCCCGTCAGTCTCTGCTCGCGCAGCGTACCCGCAAGTTGTTGTAACCGCGCCTTGAACCGCGCGGTGCTATCGATACCTCGGCCCTGGCTCTCCAGATCAAAAGCAACGCGGCCGGGGAAGTGCGAATCGATGAACTGCGGATTGAGATCTTTGGCGTTCACGTGCACTCGCCAATCGTGCGGAGCTTGCAGCAACAGTCGTCCATCGCCTTGCAGATTGCCGCCCCAAGCGTCGACGGAATAGCGTTGCAACAGCAGTTCTGTCCTGCTCAAGGTGCCGGCAATCTCCCCCTGCACCGCCGGAATTTTTAGTTCCTTGTGCTCGCTCGCGAGGCTCGCATTCATATCAAAGGCAAAAGGTTCTTTACCAGCGATGTGCAAGCGCCCGTCGGATTTCAGCAGCGGCCGCTCCCCAGACAGTGGCCATTGCAAGGACTTCCAACGGCCGGTCAGATTCACAGCCGGCGCGCTATCGAGCAGCCTGAGGGTGCCCGCAACCTCCAGTTCGCTCGCGGTTCCTTTAAGCGCGATACGGCTTGCGCCGATCGTCAACACGCGCTGTGCGAAGCTGCCGGTGGCATCGAGCGTAATGGGTATTGGGCTGAACTGCGGAAGCTGCGCTTCACCGTGAATGGTGCTGTCCCGATCACTTGCCGAAAACGTAACGGCTGCGTTACGAATACTGAAGGGGGGATTCTCCATCCACGGCGCGAGCGAAAAGTCTGAACTTGCGGCATTGCCGCTGATCGACCACGCGTCATCCTTGCGCTTGATCGTGGCATTCACGTTTGCGGCTGACGGCGTCAGCATTCGCAACGAGACTTGCAGGTTCTCCAGGTTCCCTTGCGTCTGCGCCGCCAGCGTCAGGGTTTGGTCCTGAGGAGAGAGGAGATTGGCGTTGATTCGCGAATTCAATCCCAAGGGTCGCTGCGCTTTGAGCTGCAGTGCGCCACTCAAACCCAACTGCGGCATGACCAGCACGATGCGATTGACGCGTAGGTCGCGCGACGTTACGTGCAAGGCCGCTTCGAGGTGCGACGACTCATAAGTTGGGCCATCGGCGAGCTTCAATTGCGTATGAGCGAGCGTGACTCGATCGACAACGACGCGTAAGAAGGACGGCAGAAATCGCGGCGGCTCGGGGTTTGGTGGTTCGTTCGGCGTACTTTTCAGCTGTACTTGCACGTTGCGCGCGGTGAGAGCGCTGATGTCGATGGTTTGCCAGAGCAGCGCCGTACCGTTCAGCGTAGCGGTGATGTCCTCGATGAGAACGTGAGCCGTTTGCAGATCGATCTCGATGCGTTCGATATGCAACGGTCCCAATAAAGTGCCGCTGATGCCTTCGGCGTGAATGCCGAATCGTTCCAGCCGATTGAGCTGCTGGGCGAGAGCGGCGAGCCCTGGTTGCGTGGAGGTCAGAAACCACACCGCGGCGAGCGGTGCGAACACTAGCAGCCCCACCAGCGCAATCAGAATGACCACCGTGCGCCTGCGCATCAAAACACCGTGGAGATGTGCAAATGCAGGCGCGGGCCGCGTCCGGAGATCTTCAATTCCGAAGGTGGAGCGTACAAAGGTTGTGCAATGTCGATTCCGAGGCTTGCAACCGCGACGTTGTAACGCACCCCCACGCCGGCGGAATAAGCAAAGCCGTCACTGAACTGTTTGAAGGCATTGCCGGCATCGGTGAACACGGCGCCGCGGAAATTGGGCCATCTCAGATCGCGTTCCAGCTCCACGGTGGCCACTAGCAGGTTGGGACCGCCAATTTTATTGTGGGCAGTGTCCTGCGGCGATAACTCGTTCAACGCAAAACCCCGCACGCTGTTGTCGCCGCCTGCGAAAAAGCGCTGTGACGCCGGTACCCCATCGAAATTAGTCGTCCAGATAGCACCGGCTTGTCCCTTCAGCCGCAGATGCCAGCGTCGGGTCACATCGAATACGCGTTCGCCTTGCAGCAGCAAGCGCAGGTACGACGCATCCGAGCCCAGCGCCTGGGGCGATCCGCTCAATTCTCCGTACAACGAGTATCGCAATGGCTGCTGACGGTACAATTGATTGGGAGCCGTGCCGTAGCTGATGCCGGGAATCAGCAGCAGCTGGGTGGTGGTGCTGTCCGGCTGCTGGGTCGTTTCATTGGACAATCGCACGAACAACACCCGTTGCCACCGGCCCATGGCCTGAGTGAGGCCCGTGGCCAATTCGTAACGGGTGCTCAGCACGTCCGCGAGCTGCTCCTTTTTACCACTGAGCGTGAATTCCAATTTCTCCTGTGCGATGTCCATCACCGGAATCGTGTAACGCCCGACGAGCGATTGCAGCGGTTGCGATTCGATCAGCTCCACGCCAGTGCGATGCCCCAGATCATTGACGAAGCGATCGTCCCAGTTGAGCTTGCCCCGCACGCCGGTGTCCGTTGCATAGCCGGCGCCGGCCGAATAACGATGCTTGCGATTCTTCTCGGCTCGCACGTCCACCGGGACCAGGTGAGTTTGCTTGTCGCGATCCCCGGAATCGATATTGACCGTGGAGTAATACTGGCTGTCGTCGAAGGCATACTGTGTTTGCAGCAGATTGTCGTTCGAATACGCATCGCCTTCTTGCATGCGCAATAACCGCTGCGCCATTTCCGGCCGCAGCACGCTTTGATGAATCTGGATCTTGCCGAAGTGATACTGCTCGCCGGTTTGCAGGTGTAGTGTGGCGCTCGCGCGGCGCTGTTTGGCATCGATCAATAGTTCGCTGCGCTCGTAGTAAGCGTCCAGGTAGCCGTTGTTGAGGGCAGTACGCAGTAGCGCGGTTTTTACCTGATCGTAGACGCCGTGATCGAGTCGCAGGCCGGCGCGCAGTGCGCGTTGGCGCAGAACAGTGCGAATCGATGGATGCTCGGCACCCGGCCCCATGACTTTGATGTCGACATCCGACAGCCGTACCGCGCGTCCATGATCAATGTTGATCGATATTTTCCAGTTCTCGCCGGTGCGCGCCAGCGTATGCGTGATTTTCGGCTCGTAGTAGCCGAAAGGTTCCAGCGCCTGCTGGGCTTCGAGGGGAGTGCGCTTCTCGAGCCGGATAATGGCGTCCTCGGTCACGTCCTTACGCTTGGCATAGCGCGACAGGCTGAGGAACGCGCGTACATTATCCGCGAGCTCCTCGTTGACCCCGCTGATTTCAATATCGATGTCGGCGTGTACGGGCGTTGCGAGGAGGGCGAAGAGCGCGGTCACAGCCAGGGCGAGGCGCTGCGAAAGTGATGCAACCGTGGGTTGCGGACGGCTCAGCATTCGCTATTCAGGTGAGGAATCGAACGACGTGTCGTAAACCGCCTCGCTGTCCGGGTCTTCGGCTTCAAACCATACATCGGGAACATCCGCACTCTTGAATTCGAATCGGGTGGTACCGGTTTGCATCCCGCCGGAATCGAAGCGCCGCTCATGCAGCACCGTGCGCCCATTGCGCTCTACCAGCAACACGTTGGAGCAGCGTGTGCCGTAACGTTCATTCAACACGAAGGGGGACGAGACCACCTTTTCCCATTCGGGAGGCAATCCCGTAACCGGCAGCTCCGGCGTGTCCGCCAGCTGTTTGGATGCCAGTAAGCCGAACAGATCTTCGGGCTGAACGTCCGGTTGCCGCAAAAGATCCGTGAAGCCGGCACGGGTACGAATCAGCTTAGGCCAGGGTGTATCGAGCAAGTGATTGCTCAGTCCGTAAACGCCGGGAGCGAGCGCACGCGGCGCGGCGGGACCGCGGTTCGAAAAATAATAGAGTGCGCGCGAGCCGCCCACCAGTAAATTGAATCCTGAGTAGCGTGGCGCGGCACCGCGCAGATCGTCCAAAAATTCCTTGGGCGATGTGGCTCCGGTCAGGAATCGCGGCACCAATCCGCCCCGGGAGGGCGCGCCTTCGACCGGGGCCTGCAAGTCGCGATAGTTCGTAACCACTCCGAAGCGTCCAGATCGCGCAACACCCAGCCAAGTCCCATGGGCCTTGAGATCACGGCCGCCGAGAATCCGCGGATCGTCCTGCCACCAGCCGAGCGGCGCAGCGGGCCGCTCATGAAATTCATCCCGATTGCCCGCCAGAATCAGGCGATACCGAGGGTGGACTTTCCAGGCAATGACGAGAAGGCACATGGGAATAGGGGGTAGTGAGCAGGGCGTAGTAAGAGCTGGGGGTAGTAGAGCTGGGGGTAGTGATCAGGGGGTAGGGGATAGAAAGAAGTAAGAAGGACGATCGCCATTCTTTTTCTGACTACCCCCTACCCCCTGATCACTACCCCCTAACCCTGGCAATCCTTGCGCAGGGTTCACTGCGCAAGGGTCGCCGGGCAGCCTCATCGTACCAGTCTTCAATGAGACGAAAAGCGATCGACTGCGGCGGGGACAGGATCAGTTTGCCGCTGGCGATATCTGTACGGGTGAACCACCGAGCGTCCTCCAATTCAGCGTCGCGGCAATCGATGGTGGTGCTGGTAGCGCGCGCCGCGAAACCCACCATGAGCGAGGAAGGAAACGGCCAGGGTTGCGATGAGCGATAGCGAACATCGGTGACTTCGATACCAGTCTCCTCGCTCACCTCGCGGGCTACCGCATCTTCGAGGCTCTCCCCCGGTTCCACGAACCCTGCAATCGCGGAATAGCGACCAGGAGCCCAAGCGCGGGATCTTCCCAGCAGCGCGGCATCGCCATCCGTCACCAATACAATGATGGCGGGATCCCATTCTTCACGCGGCAGCAGCCGCGCAGTGGGACGCTGGTCCACCCAAGTGAACAGATTGCGTTCGCGCCATACGGCAACGAACCCGGCCCGATCGTCATTTACGGCGGCTTGCAACGACACAGCGTCCTTGCGGATCTGCGCGGCACGGTCCACATGAGCGCCCGCGTACACGTTCGGCGTGGGCTTGCCTATAGTGTCTGACGGAGGCTTCGAACTCATGAAGGGCGCGCCGGCTGAAGCATTTCGATGCGCGGATTCCAGGTCGTGGCGAGTTACATTTCATCGCTACTTCCCTGGCGCCGGGCTCGGCGCAGTCGCTCAGGCGAAACTGCGCATGCTGCACGTCGCTGACCGGCGCGCTTGAGGCGACACAACGGACAGGAGCGACGGTGAACGGGATGTGTTTCGCGCACGAATAATCCGCAGCAGCGCGGGCAATTTTCCATCAGCAGTTCGGCCCTGCTCGTCAGCCCGTGCCATAGCAGCCAGCCGTGCTCAAAGGACAATCGGGATTCCGAAGCCCGCAGCCCGCTGTAAATTTCATACGCATCGCAGAACAGCGTTCCAAATTGCGACTGGGGCTGGCGAGAAGACTCGATACCGCAAGCGGTGAGCATACCGAAAGAATTGAATAATCCTCCCAGCAATGACGCTTCGATCTGCATGGGAATGTTGCGCGTGAACGCGCTGATCTGACGCGGTGATTTACCCCGTCGCCGGCGAACGCCGCCCAGTTCGATGGACTGCCCATGCCGCGACTGGATATAGGAACGATAGAGTTTACGAATCCGATCGTCGCTCAAGCCAGTGCACGCGCGAATCGTGCAGGTGCGCGCTTCGTGCCGGATCATCCTTAGCGCCAGATCGTGACGCACGTGATCCCGACGGTAGCGATCTTCCGTGATACGCATATGGACCTCCATGTCCTAAGCCAGATGTATTGTTGTCGTTATGTCGTCAACGGGTGTTTTTGGGCCCGGCCGCCGGTTAATTTCGTATTGTGATTCGCAATCCGGCGCGACGAATATTTACACCATTTCATTTGCCGCCGCCAGTCAAAGAAAAAAATTGAGCGTCAGGAGGATGCCATGTCAATCGATCGCCAGGGAAACGGCGGCATGCCCAGTATTGCGCCTATTCTTCCCCTCACGCTGCTGCGCGGTGTTCACGCATTGAACAAGGATTTTTTGCACTTGGTAGGACAAGTTCCCGCGTTCACCGCGCAGCGCAATTTCGGGTTGAAGCCCGATTTGGTTCAGAACCTGCGAGAGTTGCCAGCCCTCAGCCGTTTGCAAGTGTGCGAAAGCTCGTTTTCGCTCTTCACGCTGCGGCTCGCCGATGCCTGGTTCTGGCGTACCGCCGCAGATGGCGCGGTGGAAGACGTTGCATCGGCAGAGATAAAATACGCAGACGCGGGAGCCCGCTCTGTCTTCATCATCGATGCTCTATTCTTTGTATGGCATCTCGCGCACGCCGCCCCGCTCGTGGGAAGACTGAGCTTCGGTATGACGGATGAAGTTGCCGGCGTCCTGCGAGCATTGTCGTTGCAGCAGATACGCCGATTTGCGCGAAGCGGTGAAATCCCGCTCGCGGCACGGTGGCCCGACAATCAATGTTTCTGGCCCGATCTAATCCGCTTCGCCCAGCCCGACACCGCTTTGGAACTCGAAGCCACTCACCTGCTAGGCACGCAGTTGCTGGCTGCGGAGTTGGCGCCGGCTCCGCAGCAGCCGACTGCGGGCAATCGGCACCCAGTCCGATAACAGGCTCCTCAACACCTGTCCAGCGCCGGAGCGGTCGCCGGCGCTGCAACTTTATTCTTGCTTGCCCCGCTACAGTCGCGGCATTACGCTTCACGCCCTTCGTTCTCCCGTGTGGTTACCGCTCGCGCATGAAAGCTCTCTCTTTGCAACAACTGACCAAGACTTACAAGAACGGCGTGACCGCGCTCAAAGGCATTGATCTCGATGTGGAGGAGGGAGATTTTTATGCATTGCTCGGCCCCAACGGCGCGGGCAAGACCACGGCGATCGGCATCGTGACCTCGTTGGTGAACAAAACCAGCGGCACGGTGAAGGTTTTCGGCCACGATATCGATTCGCAACTGGAGATTGCCAAATCCTGCATCGGCTTGGTGCCGCAGGAAATCAATTTCAATCAATTCGAAACGGTCTCCACCATCCTGCTGAATCAGGCGGGATTTTATGGCATTCCGCGCAAGTTAGCCCGTGTCCGCATGGAGAAGTATCTCAATCAGTTGCAATTGTGGGAGAAACGCAATGCCATTTCGCGCAGCTTGTCCGGCGGCATGAAGCGGCGGCTGATGATTGCGCGCGCGTTGATTCATGAGCCGCGACTGGTCATTCTGGATGAACCCACCGCGGGCGTGGACATCGAAGTGCGCCGCTCCATGTGGGAGTTCATCCGGCAAATCAATGCCGCGGGGACCACGATCATTCTCACCACCCACTATCTTGAAGAAGCGGAGAGCCTGTGCCGCCACGTCGCCATCATCGATCGCGGCCGGATCATCGAGAACGACCGGATGAGCCGTGTGCTGCGCAAATTGCTAACCGAAACTTTCGTGTTCAACTTGCGCAATCCCATCAGCGCGGCGCCGCACGTTGCCGGTTACCGCGTGCACATGTCCGACGATCACACGCTGGAAGTGGAAGTCTCTAAAGATCAAAATCTCAATGAAATCTTCGCACAGCTGTCTGCGCTGGGAATCGAAGTGCTGTCGATGCGCACCAAGACCAACCGCTTGGAGGAACTCTTCATGCGCATGGTGGAGCAACAGAACGTGGCAGCAGCGGCGGTAGCATCGTGAGTACCGTTATTTCTGCCGAGTCACGCGCGGTGCGCGTCAAGACCAGC
>FTFH01002059.1_pt1 | contig 25701 bp, 20 predicted proteins | sample 1640371 | NCBI WGS metagenome assembly FTFH01 (sample SAMEA3914816, study PRJEB12502) | metagenome | biome: forest; material: soil | place: USA | collected 2011-09-16 | depth 0.3 m | reverse complement strand
TTCAAACCGCTCTTCGAGCGTGCGGACGCAATCGCGCAACAGCAGGGCGGCGATACCGATAATGCGAAGGTCATTCGCTCCGCACTCGCGGCGATGGGCGTGCCGCAATAGCCCTAGCCCTCGTCAAACAGCCGGGGTCAAATAGTCCGGGTCAACCGAAAGTGAACTTTCCTTTCATCAGCGCGTAATGCCCGGGAAACGAGCAGAAGAATGTGTAATCGCCACCCTTCGCAAGCTTCGATGTGGAAAATTTGACCGTGGCTGACTCTCCGCCGCCGACGACTTTGGTGTGCGCAATGATGCGGGCATCGTCCTTCGGAAGGTAATCATTGTTCAAGCCCGCCCCCATTCCTGCATTGACCACCGCTTGAAAATCAGCGGTCTTGGTCAGCACCCAATTGTGGCCCATCGCCTGGGCCGGCAGCTTTCCAACATGCTTGAGCGTGAGATCGACTTCAGTGCAATCGGCCGGTACTGCGATCTGGTCGAGGCTGAATTTCATCTGATCGTTCCCTTCGACGGTGTAGCTGCAGGTCTTCGCCAGCGCGGTTGAACCCAGACAACACAGTGCCAGCGCAAACACCAGCCGCATCGACTTGATCATAACCATCTCCTATTTTTCTACGAAGGCGCGCTCGATGACATAGTCGCCCGGCGTGCCGATATGGGGTGAAATCTTGAATCCACGCGCCTCAAGCAACGCAGCGGTGTCTTTCAACATGCTGGGACTGCCGCAGATCATTGCGCGGTCGGTAGCGGAATCAAGCTGTGGCAAGCCGAGATCCTCGAACAGCTTGCCGGTCTCGATCAACTCGGTCAGGCGGCCGCGGTTCCGGAACGGCTCACGCGTCACGGTGGGATAATAGACCAGCTGATTGCGGACCAATTCACCCAGATATTCATCGTCCGGTAATACCTTGGTCAGATAGTCCTCGTAGGCAAGTTCGCTGGTCAACCGGACGCCGTGCACCAAGACGATTTTTTCGAAACGCTCGTACATCTGTGGGTCTTTGACCAGACTCAGGAACGGTGCGAGGCCGGTGCCGGTGCTGAACAAGTAGAGCCGCTTTCCGGGCAACAGGTCGTGCAGCAGCAAGGTGCCGGTGGGCTTACGGCTCACCAGGAGCTCTTGTCCCGGTTGCAGATGCTGCAGTCGCGAGGTGAGCGGGCCCTCCGGAACTTTGATACTGAAGAACTCCAGGTGTTCTTCGTGATTGGCGCTGGCGATGCTGTAGGCACGCAGCAGTGGGCGTCCCTCGACCTGCAGGCCGATCATGATGAACTGGCCGTTCTCGAATCGCAGGGAAGCGTCGCGAGTGACCGTGAAGCTGAACAACGTGTCGTTCCAATGGCGCACATTGAGCACGTGTTCGATATTGAAAGCCGCCATCACCACTCCGGAGCTACACAATCAAGACCGCTGGCAAACACTGGTACTCGCCGCGGAACATGCACTTGCACCAACTCTCCCAGGAGCCGTGGGCTCAGACTTGAGGGGATTGAAGCAGGCAACCGGGCCGGTAGCATGTCTGGCGCCCGGGCCGTTATTTATGCGCATCAATGATAACGGCTGGCAGCACGGCGGCAAGAATGAAGCGTTCTAACTAAATTACATTGTGGGGTGCCCGATCCGGCTCACTGTAGCGACTGCACGGCGCCACCGGCTCAAACATCAAACCGCACGCCCTGTGCAAGAGGAAGGCTGTTTCCATAGTTGATCGTATTGGTGGCGCGGCGCATATACGCCTTCCAAGCATCGGAGCCGGATTCGCGGCCGCCCCCGGTCTCCTTCTCGCCCCCGAACGCCCCGCCGATCTCGGCCCCCGAGGGCCCGATGTTGACATTGGCGATACCGCAATCGGAACCCTGAACCGACAAGAAGCGTTCGGCCTCGCGCAGATCATTGGTGAAAATCGATGAAGAGAGCCCCTGGGTAACCTCGTTGTGCAGGCGGATCGCTTCATCGAACTGCGCAAACTTCATTACGTATAAAATCGGCGCGAAGGTCTCGCGCTTGACGGTTTCGGTCTGCGTGTTGACCTCCACGAGCGCCGGACGGCAGTAGTAAGCATCGTTGGCATCGTTTATCTCCACGCGTTCGCCACCGGTTACGATCGCACCTGCAGCGCGCGCCTCCTTCAATGCCTGTTGCATTGCTTCGAATGCGACACCGTCAATCAGCGGTCCCACCAATGTTCGCTCGCTTCTCGGGTCCCCGACGGCGACCGAGGTGTAAGCTTTTTTCAGCGCTGAAATCAGTGTGTCGTACACCGCTTCGTGCACGAACAAACGGCGCAAGCTGGTGCAACGCTGACCCGCTGTCCCCATGGCCGCAAAAGCTATTGCTCGCAGCGCCAGATCCAGATTCGCGGAGGGGCACACAAGTGCAGCATTGTTGCCACCCAGCTCTAGCACGGCTCGCGCAAAGCGCCCGGCCAATCTTGGCGCGACCATCCTTCCCATGTCAGTCGAGCCCGTTGCGGAGACCACCGGGACGCCGCGATGGTCAACCAGTGCCGCACCAACATCGCGGCCACCGATCAGGACGGTAGACAGACCCTTCGGCGCCGCGAATCTTGCAGCGGCGCGCTCGAATAGCGCTTGCACGGCAAGCGCGGTGAGCGGCGTCTTCTCCGAAGGCTTCCACACGACCGGATTGCCACATACCAGCGCGAGGGCGGCATTCCACGACCACACCGCCACGGGGAAATTAAAGGCCGAAATGATTCCGACCACCCCGAGCGGATGCCAGGTCTCCATCATGCGATGATCGGGTCGTTCCGTTGCGATGGTGAGACCGGACAACTGCCGCGAAAGGCCGACAGCATAGTCGCAGATGTCGATCATTTCCTGCACCTCGCCCGCGCCCTCCGAATCGATCTTCCCCACCTCGAGAGTGACCAGACGGCCCAGGTCAGCTTTGGCCGCGCGCAGCTGCGCGCCGAACAACCTGACCAGTTCGCCCCTGCGCGGCGCCGGGATGTCGCGCCACTGCAGAAATACCTGATGGGCGCGACCGATCGCGGCATCGACTTCGCGAACCTCCAGTTGCTTTACGTGCGCAACCACCTCGCCGGTAATTGGTGATTTGGCCTCCAGCGTTCCGCCCGTATAGGCATGGGCCGGAACACCGAGCTGTCCGAGAAGGGCTTGCACTTCGGTTTTGACGCTGACGGTGGTCATTGAATAGGTCCTTCGAGCAATGAGTGAATCAAACGGCTTGCGCCTGAAGGTAGTAACGGCCAAACCGGTTGGCCAGAAATAAATCCAGATCCACATCCTCCTGCCGGATAAATCCACGCTGCGGCAAGTGACCGGTTGCCAGGAGATCGAGCACCGTGCAAATGCCCGCGGCTGTCGTCACCTGAATAGCACTGTGCATCACGCCATTGACCAATTGGGAGTAGATCTTGTTGGCATAGGTTTCCTGGATCAACCGCCCCTGCCGCAGGCCGCTCACCGTGACGAAAACGATCACCACGTCTTGCAGCGTGGTAGGCAATGCGTTCTCCAGAATGTCCTTGAAGACCTCACGGCGTTCGCGCAGGCGTAGATCGTTCAACAACGCTTTCATGATGGCTGCGTGACCAGGATAGCGGATGGTGCGGTAGTTGAGATTGCGCACCTTGCCTTGGAGCGTCTCGCACAAGGTGCCAAGTCCGCCGGAGGTATTGAAGGCCTCGTAAGTCACGCCATCCAAGGAGAATTCTTCGCACTCTTCCAGCGGCGGCATCTGGCGAAATTCGCCATTGACGATGGCATCGCAGGGCTCGCAATACTCGTTGATGACGCCGTCGGTACTCCAGGTAAGATTGTAGTTGAGCGCGTTCGACGGATACTTGGGCAACGCCCCCACTCGCATACGCAGATCCTGCAGCGAATCGAACCGCTTGGCGAGATCGAACGCGACGATGGTAATGAATCCCGGCGCGAGGCCGCATTGAGGAATAAAGGCAATGCGGGCATCCCGCGCCAGCTCCTTGACGCGCCGAGTGCTCGCCACGTCTTCCGTCAGATCCAGATAGTGTGTTCCGGCCGCACTGGCCGCTTCCGCAACCCGAATGGTGAGGTTGTATGGAAGCGCACTGAGGACGGCAAACTTACGCTGCAACAGTGCTGACACTGCGGTCACATCGGTCACGTCGACGACCGCCGTAGCAACCTTCGCGGTTGTTCTCAGTCCGGCGAGCTGTTCAGCCGACTTGTCCGCGACCGTCACGCGATAGTCGCCGGAACCCCCCAGCAGCTCCGCAATCATCGAACCGATTTTTCCAGCGCCCATCACAACGACATCCTTCATGGCCTGCTCCTGTGCGCCCGACTTCGATCAATGGCTTGCATTGTTGTGATACAGCCGATCGGAAGGTATTGCCAAACCGACGAAATGCAGGGATTCTTTCGGCATTTTGATCAATCGACCTTGCATTATGCGTAAATCGGCCCTTCCATTGGACGAAACGGACCGGCGCCTGATCGATCGGCTGCGAGAAAATGCGCGCGCATCGACTGCGGCGCTGGCCCGCGGTCTAGGGCTTTCCCGGACCACGATTCAAAGCCGTATCGCGAAGCTCGAAAAAGCGAAAATCATTACCGGTTACTCGGCCCGCATGTCCGAGAACTTCGAACTCGGCCAGATCCATGCGCAAGTCATGATTACCGTGAAGTCCAAGCAAACGGCAACCGTGGAAGCCGAACTGCGTAAGATGGCCGCGGTAAGAACGCTGCATTCAGTGAGCGGGGAGTTCGACATGATCGCGGTGGTCGTCACCCCGGGGGTGGGCGATATGGACGCACTGATCGATCGAATTGGAGCCTTGCACGGCGTAGAGCGGACCACGTCGTCGATTATTCTTTCGACGAAGTTCCAAAGATAAGCGTGCGCGCTCCGTATGCTGCTGCCTGACGCAGGCAACTGGGTTTCGCATAATTGGATTCTTCAGCTACGCAGTTGCTCCGCCGGCAAATGCAGCGAGTGCAAAAAGTCCCGTAATTGCGGCATTTTCACTGCATCGTAATACTTCCGCAGTATGAGTTGCGTGCCATAGCAGCATGCCGATAGAGTGACGCCCCTGCCGATTCGTCGTGACCTCGGGTTATGTAAGCTGCACTTGCGGTATGCAAACTGTGTAGAGAAGGGACATTGAATAGATCGATATGAGCATCGCACCGGCCGCCGCAAAAAAAGAAAGCGTTTTTCGTCCGGAAATCGAGGGTCTGCGCGCACTCGCGTGCGCCCTGGTCGCGATCTTTCACATCTGGCTTGGCCGGGTATCCGGCGGCGTAGACGTGTTCTTCGTCGTTTCCGCATTCTTGATCACCACCGGCTTGACCGGGCAGATCGAACGCAGCGGTACCATCCAATTCACGCTGTTCTGGGGGCGATTGATCAAACGCCTGCTGCCGGCTGCTTTGCTGGTTCTCGGCGCCGTCATCCTCGCATCACTGTTGCTGATGCCAAAATCGCGCTGGAAGGAAACGATCGAAGAGGTGGCCGCGGCCGCCGCTTATATGGAGAATTGGCTCCTTGCCTACAAGTCGGTGGACTACCTCGCGCAGCATGAAGCTGTAAGCCCGCTGCAGCATTTCTGGGCGCTGTCCGCCCAGGGACAAATCTATTTCGCCTGGCCGCTGCTGTTTGCGGCAGTTGCTTTCGTTGCACGTCGCTCGCAGTTCGCCTTCAGGCAGGCGATGTTGGGCACATTGGCGCTGCTATTCACCGCTTCTCTCGCCTACTCCATTGTTTTGACCAGCGACAATCAGCCGTTTGCGTATTTCAATACGTTCGCCCGTATATGGGAATTTTGTATCGGAGCGGTGCTGGCCTTAGTGCTGCCTAAGCTGCGTCTTGCGGCCTCGATTCGGCTTGCGGCCGGATGGATTGGGCTCCTGGCTATTCTGAGCTGCGGACTCGTCCTGCACGTATCCAGGGTTTTTCCCGGGTACGCGGCCTTGTGGCCTACTCTTGGTGCAGCCCTGGTTATCGTTGCCGGCACCAGTGGAAATGCTGTCGGGGCCGATCGATTTTTATCCTCCAAGCCCATGGTCGCTTTAGGCGGAATTTCTTACGGCGTCTATCTATGGCATTTCCCGATCCTGGTATTCGTCCGACTGGTGCGCGAGCCGTTCCCACTGACCTTTATCGATGGCTTGGGCATTTTGGCCGCATCGCTGGTGCTTGCTTATCTCACTAACCGGTTGATAGAAAGCCCCGCTCGACATTCGGCCATCGGGAAAAATAAACCCTGGCACGCATTCGCGTTTGGCGCGGCCTGCATGATGCCCATTGTGATAGGGCTTGGACTTTGGAGCGTCCGATATGCCCACGTGAAACGGCTGGCCACCACCGTTGCCGCGGTCGGACACCCCAACTATCCGGGCGCCTTGGCGCTTAAGGCCGAATTCCGCTATCAGGGCGAGCGCAATGTTCCCGTCTATCCCGGACCGCTGGTAGTGGCGTACGACCGAGATTACACACGCGGCGCAGGCTGTGACCAACCGTCTGCGGAGACGATGCCGACCCTCTGCACCATTACAGCGCCCGGTGACGCCAAACTGACGATCGCGGTGGTCGGGGGTTCGCACTCCGCTCAATGGCTCCCGGCACTGCGCGACATCGCCGAGCAGGAACGTTGGCGGGTGATTTCTTTCACCAAGAGCAACTGCCCATTTCATCTCGGGGAAATTGTCGAAGACACGGAAGTGGACTCGTGCATCGGCTGGAATGAGAACGTGCTGAAGCATCTGCTGACACTGAAGCCTGACGTGATCTTCACCACTTCCACCCGGCACTCGGACGACGGCGAGCTCGTTCCCCAGGGTTATAGGGAGGTGTGGGCCAAACTTGCGCCGTCAGGCATCAAGGTGATCGCGATACGCGACAACCCCAACCTTGGGTTCGATGTATCGGCGTGTGTCGAATTGCACGGCATCGATGCGGCGAAATGTTCACGGCGTCGAGCTGAAATGTTTGCCCAACCCAATCCGCTGCAGCCTTTGCAGAGCCACTTGCCGCACGTGCGATTCATCGATTTGAGCGATTACTTCTGCGACCGGAACGTCTGTCCTCCAGTGGTCGGCAACGTTTTGATCTATCGCCACATGAACCACATCACTGCGACCTACGCTCGCACATTGGCGCCGATGTTGCGCGGGGAGATGCTACGGGCTTTGGAAGCCCTGTGAAATTCCGCCGCGATCGATAACGAAGCGGGATCGACCCAAATCAAGCGTACCGCCGGCAAAAATTGAGCAGCGGCTTTTCGATATAACGATAAGCGAACAATCCCCCTGCCAGCACCGCGACCGACAGCATGCCGAAATAAAGATCGTAGCTCATCGTCTGCAGAGAACCGAGAGCCCGCTGCTGGTATAACCTGCCGCATCTCTTAAAATCACCGACCGAATCAATAAAAGCACACAGTCAGTGTGCGAGGGTCCCAATGAATCGAAACCTGGCAGCGCTAACGGAAGGACAATTCGATCTGTTGGTGATTGGTGGTGGCGCCTTCGGAGCCGCCGCGGCTTGGGACGCCAGTCTGCGAGGCCTCAAGACCGCGCTGATCGAACGCAATGACTTCGGGGGCGGCGCGTCCGCAGAATGCTTCAAAATGGTCCACGGCGGCATTCGCTACCTCCAGCATGGCGACATTCGACGCTTGCGTTCCTCATGCCGTGAACGCAGTGCATTTCTTCGTATTGCGCCTCACTTGGTCACTCCGCTGCCGATTCTGATCCCGACCTACGGCCGGGGCCGCCAAGGCAAAACATTTCTGGGAACCGGGATGTATGTATACGATTTGCTCACGCTGGATCGCAACGCGGGGATTCGTGATCGCACCCGCCACATTCCGCTCACACGATTCTTGAGCCGCACCGAACTGCTCGATCTGTACCCGGAGCTGGGCGAACATTCGCTCACCGGTGCGGCGATCTTCGATGACGGCCAGATGTACAACCCGGCGCGGCTGGTATTGGCTTTCGTCGCCTCTGCCGCTCGCGCGGGAGCGACGGTCTGCAATCATACGGAGGCAACGGAATTTCTTTGGGAAGGCAAGCGTGTCACGGGTGTACGAGCACAGGACCGATTGGGCGGCACGAGCTTCGACGTGCGTGCCCGCCTGGTACTGAACGCCGCGGGACCTGGAGCGGAATACCTGTTACAGAACAATCCGCATTTCGGGCAGTGGAAACGCGGGTATTTTTCTCGGGATGCGTATTTCATCGTCAACCGCCCGCCGCGCTCGAAATACGCGGTCGCGGTGCCGGGCCAGAGCCGCGACCGCGACGCTATCGTCAGTCGCGCAGCGCGGCACTTGTTCACGGTGCCGTGGAGAAACTACACACTGATCGGCGTCTGGCACCGGTTGTTTGCGGAACACCCGGACCGCGCGGAAATCGACGAGGCGGAACTCGAGACCTGGCTGGCTGAAATCAATGCCTCCTATCCGGCGCTCAAACTGATGCGCGAAGAGATCATCAACTCCAATTGCGGGTTGGTCCCTTTCGGTGATGGAACCGTCAGCCCCAATGAGCTGAGCTTCGGCAAGGAGTCGCGGTTTCTCGATCATCGCCAGCTGCACGGCGTGGCTGGCTTGGTGACCCTGATCGGAATTCGATATACGACTGCGCGCGGCGATGCTGCGAAAGCGCTCAATCTGCTTCTGGAACAAATGCCACAAGCCCCGGCCGCCGCGGCGACAGACCGCACCCCGCTGATCGGCGGCGACATTGCAGACTTTGAGAAATTGCGTGCGGCTGCCCAGGGCAGACGGCCCGCGGGATTGACCTCGCGCACGCTCGACGGTTTGTTGCGCAATCACGGCACCGAATACCAGACAGTCGTCGAACTTGCGACCGGCAGTGCCAATGAATCGGCGTATCTCGGCCGATCCGACACCATCGCGGCGGAAGTCACTCACGCAGTGAAACAGGAAATGGCCGCGCGGCTTGATGACGTGGTGCTGCGACGAACGGACTTGGGCTCGGCGGCGCATCCCGGGCGCGCAGCGTTGGAACAAACGGCGGCACTAATGCAAACGCTGCTTGGATGGTCCGACCAGCGGCGGCTCGAGGAACTCGCTCTCACCGAGCAAGTGCTGGCCAGGCATCATGCGGTCGTGCCGCGAGAAACTTTCGCCACCCATTCTGGAGGCCCACGATGAAGTTGTTGCTCACTGGAGGAACCGGATTCATCGGTTCGCGACTTGCGTTGGAAGCGCGGCGTCAGCAGCTCGATGTGATCGTGGCAGGTCAGCTGAACACGGATGCGGAACGGACACGGCTCGCTGAACTTGAAACCGCGGGCGTTACCGTTGCCCAAGGGCCGCTACAGGACGCCGATTTTGCGCGCCGAGTCGCAACGGGATGCCAAGTGGTCATCCATCTTGCCGCCGCCCAGCATGAAGCCAACGTGCCCGACAGCTATTTCCGCGATGTAAATGTAACCGGTACCCGCACGCTGCTCGAAGCCAGCCGTGCTGCCGGCGTAAGGAGATTCGTTTACGGAAGCACGATCGGCGTGTATGGGTCAGCCGGCGATGGCACTCTGGATGAATCCACACCGCCCTCCCCGGTCAACATCTATGGTCAAACCAAGCTCGAAGCGGAAGAGGTGGTGAAATCCTTCAGCGATTCGCTTGCCGTCAGCATCGTGCGGATTTCCGAAACCTATGGCCCGGGAGATTTCCGCTTGCTGAAGTTGTTTCGCGCCGTCGACCGCAAACGATTTTTCATGATCGGCAACGGGCTCAATCGCCGTCAGGTGATCCACGTCAACGATCTGGTGCGCGGCCTGTTGCTCGCGGGCGAACATCCCGCAGCGGTGGGACAGACCTTCGTCATGGCCGGCCACCAAGTGATGACCACTCAGCAGATGGTCGAAGGGATCGCACAAGGCCTGGGCCTGCAGCGGCCACGTCTGCGCGTCCCTTTGTGGCCATTTCTCACCGCTGCCGTGATTTTCGAAACCACGCTGAAACCGCTGGGTATTCAGCCGCCGCTGCATCGGCGCCGGCTGGATTTCTTTCGCAAATCGTTCGTCTTTTCCACCGATAAAGCCCAACGCCTGCTGGGATTCCGGCCGACCATCAACTTTCGCGACGGCGCGGCCGAAACGGCACAGTGGTATCGCAGCCGCGGATTTCTGGGTCCTTAGGCGGGCCGGAACCCGATCGCGGCAATTTTCTTGGTAAGAATAGTCACCTTCTTGCCGTAGAGCATGAAGATCACTCGCATGCCGAGTTCGAGCACCGTACTGACGGCCAGGCCCACGTAGTTCAGCGGATTCTTCCAGAACACGTACAGCTTCAATGGGAAGGGACGAATATCGGTGAAGCCCGATATCTGCAGCAGCTGACCCAGGCTGTACTCCGTTACGTTGTAGAAATGATCGATGTTGTGCGCAACGTTCTCCGATCCGACCAGAGGATTCGCACCGTTCATTGCATACGCGATCACCCGGCCACCCGGGCGCAAAGCGATCCGGCACAATTCGAGAAAATCAATCGTCTCCTGGATCGTCAGATGATTGAGCTCCTGCTCCGGGATGATCACGTCGAATTCGGCCCGGCGCCCCTCGAGAAACGGGAAAGCCTCCGCCGCTTCACACGGCAGGCCTTTGCGGCGTGCGTGCTCGACTTTTGCGGGGTCGGAGTCGATGCCCAGGACGTTGGTATATCCCTTCTGCCGCAGCAGGTTGACCAGGTAACCGGGGCCGCAGCTGATCACCAGGATAGGGACATTTCGCGCGGCCGGCAGATGCGCCAGGTAGTTTGCCGCGTAGTACGCACTGAAGGAGCTATAGCCGCTTTCGATATCCGCCGGCGCTTGCCAGTAAGAATCAAACGGCTCAAGCCGTGCGGCCAGCTTCCGGGAGGGCGATCCTTGAGGCACTGCCGCGGGCACCTGAAGCTGAGAATTTGTTGCCATATCACACTCCTAAAATCTTGACGTAAGTATAAAGTACTGCAGCGCACACGCCACTTAAGTGAACTCCGCAGCCGTTGTCATAACCTTAACGAGTCGCCAAAAACGACCTGGACGCCCCTGGAGGGCGGAACGTTTGAAGATTCTCTTCTGTAACTATGAATACCCGCCCCTGGGCGGGGGCGGCGGTGTCGTCATGGCGGCGCTTGCGCGCGAGCTGGCCCGCAAGCACGAAGTGACCGTGTTGACCTCGCAGGCTCTGGACCTCCCAGGCAATGCGGTCGAACAGGGAGTCCGAGTCGTTCGCGCGCCGGTATTCTTCAGAACGCAGCTTGCGGTCGCCAATTTTCCTTCCATGTTCGCGTACTTGCCGATGGCTACTTGGCGCGGTCTGGGGCTGATGCGATCCGGCGCGTTCGATGTCATCAATACGCATTTCGTCGTACCTACGGGGCCTGTCGGTCAGGTGCTTGCGCGTCTCTACAAGGTGCCTAACGTTCTATCGGTGCATGGGGGCGATCTGTTCGATCCGAGTAAGCGCAGCTCACCGCATCTGCATGCCTGGTTGCGGTATCCCATCCGCAAACTGCTAGCCGCCGCCGATAGTATCGTGGGTCAGTCGCGCGACACGGTGCGTCACGTCGATGAAATTTATGGTGTCCACCGCCCCATCAAGCTGATACCGCTGGGCATCGAACGTCCGCCCGTCGTCACCGGCGGACGTGAAGAGTTTGGAGTGCCGCGCGACGCATTTGTGATCGTGACAGTGGGCAGGCTGGTCGCTCGCAAGCGCACCGTGCAGCTGGTCCAGAGTCTCAAAGATACGCAACGCCCCGATGCGCATCTGCTGATCGTGGGCGACGGTCCGGATGCGGACGCCATCCGCAAAGCGGCGAGTGAACTGGGGATCAGCGAACGCGTCCACCTGCTGGGGCAGGTCAGCGACGAGCAGAAATATCGCGCGCTCGCGCTCGCAGATATCTTTGCCTCGACCAGTCAGCATGAGGGGTTTGGGCTGGTGTTTCTGGAAGCAATGGCATTTGGCCTGCCCGTCATCTGCTACGACCACGGAGGTCAAACAGACTTTCTCAGCAGTGGCCAGACCGGTCACGTCATTCATCTGAACGACCTGAGCGCGTTCACCCAGGCCATCGTCGAGATGCGCGACAACTCGGCGGCCCGCAGCGAAATCGGCAAGCGCAATCTGCAGCGGGTCGAGGAGTTCTTCATCGACCGCTGCGCCGAACGTTATGAGGCCGTGTTTACCGAGGCGCGTGAACGGCGCCTGATGCCGATCGCACGGCCCATGCTCGGAGATCGATAATGTGCGGCATTACCGGCATCGTGGGCCGCCATCAGGCGGACGGACAGGACATTCGCCGCATGCTCGATGCATTGAGTCATCGCGGGCCGGATGGCGAGGACGTTTACAGCGATGGTTACGCCACGCTCGGGCATCGCCGGCTCGCCATCATCGATCTGGAGGGCGGACGCCAGCCGCTGACCAACGCCGCCGGAACGATCAAGCTGGTGTGCAACGGCGAGATTTACAACTACCGCGAGATCAGGGCACAACTGGAGGCCACCGGCTACCAGTTCGTCACTCACAGCGATTGTGAGGTCATCATCGGTTTGTATGAAGTCTACGGCGATGCCTTGCTGGACCACTTGCGGGGCATGTTTGCATTCGCGCTGTGGGACATCCCACGTCAGCGCTTGCTCGCCGCCCGCGATCACCTCGGACAGAAGCCGTTTTTCTACGTAGACCGGCAAGGAGTTTTCGCCTTCGCCTCTGAGATCAAGGCGCTGCTCGCGCTGGACCCTTCCCTGCGGCAATTGAACCTCGAAGCGCTGGACCAATATCTCGCTCTACGCCTCATCGCGCCGCCGCTCACGATGTTTCAGGGCGTGAAGAAGCTGCCGCCGGGACACCTGCTGATTCTGGAAAAAGGATCGCGACCGCAGGTCCGCTCTTACTGGGATTTGAACTACCGGCCCAAATTGCGAGGTACGGAAGACCAGCTCGCTGACGAGCTCGAAGAGCGCATCGAGGAAGCTTTACGACTGCACCTGGTGAGCGACGTGCCGGTGGGCGCTTTTTTAAGCGGCGGACTGGACTCCGGCCTATTGGTCGCGATGCTCGCGAAGCGTATCGGTGTAAAAAATCTGCCAACGTTCACCATCGGGCTGCCCTATCAACGCTTCGACGAAGCGCCGCATGCGCGAGCGGTCGCGCAGCTCTATCACACCGAGCATCACGAAGAGTCGATCAACCCCAGCCTTGCGGAGCTGCTGCCGGATCTCATCTGGTTCCTCGACGAGCCGTCCGACCCGCTGTCGCTGTGCGCTTTCCACGTTGCGCGGCTTGCGAGCCGCTACGTCAAAGTGGTGATCGGTGGCGATGGGGGTGATGAGCTCTTCGGTGGATACGACCGTTACTACGGCAATCTGTATGCCGGTAATTATCGACTCGTTCCCGACTCGCTACGACGTTATTTGCTGGGGCCCGCCCTGTCGTTGATTCCCGAATCCGGCTGGTACAAGAGCGTCGGGCATCAATTGCGCTGGCTGCACCGGCTGTCGTTTCTCGCCGGGGGTGAACGCTATGCCGCCAGCCTGACGTATTTTTATTTCGACCGGGCGATGCGGGCACGCCTGCTCTCCGCTTCGACAGCTGCACAGATTACCGGTGCCGACGCGGAGAAGGCCTTGCGTGCGCCCTACGAGGCCATGAACGGCGACGCCGTCGATCGAATGCTGTATGCAGACAGCAAAGTCCGGTTGCCCGATCACCCGGTGATGATCAGCGACCGCATGTCCATGGCTCACGGCCTGGAGGCCCGCAGCCCTTTCATGGACCACCGCCTGGCGGAGTTCGCAGCCAGGCTGCCGACCAGCCTGAAGATCAGAGGCAGAAACCTGCGCTACATCCAGCGCAAACTCGCAGCCCGTTACTTGCCGCCGCAGATCCTGGCGCGGCCCAAACAGGGCTTTTCATCGGCATTGCCCTACATTCTTCGCAACGAATATCGAATGCTGTATCAGCGCTATCTGTCCGATTCCGAACTCGTCAGGCTCGGCATTCTCGAGCGCGAGCCGATCGAAGAATTATTGCGCGAACATCAATCGGGACGCGCCGACCACGGCAACCGTCTGTGGCTGTTGATCAATGCGGAACTGTGGTACCGCATGATGATCATGGGGCAATCCCGCGAGGATCTGCGGCTTGAACTCATCGAAGCACGCCAGGCCGCCGCCGCGTAACGACGATATAAAGAGAATTGCGTGCGGAGAGAACCGATGAAGATTGGCGTGATGCTTCGACACTATGAGCAGCAAGAAGGCGGGGTCAAAGTTTATACGAAGAAACTCCTGCCGCTGCTGTTCACTCTGGGAGCGCAGCATCAGTATGTGTTGATCTACCAGAATCGCAAATTACTCGGCACCTATGCGAATTATTCCAACATCCGGGAAGTGCTGGCCGCACTCCCGGGCACGGTCCTTTGGGACCAGGTGGCAGTTCCCTGGGTCTCGAGGAATATGAATCTGGATTTGATTTTCAATCCGAAATTCACCGTACCGTTGCTGACGAAGACCAAGACGGCGTTCGTGCTGCACGGCTCGGAGTGGTTTGTGATACCCGAACATTTCAAGCGGTACGACCGGTGGTATTTCAAGCGCTCGGTGCCGATCTACTGCCGCAATGCGGCCGGATTCGTCGCGGTGTCAAATGCCGTCAAGTCAGACGTGATCAAATATATCGGCGTCGAACCGGACAAGGTTTTTGCGATCCACAATGGCTTCGATCCAACGGTATTTCGACCCATCGACGATCATCAGCACCTGCAGGCGGCCCGACGGCAATATAAGCTGCCGGAGAAGTTCATTCTCTGGGCTGGCCAGATCGAATCGCGCAAAAACGTCGCTCGCCTGCTGCAGGCCTTTGCGCGCATCAAGGATGAAGTGCCCCATACTTTGGTGATGGCAGGCGCCCAGCGATGGAGTACCGACGCGGAATTAAGCGAGATGCGGGAGCTGGGAATTGCCGATCGCGTGCTGTTTACCGGCTGGGTGAACCATACCGATCTGCCGGTGGTATATACGTTGGCCGATCTGTTCTGCTTCCCTTCGCTCTACGAAGGATTCGGCATTCCATTGCTCGAAGCGATGGCTTGCGGTTGCCCCATCGTGACTGCTGACACTTGCGCTCCACCGGAAGTTGCCAATGGCGCGGCGTATCTGGTGGATCCACTGAGTGTGGACGCCATTGCTGAAGGGATGCGCCGCGTAATCCTCGATAGGGCGTTGCGCGACACGATGATTGCGCAAGGCCTCCGGCGGTCCAAGGATTTTGGCTGGGAGAAATGTGCCCACGAAGTGCTGGCCATGTTCGATGCCTTACACCATAACAAAGCAGCCGTGGCGCCGGGCGGATGAGTGCGAGTCTGAAGGCTGCGCCGATTCGCTTCGCGGTTTTCAGCAACGGCGCCGTGCTGGACCCTTGGCAGAAGAACTGCCTGGATGCCCTGCTGGCATTGCCTGACTTGCGCCTTGAAGCACAATTGACGCTGCGGAACGCTGCGCAGCTGGATGCGTCCGGGGTGGATTTCATTCTGAGTTTTGCCGACGAGCCCTGCCCCACCGCGATGCTGGACCTGCCGCGATACGGCGTATGGCGCTTTCAATTTGGCGGCCGGAGCGCGCCCAGTGGCGCGCCGATAGGATTTTGGGAAGTCTACGAAAACCAGCCCATTACCGGTGCGCTGCTCACTCGCGTTCACGGCAATCCAGATCGAGTCGCGGTGTTACGCGAAGGTTATTTCAGGACGCAGTCGCTTTCGTGCAGGAAAAATCAGGAGCAATTGCTGAGTCGTATAGCGCCTTGGCCGGCCCAGATCTGCAGCGCCCTGTTGAACGGCGCGTCAGAAATATTCAGCGATCCCGTGATCCTCAAGGAGCGACCGGGCACCCCTCGCTTTCCCAATCGGGGACACCGGCTACTGTGCCGAGTTCGCATTCTTGCACGCGTTGCGTCGAGCGCATGGCAGTCCCTGTTTCGCCACGATCAATGGAATATCGGCGTGGTGAATCAGCCGGTCGCGGCGTTTCTGCAATCCGAGCGCAGAGCCGCGACGAACTGGCTACCGCCCCAACAGCGTTCGGCCTATCTGGCCGATCCTTTCGGCGTATTGCACCAGGGCCGCTTGACGATCCTCTGCGAGCACTTCAGTTACCGCGACAATATCGGCACCATCGTGGCAACCGATCCGTTGCAGGCACCGGCCTATTCTCGCGTGACGATCGGTCCACAGCCCGGCATCCACATGTCATATCCATTGGTGATGAACGTGGACGGTCGAATGCTCTGTATGCCCGAAACCAGTGCCGCGCGCGAAGTCACGACCTATGACCTGGAGAAGTTTCCCGACCGCTGGGTCAAAGCGGCCACCCTGCTGCACGGACCTGAAGTCGTCGATGCCACGCTGTTTCATCATAGTGAACATTGGTGGATCGCGGGCTCGGAGATTGCGCCCAAAGGGGCGAATTGCGAGCTGTATCTTTGGTACGCCGACGCGTTGACGGGGCCGTGGCATCCGCACCCGGGCAATCCCGTGAAAGTCGACATTCGTTCGGCGCGGCCGGCCGGCCCGCCCTTCATCGACGACGGCGTTCTTTATCGGCCCGCGCAGGATTGCTCAAAAACCTATGGCGGACGAGTGATCATCAATCGGGTGCTGACGCTGACGCCCACGGCGTTTCGCGAGGAAGCCCACATTGCGGTCGAACCAGACAGTGCGGGTCCGTATCCCAAGGGCCTGCACACGCTCTCAGGCGTCGGTGAGCTTACTTTGATCGACGGTAAGCGCTCGGCATTTATTCCCGCCGAATTCTTCCGGGTGCTAGGCAACTCATTGCGATCGCTGCTGGGGCGGCCTAAGCATGCCTAACCACGAGGGGCGGCTGCGCGTTTATTGGCTGACCGAGGCCTTTTATCCGCCCATCGTCGGCGGACAAGAACTCTTTGTCGCCCGAATCGTTCAAGCACTGTCGGCACGCGGCGTCGCCGTAAGTGTCATCACCCGACAGTCCGAAGCGCCGGCTCCCGCGAGGGAAACGATCGGATCAGTGGACGTGCGCAGAATTCCCCCTGCCGGAATTCTCAAAGGCAAAGGATGGTCCGCGTTGTTTCCTCTGCTGGGCTATCTTGGCCGATTGCTTTTCATCCTCGTGACCGAGCTCGCGCGCTACGACGTCGTGATCGTGTCGGGCGTGAAGCTGATGCCGTTGGTCATCGTGCCCGTCTGTCTGCTGACCGGAAAGAAATGCATCCTGCGCGCCGAGTCGTTTTTCGAACTCAAAGAAGCAGTCTCCGCGGAAAGTTTGCGCGACATGGGGGCCGCCTCCGGACGTACCGTAGTCGGGGCCCTCGACCGGCTGCGCATGGCGATGCTGCGTCGTGCAGGCAGCGTCATTGCGATTTCCAATGAGATTCGCGAGGTATTGCTGAGCCGCGGCATCAATGAGGAGCGAATTCGCCAGATTCCGAACGCCGCGGACTTGAGCAAGTTCAAACCCGTGTCGGCAGCGCAGCAACGGCGGCTGCGCGAAAAGCTATCGCTACCCGTCGACAGAACGTTGTTCGTGTACGCCGGCAGGTTTTCGCGCGCCAAGGGTTTACCGATGCTGATCGAGGCCTGGCCTGCACTGCTCGAACGGCACCCGCAGTTGTGCCTGGTGATGGTCGGTTCCGGAAAGCTGTCGTTCGATAACTGCGAGGATGAATTGCTGGAGTTTGCACGTACCCGCCACTTGGAAAACGACGTGATATTCGCCGCCGAAAACGACCACGTATACGAATATCTGCAAGCGGCGGATCTGTTCATTTTCCCGACCGACTACGAAGGCTTCAGCCTCGCGCTGGTGGAAGCGCTGGGGTGCGGCATGCCCGTCGTCGTCACCGCGGTGGGAGCCGCCCCGGATCTGATCCAAGACGAACGCAACGGGTTTCTGTTTCCGCCGAAACAACCCGCAGCGATGGTCGCTGCGATCGAATCCGCCCTCGGGCAGAGGGATCGCTGGCCTGAAATCGGAGCGGCTGCGCGCGAATCCGTCGGCCGCTTCGATCTTGCAGCGGTCGCCGATCAGTATCTTGGTCTATGTCACGAGTTGATGCGAGGCAGGCAATCGACCTCGCCGCCGGATTCGCAGTAATCTTCCGTAGACCGTCAAACCCGCATCGAATGTCATCGGAGATGAAAACCATGTCGAGGCTCGAGCAAGCGAGACACCAGATCGAAGCGCGGGTGTACGCAGATGCAATCGGTGCTCCACCGGCGAGCAAATGGACGCAGCTCGGCCTGCTGTTCACGGAGAAAGGCTTTGCCGCGCGCGTGCTGCGCAAGCGGCTGGGTCTGCCGATTTCGCTGAATACAGAAGACCGGCGAGTGCTCGAACAGGTCATCCTTCCCTGTTACCGGGCGGATTCCAGCATCAAAAAAGTCCTGTTCGTCGGCTGCGATTCCTACACGGCTCACTATCAGCGCCTGTATTTCCCGACCGCGGACTATTGGACGATCGATCCGGTCCCCAGCCAGCGAAAGTTCGGCGCCGCCCAGCATATCGTGGCGCCGCTTGAGGAATTGTCCGGCCATTTCTCTGCCGGATCATTCGATTTGATCGTCTGCAACGGCGTGTTCGGCTGGGGGCTCGATACCGCACGGCAGTGCGAAGCAGCGTTCGCGCAGTGTTACTCCAGCCTTGCGGACAAGGGACGAATGCTGCTCGGATGGGACGATATTCCGCAGCGCCGCCCCCTGTCGCTCGACGACTTGGCCAGCCTGAGCCGCTTCCGAAAATACGTGTTTCCCGCGTTCGGCAGCTGGCGCTATCGTACGGACACGCCGTACGGACACACCTACGACTTCTATCTAAAGTAACTCTTCAATAATCCTCCAGACGCCATGTCAAAACTTACCGCACAGCTATCCAACGAGGTCGCCGGCGTATTTGCCGGACTTAAAAAACGCTTTCTATACATGACGCAAGCCAGACGCGTCGGCAACAACGTCGGCGTCATACGGCATTTCGTGACCGTAGCGGGCAGCCCGCACCTTATCAGCTATCGTTACAAAAGCGTGGGCGACCGCGGGGTCGTCAGCCAGATTTTCAATGAACACGAGTACGCCCTCGACGAATACTGGCCGCACAGCAAGGCGCTGCAGCGCTGCTACGAAGCAATTTTAGCGCAGGGGAAGCAGCCGTTGATTTTCGATGCCGGGGCGAATATCGGCGCCAGCTGCGTGTATTTCTCGGCGCTGTATCCGCGAAGTCAAATAGTGGCGATCGAACCGGAGAAGAACAACTGTGCGCTGCTGCACGCCAATGCCGAAGGCAGATCCATTCGCGTCATCGAAGGGGCCATCGGTGATGAGCCGGGAAGCATTTTCCTGAGCGATCCGGGATTGAGTGACTGGGGTTTCAGAGTGGCGCAGAGCGGTGAGTACCCGGTACCCGTGCATACGCCAGCTACGATCCTCACGCAGTATCCGGAGCAACAGTTCACGCCTTTCATATTCAAAGTGGATATCGAAGGTGCGGAAGAGCAGCTATTCAGTCGCAACCTGCAATGGCTCGATAAATTCGTTCTGATCGTCATAGAGCTGCATGACTGGATGCTTCCGGGCAAGCACACCTCCCGGCCCTTCCTCCAGGCAATCGCTAGCCGCAGTTTCGATTTCTTGCATCGAGGGGAAAACGTTTTTTGCTTTAATACCCAGCTGCTGCAACTGGGCTGACTGCAGTGCGATGAAGGTAGACCGGAGAACCCTATGGGCATGACGTGGAAAATAGTTGATGCAAGGCCTGCTGCGGAAATCCGTTCGCATTACGAAATCGAAAAGCGGCTGGCCACGCAGTTGCGGTCAGCTCAAAAGGAGGAGCGGCGAAATCTATATCGCAGTGCGTACGACGAGCTGTTTCGCCGGGTGCCGAATCATCCTCAGCTCGTCAATCGGGCCACGGCGGAAGAGCGGCAGACCTTGGCGAAACGCCAGGTAGGCTTCCTGCAATCCCTGACGCGCTCCGGACCCACGTTTCTGGAGGTGGGCTGCGGGGATTGTCTGATCTCCCTGGAGTTTGCCAAGCATGCAGCCGCTGTCTATGCGGTGGATGTTTCCGATGAGATCACCAAGCAGGTCACGCCTCCAGGGAATTTTCGCCTGATCCTCTCCGATGGCTCGAGTATCGACGTTCCCGCCGGCACGGTCGACCTGGCATTCAGCAACCAGCTCATGGAGCATCTGCATCCCGAGGATGCGTTGGATCAGCTGCGCAACGTGTATCGAGCGCTGGCCGCGGGCGGGCGATATTTTTGCATCACTCCGAATCGAATGAGCGGGCCGCACGATGTGTCGAGAAACTTCGACGGCACGGCGACCTGCTTCCATTTGAAGGAGTACACCGTAGCGGAATTGCAGAACCTGTTTCGACAAGTGGGGTTCCGGAAGTTTCACGCCTACATCGGCGTCGACGGCATGTACATGCGCGTTCCGACATTTCTGCCGAGACTCCTGGAGGGTATGTTGTCGTGGCTGCCGGATCGGCTGCGGCTGGGAATTGCGCCGACCGCGCCCTTCCGGCTGCTGCTGGGCATTCGTTTACTGGCGATCAAGTAGGCGCAGCGCGGCACAAGCTTGAGACTACATCGCAAACACTGACTCAATCCGTCACGACATACTCCCCCAGAGAGCGCTTCTTTTTGGCGGCCAAGAACTCAATGAGTCTGGCGCGGGTCGTGGCCTCGGATATCCCCGCGAACTGCATCGCTGTGCCGGGCACGACCGACTGTGGATTGCTCAAGAACCGATCGAGCCGCTCCTTGGTCCAGGTCCCTTGGAAATTTTGCATCGCCGGGGAATATTTAAACCCCTTCGCCGCAGCGACCTTTCGGTCGACCACTTGATAGAGGTCGGGGCCGATTCCGTGGGTTTGACCATCGTGCACCGCATGACAGCCGGCACAGGAATCGAACAATGCATCGCCCGAATCGGTGTCGATAGCCGTGCGTACGAACATGAGCGTTGCGCTGTCCGTCCACAGCAGCAGCTCGCCCGACGCGCCCTGCTCCATATCGCGAATGCGATCCCCGATCTTCATCAGCTCCGCCATGGCCACGCGATTTTCACGCACTCTGATACGGTACAGCGTCTTGTTCTTCAACGACGAAATCAGCAGATCGTTCTTCCACAACTGGAATTGGGCGCCGTTGCTGGTCAACAGGCTGGAAATTCCGATGGAAGGAATCCAGCTGTAAAACGGCTGAGCGAAGCCCTCGTGACTGCCCGGAGTGGGATCGAACGGCCACGAGTGGGTTCCGTACTGCACTCCATACGTGACGAGCGGAAAGCCATAATTCGCGCCGCGCTCGATCAGGTTCAACTCATCTCCACCTTGAGGCCCGTGTTCGGTGAGCCAGATTGCGCCGGAACCGTCCCGATACAGCCCCTGGGGATTTCGATGCCCGCTCGAATAGATCTGGCTGGAGTAGTCGTGCAGGTTGATGAGCACCGTTTTGCCGTAAGTACTCTTCATATCCTGCGACAGCGACATCGGTGCGCTCCACCCGTCCAAGCCGTTATCGCCGATCGCCACCAGCAGCTCGCCGCTATTCAGCACTGCAAGCCGTCCACCGATCTCATTACCGACAAAAACCGGCGGCTGGCCGGCCGTTGCGATGGGAACGCAGGGTGTGGATTCGAAAATCGTCTTCCATACCATGCCGCTGCGCGACTCCACGAAGCTCTCCAACGGCCCTTGCAGTTCGGAGACGCGCATGACGAAACATTGGGCCGCCTTGTTCCAATAGTGATGAGAAGCAAACAACTTCAGCCGGCCGTCGTTCTGCTCAACGGCGATATCGGCAGCCCGAAATAAAGTGGTATCCACCTTGCCGCCGGCGTCCGTCACGAACTCCGAGGTATTGACCGGAATCCGATAGGCAAGCCGCGTTACGCTCAGCGCACGATCCATCTCGCTCTCCGCAACCCAATAGAGATCTCCATCGCCGGTGGCAAGCAGATAGCGATCTCCCACTCGAACAATGCCTCCCCCGTTAGCCGTTGGGGTGGGAATCCAGGAGCGATATTCAGTCAGTTTTAGAGCGTACAAAGAGGAGTTCAAGGAACGCACGACCACGTTCGGGCCGATCGGGCGCGGCAGGAAGCCGGCACCATACGAAATCTGCAGTCCTATGCCGATTGCGGCGGCAACCGTGAGAAACAGCCCCTGCAGCTTGGGAAAGCGGTAAAGCAAAATTGCCGCGCATGCGCCTATTGCGGCAGCGGCCAACTCTGCAGCCAGCAACCAGCGCGGAAAATCGGTCTTCGCCACCAGCAGCGTCAGGAACGTTGGTGCGTACGCCAACGCCAGCAGGCTTGCCAGGAAAATGATCGTCAGCTTGCCACCGGACGGCCTATGCCAAAGCAATACCGCGATGGCGACTACATAGCTTGCGGCGAAACTGATGGCCACGACGATCGTCTTCGCCGGCAAATCCCAGAGTGCCGCCTTGAGAAATAAACTGGGGAAAGCGAGGACCAGAGCCGCACTCAATGCCAGCAAGACCAACAAATATCCCTTACGCGAAGGTTCGAAGGAAATCATCCAACGTTTTGACAAAGCGATTCTCATCGGCAAAGTTGCTGCGGAACGTGCAAGTGTCCATTAATCCGGGTTCATCGGGCAAGGTCAAGTGCTTCCCGGTGTTTCTGGTTCGCGGCGGGTCTGCCCTGCGTTGGCCTGACTTCATGACTGTGGCGTCTTGCCGCGGACCGAGGGATACTCGAGTTAAAAATAGCGTTTTTCTCCATGATGACGCGGGAAACCGGAGTGCTCGTGGATATGGACACCGTGCCTCGCGCTTTTTGCATAACATAGCTCAATGAATACCACCCAGCCATCGCAGATATCGAAGCCCGCTCGCAATGACTGGGCTAGGACGCAACCGCTGAGCATCGACATCGTCACAGGCTTGATCCTGGCGGCCGCAAGTGCCGCCGCTGCGTGGGCCATCACGGGTCTGCAGGACCATTTCGTCCTTCTGATCAATGTGAAGGCCGACGACGTGTGGTTCGAAGGCGATGCAGCGCGCGTCTTCAGCAATATGACGAACCGTTGGAGCGACCATTACAAGAGCAACGTACATCCCTTGTTCTCGCTGTTCAGCTTGGTATTCGGGTACTTGTGCGAATCGCTATTGCATATCAAGAAACTCGATGTTGTCCGATTCACGATCGCCACGGGTGCGGCCGTATGGATGGGGCTGTACTACACCTTGCTGCGGCTGCTGGGCTGCCGCCGAGCGGACAGTGTTCTGTTTGGACTGGTCGCGGCAACCAGCGCAGCCGCCATCTTCTGGACCGCTACGCCTGAAACTTATCTGTTCGGATCGGCAACCATTCTCCTGGCATTGGCGACCGCGGCGGCGGCCGAACGCTACGCAATTCCGGCTTGGTTGGACGTCGGCGTAGCCGCGGCGACGCTCTCCATTACCGTCACCAACTGGATGGTGGCATTGGCTTCACTGATGACTCGCCACCGTCTGAAACAAGCCGTGCAGCTGGCAGTGAACTCCTTTGTCGTCGTCGTACTGCTGATGGGCGTTCAAAAGCTGATCGCTCCCTCGGCGCGCTTCATCTATGACGTGAAGAGCGAAACCAAGGCGCTGATCCGGCCGGAGCCTCTGACCACGCTCAAAGTGATGGCTCTGGATACGATGGTCATGCCAAACATCGCCGCCGAACCACAGGAGGTACCGACCCTCTGGCCGCAATTCACCATTCAACGCGCATACGCTTGGAACTTCACCGCCTGGGGTCCGATAGCGCTGGCCGCATGGCTGGCGCTGCTGGCTTGCGGCGCCTGGGCTGTCGTGACACTCAAATCTCTGAAGAAATTCCGCTTAGTGCTGCTGCTCAGTCTGGCGGGCCAGCTCGCGCTGCATGCCGTGTATGGTTCGGAAAGCTTTCTTTATGCGCTGAACTGGCTGCCGCTGCTGATCACGATGTGCGCACTGGCAACATTGACGCGGCTGCGGTGGATTGCTCTTTCGCTAGCGGCGGTACTGACAGTGGCCGGCGCAATGCATAACTATGCGTCGCTCAGGTTCGCGCTCGATGCTCTGGCAAAGGCCGCGGCTGCGAATCCTTAGATCGCGGCGAAAATCAACAGCAGTCCCAGGCCTGCAGCAATCAGGCTGGGGCGATCTTGCAATGTGAACACCACCGGGTCCTCATGCATTTGCCCGCGCGAGGTCTTCAGCCAAACCCGAGTGTTCCAATACAGCAGCAACGGACATAGCAGCCAAAGAAACTCCGGCCTCCCGTACATGTTTTGCGCTATTCCGCTGTTTACGTATAGCGCGATCACCAGTACTGCGATGTAGCCGGAAGCGACCCCGCACGCCTGTAACAAGGGTGCGTCGTCGATGGTGTAACCCCTGCCCACGGTATGCGTGCGGCCGCTGGCGATCATCAGTTTCAATTCCGAATAGCGTTTGGCCATCGCCAGGCTCAGGAACAGAAACATGGTGAACGCCAATAGCCAGAACGACGGCACGATCGCGGTGGCTGCAGCGCCGGCAATCACTCGCACTGCATAAAGCCCCGCCAGCGCGAGGACGTCCACCATCGCAATGCGTTTCAAACTTCTCGAGTACCACACGGTCGCCACCACATAAATGACCAGCACCGCGAAGAACGGCCAGCCTACCAGTAGCGCGGCGAGCAGTAGGGCCGCGCCTACAAGCGCGGGGATTACGAAGAACGCGTGAGCGAGTGGCAGTGTACCGGCGGCAAAGGGGCGATTTCGCTTGGTCGGATGGCGCCGGTCCGCATCGAGATCCATGAGGTCGTTAAGCAAATACGTCCCGGAAGCACAGACGCCGAAGATCACGAAAGCCGCTGCGCTTGCCAACGCAACATCATGCTGCAACAGCCGATGCGCGCCTGCCGCCGGCAGGAATATCAGGATGTTCTTCGACCACTGATGTAATCGCAATGCCCGCAACCACGACTTGCCGGGCTTGGTTTCGTTTGGAAATATCCGGTCCACTCGCGGCAGGCGCGCGAGCTCGCGCTGCAGGCCTCTCGTGGGCGTCACCACTATGGCTTTGCGGGCCTGCGCCCATACGTGCAAATCCTGAAGATCGTTGCCGGCGTAGTCATAGCCTTGCACGCCGAACTTCGATACCAGGCACTCGGCCTTAGCCTTGCCCTTGAGATTGTGATGTTCGCTGCTGGCGATGACTTCATCGAAGACCGCGTAGTAAGCGGCGATGCGACGCGCAATACTTTCGTTTGCAGCGGTACATAGAATCACGCGCCGCCCGGATCGGTGTTCCTGACGCAGCCAGGCCAACAATGCTTCGTTCGCCGGCAACAGGGCGACATCCAATTCAACGCGGGCCGCAATTTCCGCTTTCAGCTGTGCCCGTCCGCGCAGGAGCCAGCGCAGGACCGCCATGCAATTCCAAAGGTTTCGCCGCACCAGACGCGCAAAACCCTCAACCAGCGTGTCCGATCGAATCAGGGTGCCGTCCAGATCGACACACAGCGGAACATTGTCCACCGCGACGCAATTTGGGGAAGGTTCGAGCACTTATGAATTCGCAACGAAGCAGACACCGGCTACTATCAGCGCAATCCCAGTCACTCGCGCCGGCGCCATCGGTTCATGCAACGCGAAGTACCCGTACAACGCGGTGAACGCAAATCCCAGACT
>FTFH01002077.1_pt1 | contig 27868 bp, 28 predicted proteins | sample 1640371 | NCBI WGS metagenome assembly FTFH01 (sample SAMEA3914816, study PRJEB12502) | metagenome | biome: forest; material: soil | place: USA | collected 2011-09-16 | depth 0.3 m | reverse complement strand
CGTTCAATCGATTGGGCATGAGGAAAGACTAGGGGGTAATGACTCCAGGGGGCAGTAAGAGCCGAGACTAGGACAGAGGGGACGGCACTGGCAGCGGCGACAGCGTGCTCATTTCTCAACAAACGCGCATTGAGTGTGAGCGCCAGCCAAGCCCTAGAATGCGACGCTGCGAACTCCTAAATGCCCAGGAGAGCGACATGGACCGGCGCAATCACAAGGATCTGATCGTTTGGCAGAAGTCAGTCGAATTGGCAGCGCGGATCCACTCGGCGACGATGGGATTTCCGAAGAGCGAGTTGTTCGGCCTTACCATTCAAATCAGACGAGCCGCAGTTTCAATTCCAAGCAACATTTCGGAAGGCGCGGCGAGAGGCTCGACGCGCGAATTCCTCCGTTTCATGCATATTGCCCGCGGATCATATGCCGAGCTGGAAACACAACTGATACTGGCCGGCTATTTTGGTTACATTCAGGATCTCACTTCCGTCGATCCTTTGCTTATTGAGGTGGGTAAGTTGATTAACGCGGTGATTGTAGGCCTGAAAAAGCGACAGAAGCGCATCGCTTCAGCGCTATCTGGACCGAAGTCTTCACCGGTGCGGTGAGGCCACAGCGGCCCACATCAACCTCTTATCTCTTGCTACCCCTTACCCGCTGATCATTACCCCCCTAGTTCCCCCCACCACACTCTCCCCTCTTCCAATCCCGTAATACTTCAACCCGAAACGCTTGACCAGGGCGGGGTCATATAGATTACGGCCGTCGAAGATTACCGGGCTTTTCAGTGTCGCGCGGATAGCGTCGAAGTCGGGGCTGCGAAATTCCTGCCATTCCGTGACGATGGCCAGGGCATCGGCACCGTCAAGCGCTTCCGTAGCACTCTTCGCCAGTACCAAGTCGGCTCGCTCGCCGAACACCCGATGCGCTTCCGGGTTCGCGACCGGATCATAAGCCCGAACCTTCGCGCCCGCCGCCCACAGCGCATCGATGAGCGCCCGGCTCGGGGCTTCCCGCATGTCATCGGTGTTAGGCTTGAATGCCAGTCCCCAGATCGCAAGAGTCTTGCCCTTGAGCTGCCCATCGAAATATTTTTCAATGCGGTTGAACAGCACCTGCTTCTGACGCTTGTTGACACTCTCCACCGCATGGAGAATCTGCGCGTCGAAGGAATGTTCGCGCGCACTGCGGCCCAGCGCCTGCACGTCTTTGGGAAAGCACGAACCGCCATAGCCACACCCGGGATAAATAAACTGATAGCCGATGCGGGGGTCGGAACCGATGCCGCGCCGCACTTTCTCGATGTCGGCCCCCAGGCGTTCGGCGAGCAGGGCAATCTCGTTCATGAAGCTGATCTTGGTCGCCAGCATCGCATTGGCCGCGTACTTGGTGAGTTCCGAAGACCTCACATCCATGATGATCATGCGCTCATGGTTGCGGGTGAAGGGATCGTAGAGCGCCTTCAATAGTTCCGCGGTCCGAGGGTCATTGACGCCCACGACAATGCGCTCGGGTTTCATGAAATCCGCGATCGCCGCGCCTTCCTTCAGAAATTCCGGATTCGATACGACGTCGAAATCAACAGCGGCGCCACGAGCCGCCAGGGTTTTTTCAATCTTCGCCTGAACCTTGTCGGCCGTGCCGACCGGCACCGTGGATTTAGTCACCACGACGCGATATTCGCTCATGTGTTTGCCGATGGCTTCGGCAACCGCCAGCACGTACTTCAAATCCGCAGAGCCATCTTCGTCCGGCGGAGTGCCCACGGCAATGAACTGGAACAGGCCGTGTTTGACTCCCTCCTCCGCGTCCAAGGTGAAATTCAGACGTCCGGCGGCAATGTTCTTTTTCAGTAAAGCATCCAGACCGGGTTCGTGAATGGGCGACTCACCACGCTTGAGCATATCAACCTTGCGCGCATCGACATCAACGCACAGCACGTGGTTGCCCGCCTCAGCAAAACAGGCACCCGTGACCAGACCCACATAGCCTGAACCGAAGATAGTTAAACGCACTGGAAATCCTTTGACACAAACTAGCCTGCCCGGAGCCTAGCGAATGGAAGATGGGAGGTAAAGGAAGCGATGAGCGACGAGAAAGAAAATGAGGCTCTTCTCTAACTCAGCGCTCATCGCTCATCGCTTCCCGCCGCTCCCCCGACAAGAGCCAGTAGTAGATCAAGGATTGCCCCTTGACCACTTCCTTGAAATGCCTAATATCAGCTTATGGCGAAGGTCACGGGCAAATTCCAAATCACGCTGCCGAAGGCGATCACTGACGAATGCGGCATTCGGGTCGGTGACGAACTTGAATTGGAAGTCGTGGGAGAGGTAATCCATATGCGACGTGGAGTTGAGCGCGAGTCGGCCAGCGCGCGTAAGGAAAAACTTGCCATGTTCGATCAAGCCACTGACCGGCAAGCGGCGCGGCAGAAAAGACATCCCTTGAGCAAAACTCAAGATCGGGGCTGGACTAGGGATGATCTATATAGCCGTGCCCGCCCTCGTTGATACAAACGTTTTAGTCTATCGCTTCGATCCTCGCTTCCCTGACAAGCAGCAGCGGGCGCGTGAACTGCTGCGGCAAGGGATCGAGGAAGACAATATCCGCATACCTCATCAGGCACTAATCGAATTCGTTGCGGCAACCACCCGACCGTTAACCCGAGGCTCCACGCAACGGCTGTTATCCACGGGCGAGGCGCAACGCGAAATCGAAGAAATGCTCGCGCAATTTTCCGTGCTGTTTCCGGACGAAGAAGTCGTGCGTCTGGCCCTTCGTGGAAGCGCTTCATACCAGCTGCCTTGGTTCGACGCCCACCTCTGGGCATATGCCGAGCGCTTCAGCCTAGACACAATCTGGTCGGAAGATTTTGCGCACAATCGCCTCTACGGGCGAGTGCGGACCAAAAATCCATTTCTCTAAAGCGGAAGCGATGAGCCGGAGAAGAGGGGTCGAGTTTTGGCTTATAGCTCATCGTGCCCCTCCCCGGAAAAGCGATGAGCGATTAGCGAGAAATGGCCCTTGTTCTCATCGTTCTTAATCTTCCTCATCGCTAATCGCTCGTCGCTTCCTCAAGATGGCGGGACGAGGGCAGCGTCCCTGCCGTCCTCACCCACCCCACCGGGAAATCCTTTCCCCGGCCGCTGGTCACCCGTAGTTATCCCTATATGGGTGGACCCGCTACGCGGCCCCTCCTAGCCCGCGTGGTGAGAATTCTGCACCGGAAAATCGGCCGGGCAACGGCAAATAACTGTGCGTTTGTGGAGAAATAGGTCCGAGGAAGCGATTGGCGATGAGCGATTAGCCGGAAGGTTTCTCTCCGGCTCATCGCTCATCGCCAATCGCTCGTCGCTTCTTCTAGTTCAGTCGCGGGCGCCGCGACTGGAGGGCTGTCACGTTGCTGTGTTCTGCCGCCGCCAGCGCCAGCTTTCGGCTCCAGACGAGGTCGTGAATATCACCCGACGGCTGGTATTCAGCCACGGTCTGCATCAGCAAATCCCGGGCACGTTTGCAATCGAACCGGTTCAAGGCCACCAGCATTTCGTCCAAAACCACCTGCACGCTGGTCCAAGGCAGGGAATGCTCCATGGCGCGCAGAATCATCGGGTGATCCGTCCCGGTCACGTTGTTGCCGATCAACAGCTCTTCGAAGAGCTTTTCCGCCGGCCGCAGCCCCGTGTAGACAATCTCGATATCTCCCTCGGGCTCCGCCTCATCGCGCACGGTAAGGCCCATGAGGCCCACCATCCGCCGCGCCAAGTCTTCGATGCGCACCGGTTTGCCCATATCCAGAACAAAAACGTCCCCGCCTTGCGCCATCGAACCGGCCTGCAGCACCAGCTGTGCCGCCTCGGGAATGGTCATGAAGTAACGAATCACGTCCTTATGAGTGACCGTGACCGGCCCCCCGCGCTTGATCTGCTCGCGAAACAGCGGAACGACCGACCCGGAGGATTCGAGTACATTGCCGAATCGGACCATGCAAAACCGCGTCGTGGCACCCCGCTCCTGCAATCCCTGCAGCACGATCTCGGCAAAGCGCTTGGTGGCGCCCATCACGTTGGTTGGATTGACTGCCTTGTCGGTGGAGATCAGAACAAAGGTTTCCACCCTGCATTCCAAGGCTGCTTCGGCCGCATGCCAGGTGCTGAAAATGTTGTTGTAGATGCCTTCCACGACGTTGTGTTCGACGATCGGCACGTGTTTATAAGCAGCGGCGTGATAGATCGTGTGTACGCCATAGGCGTGGATGACCTCACGCACGCGGCTGCGATGATGAGCATTACCCAGCAGCGCGACCACGTCGACCCCCAGTAACTCCTTGTCTGCAATCAGTTTGAGCTCGCGTTCGATGTTGTAGAGCGCCAGTTCCGAAATCTCGAACAACAACAGCTTCGCAGGGCCCAACCGCAGAATCTGGCGGCACAATTCCGAACCGATCGACCCGCCCGCGCCACTGACCATGACGACTTTTCCCCGAATACAAGCATCAAGGAGGTTTTCATTCGGCGGCACCGGATCGCGGCCCAACAGGTCACCCGCATCCACATCCTGTATGTCTTCGACGGTCGCCTGTCCGGTCACAAGTCGCGTCACGTCCGGCATGGTCTGCACCCGCACCGCACACTTTTCGAGCTGCTTGAGAATTTCGTAACGCCGGCGCCGCGACTGCGACGGCAGCGCCAACAGGACCGTGGAAATCCCTTCCTCATCGATCAACCCTGAAAGGGCGTCCGGGGTGCAGACTTCAATCCCATTGACCAAGCTACCCTGAAGCGAGGGGCTGTCGTCCAGGAACACGACGGGCTGGAAACGACCGCTGAGCGTCAAAGCGGACGCCAGCTGCGCCCCGGCCGACCCCGCCCCGTAGATAGCGACCCTGGGAGCCCCGGTGGCCCGGTGGTGGTAATGCAAGAGGCTGCGCCCGAGAAGCCGGCTGCCACCCACATAAATCATTGCCAGCGCCCAATAAATCGCAAAGGCGGTGGCCGGAACCGCGTTTTTATTGACCGTGAAGTTCAGCAAAACAAGCAACGCCACCGAGGCGGTGACACCCGCAAAGACAGCCACCATCGCCCGGTGGCCGATGAATCGAACGATGGCCCGATAAAGGCCCAACCGAATGAAGATTGGCAGCGAGGCCGCCAGAGCGCTGAAATAGAGAACCCCGCTGGCAGCCTCACCGTGATGAACAGAACTGAGCTTTAGCGAAATCGCCGTCCACAGGGCCAAGGGCACGAACAGACAGTCGGCCAGAAACATGACGAAACGCTTCTGATTGCGCGGCAACCCTAATAGCCGCAATCCGATTCTTTCCAGCCACTTCGGCATCACTTCGGTCACCTAGCCCCTCCATAGATCACGCTGAACTGCAGGTATGCTCAGCGACTAGTTGTTTTAGAAGCTTTTTGTTTGGTTGCACTTGTCGCGATGTTACCCAAGTTGCGGAAGGGAATCGACAACCAATTACTGGCTTGGTCGCAATATAGCGACGACGTCATACGAACCGTAGGCTAAATCGAGATGTGCGCTCAGTAGTTCCGGAGAAACCGTCGGTGGCGGATGGCCTGCTTTGAGGGCTAAAGCCCGATGGATTGGATGTCGTCGCTACAACCTAACTCGCCAGGCTATACAGCATCCGCGGCCACGGGCTGATCTTTTGCACCAGCACCCAGGCAAATGGCCAGCACCACCAACGGACTTAGAGCGACGATCGCAACCACCCAGGCATACCTTGGAAAAGTGCCCGCGATCCACGCACACGGTAGCAGCCACACCACGTTAACCAGCCACGTAACTCCAGTGACTCGCAAATGGCTACCCCAACTACGTGCCAATCGTTGATAGGCGTGACTTCGATGTGCCACATAGACTCTCTCGCCGCGGATTAGCCGGCGCAGCAGTGTCACTGTCGCGTCAACAAAGAAAACGCCGCCTAATATCAGCCACTGGAACAGCGCAATGTCGCTTTCACGGGCAGCGCCTAGTGCCAATACCGCTATCACGTAGCCTAAATAGCCGCTTCCAACGTCACCCATGAAAATTTTTGCCGGAGGCCAGTTCCAGAGCAGGAAACCGCAACAAGCAGCGCCAAAAGCAAAGGCCGCAATCGGCACTGCGCCGAAGCTCCCGGTTATCCAGCCAAGCAATGCGGCACCCCAGGCGATGAATACAGCCTCCGATGCGGCAATGCCATCAATCCCGTCCATGAAGTTGAACAAGTTGATGACCCACACGATTCCAAGGGAGCCGACCAGGTAACCTAGCCAACCAAATGTGATCACCTGTTCGCCAACACGCAGTGTGGAAACGCCGCTGAGCAGAAGCAGTGTGCCCAACGCAATTCCAAAATGCACCGCAAGCCGGGCCGTTGCCGATAAGTGATGATGGTCGTCCACAAAGCCGACGGCCGCTATCGCAATGCCGCCCCCGGCCAGCGCCACAAACACATCAAGCGGAATCACTTTGAATAATACAAGTGCGCCGAAGGTTAAAGTTGCCGTCAGCACTATTGCTATTCCTCCGCCACGCGGCATCGGCACCGTATGCGAGCTGCGCTCGTTCGGTACGTCCAGCACGTTATTTAGCAGGGCGCGTTTGCGAGCGGTCCTGGTGATCAAAGCCGACAGCACAAGCGTACCGATCATCATCGCGATGAAATCAAGCCACATTGGAGCGTCTCTCTGACAAGTACCAGCGCACGGTGCGCGATAATCCTTCGTCAAAGCTGACCGGCGGATGCCATCCGAGTTCGTCCCGAGTTTGCTTGATATCGATCACCAGCGATTCGCAAAGGCGCTCCACTTCGACTTGTTTTCCAGCCAATCGGGCTATGCCATTTAATAAACCAAGAGGGATCGGCAGCAGCTTCGCTCTGCGTCCCATCAAGTTTGCGATATAGCGAATGAGTTGCGCAGTGGAGAGGTCATGATCATCGGATACCATCCACGCCCGACCGGGCGCGTTCGGATGGGTTGACAGATTGATGAGGAGATCGCACAAGTTCCAGACATTTACCAAACTGCGGCTGTTGCGGATGGCGCCCAGCGGCAACGGCCGCTCTTTGTCGATCCACTGCATTAAGCGAAGGAAATTCGCGCGGACACCACTGCCATATACGAGCGGCGGTCTCAATACGACGACTTCGACGCGAGTGCCGGCAGCAGACCGCGCAGCACTCTCTCCTGACAGCTTCGATTCGGCATACGCATTATGCGGGCGCAGAGGCGAAGCGGCGGTGAACGGTGCATCGGAGGTGGTATCGCCGTGTACTCCGATGGAGCTAACATAAACGACGCGGCGCACGCCTGCGCGAACTGCCGCAACGACGAGGCCGGCGGTACCCTTCGCGTTCACGCGCATGAATTCCGCCTGTGGATCAGATGCAGTTTCGCGCAGCACGTGGGCTCTGCCCGCTAAGTGCACAATTACATCGATGCCATCGACCGCAGCGCTCCAGTCTGTGAGCGGCCCTATGTCGCCTACCGCGAAACAACGATGGTCTGAAGAATCAGCCGCCACACGTACTGCGGTGCGATGTTCAATACCTTGGGCGGCGAGAGCGCGCTGCAGGTGCCGACCTACGAAACCGTCAGCGCCCGTTACGAGCACTCGCAAAGATGCACCGCTGGGCGCCATTATCATGCTGTAGTGCCCATCCGTGCTCCCGCAAGCTCAGTGCACCATCCTTCGAAGCGGTTGAGCAGCATACCGCTTTCGAAATGCGCTAGATAATATTCGCGGCCACGGAAGCCCATATCGATGCGTGTGACTGCGCCCAGATCGCGAAGCGCGAGTACCTGAGCGGCCAGGGCCGATGGATCTTCGGCGGGTGCGCAAAGCCCCGCTCCAGCCTCCTTCACCACCACTGCGCCCTCGCCATCAAGGGCAGCAATAAGTGGCTTGCCGCTGGCCAAATACGATTGGACCTTGGAAGGAATGGTTAACGCTAGAATCGGGTCCCGACGCAGCGTGACCAGCAAAGCATCCGCACCAGCAAACAACCGGGGCATCTCCTCTACGGGAAACTGGCCCAGCAGATGAACGGTCGTATTCAAGTTGCGCCGCGAAACTTCCCCCTCCACCCAGCGGCGCATACTGCCATCGCCGACGATCACCCACTGAATGTCTTGGTGCTCGCGAGTCAGCTCGGCTGCAGCAAGAACCGTTGGGAGGTCTTGAACGGAACCGATGTTGCCGGCAAACATGACGCGAAATCCCTGCGGCACGCTGTGAAGGGCCGGATGGGAATGGTCGCTCGACAGCGGCACGTACAACGACTCGGCAGTGTTGGGAAAATAGTGGACTCGCTCAGGACGCACGCCGCGCGATTCAACGTGGCGTCGAAAGGCTCGCGATTGGATGAGCACGTACGCAGATGCACGGTACAACGCACCCACCAGCGCCTCGATAGGCCGCAACAACCAACGCGAACGCACGGCGCCGACAGCCACGAGGCTTTCGGGCCACAAATCCTGCACCCAAAAAAGAATCGGCGCGCGGCTTGCGAGCTTCATGACGACAGCCGCGATACCCATGGTTACTGGAGACATCTGAAACATCAGAATGGCGTTGTATTGGCCACGACAACGCAGCGGCCCAAGCAATGATGCACTTAGTGCATACGACACATAGTTGGCGGCGAGGCGCCACTTCGAACCGTGACCTCGAGGCACGATCGGCACACGCACGATCTCCACGCCGCGCCATACTTCACGCGTTCGCTTGAACCATCCGTAACCTTCGAATATGCGGCCAGCCGGATAGTTGGGAGTACCGCAAAGCACAGTAACTTGATGACCTCGCGCCACCAATTGCTGCGCCATGTCATTGATACGGAAACTCTCCGGCCAGAAGTACTGCGATACGATCAGCAGCCGCATCGCAACTTCCTGGACGTTGATCCGTCCAGCAGCGGCCGGCGTTTCATGTCGCTTCGAACCACACCGTGCGGCGCACGTAGTCGACCTGGCTCAGAATGATGCGCAGCACCTTCTTCGACACCAGATCGACATCGTAGTCGCCGACTTCGCGCATGCGGGCCTGATCGCTCCATGCATGCCTGGTGACTACGTGCACCGCCTCCATCACCCGCTGCGCAGACAGCTCGCACATGATGATCGTGGCTTCATCCATACCCTCGGGCCTTTCATGCGCCTGGCGGATGGTGATGGCGGGAAAGCCGAGGATGGAAGACTCCTCGGTGATCGTGCCGCTGTCGGAAACCACGCAGAATGACTCCTGCTGCAGCTTCACGTAATCGAGGAATCCCAGCGGCTTCATCATGCGCACTCGCGGGTCCAGCGCGAGCTGCGGTGCGGCTGCGAGCCGCTGCCGCGTGCGCGGATGCACCGAGAAAATGATCGACATGTCATGGGCGGCCGCCAGCGCATTCACCGAACCGATCAGCTGCGCAAGGCGCTCGGGCACGTCGACGTTCTCCTCGCGATGCGCGCTGATGACGAAATACTTTCGCGGCTGCAGCTCGATCTGCGCAAGTATTGTGGAGGCCTCGATGCCGGGACGATAGTGTGCGATGACTTCCTTCATCGGCGAGCCGGTCTTGATCACCGTTTGCGGCGCGAGCCCTTCGGCAAGCAGGTAGCGGCGCGCGTGCTCCGAGTAGGTCATGTTCACATCGCTCAGGTGATCCACGATCTTGCGGTTGATTTCCTCAGGCACGCGCTGGTCGAAGCAGCGGTTGCCGGCTTCCATGTGAAAGATAGGAATCTTGCGCCGCTTGGCGGGCAGCGCCACCAAACAACTGTTGGTATCGCCGAGCAACAGCACTGCATCCGGCTTGTGCCGCTGCAAGGCTTCATCGCCCCGCGTCAGCACGGCGGCAATGGTTTCCATGGCCGAGCCGCCGGCCGCTTCCAGAAACTCATCCGGCCGGCGGATGCTCAGCTGGTCGAAGAAAATCTGGTTCAGCTCGTAGTCGAAGTTCTGGCCCGAATGCGCCAGCACGTGATCCACGCTCCGGTCCAGCTCGTCGATCACCCGGCTCAGCTTGATCAGCTCTGGCCGCGTTCCGACAAAGGTCATGACCTTCATGCCGTCTCTCCCGCCTTTTCCTGACTCAACACGCTCACTCAACCGCTCGCCCGAGGATTCAACGCAGCAATTCGGCGCGCGATCCGACATCGACTTGATGCGGCAACAGCTGGTATCGTTCGAGCAGCGCGCGCGTGGCCGCGGTATCCAGCACGGTGCCGGCGGAACTGAACTCCCGCGTGAAGGCATTGGGCTGATCCGGCTCGCGGCTTTGCAGTTCCGGAAGCATCGGCAGGATGGCGTAATAGTCGCCGCGCTTCACGGTGTGATTGGCCTCCTCCTCGGAAACCATGATCTCGTGCAGCTTTTCTCCCGGACGGATCCCCACGACCTTGATCTTGATTCCGAGGTCGCCGATCAGCGTCTGCGCAAGGTTCATGACCGTGGCGGACGGCGCGTTGGGAACGTAGATCTCCCCGCGCCTGGCTTCGCGAATCGCGGTGAAGGTAGTATCGACCGCTTGGTCGAGTGTCAACAGGAACCGAGTCATCTCCGGCACGGTAAGTGTGATCGGGCCGCCGGCGCGGATCTGCTCATGGAACAGCGGAATCACCGAGCCGCGCGAGGCCAACACATTTCCGTAGCGCACGCAGACGAAACGCGTGGCTGGATTGAGAATGTTCGCCGCGATGATGATGCGCTCCTGCAACGCCTTGGTCATGCCCATGGCGTTGACGGGCTTGCAGGCTTTATCGGTGCTGATCGACACCACTGTCTGCACCGGGAATTTGTGTTCCTCGATGGCCCGCACCACGTTGTAAGCTCCGATGCAGTTGGTGAGCACGGCCTGTGCGGGAAAGTATTCGCAAGCCGGCACCTGCTTGAGCGCGGCGGCGTTGATTACGATATCGGCGTCGCGCATCGCCGAGCAAACATCCGCGTAGTCGCGCACGTCGCCGATGCGGAATTCCAGCACGTTCATGAAATTGCGGTAGATCACCTCGTCGGTCGCGGCGACACGGTTCAGGTACGACATGCGCATGTCGTGCTGCTTGCCTTCATCGCGCGACAGCACGATGACCTTGCGCGGCGTGCCCTGTTCGCCAGACAGCACCCGGTGGACGAAGCGCCTGCCCATCGAGCCGGTGCCGCCGGTGACCAGAATGGTTTTACCTTCCAGATGTTTCATGCTCACTTATCCTCGGCGGTGGCCAGCTCGGAGATCATCTGCTCCCAGCTCGGGGGCCGATAGCTGAATTGCTTCTGAAAACGCGTTGAATCAAGGCTGCGGTCGCAGTTAAAGGCATCGTCCTGCACGATCTGCGTGGACAGCTGGAAATACTTTTTCACCAGCAGCAGCAGCGCATATTTGTCGATCGCGGCGCTGGAAACATGCCACATCCCGTGCGCCTGCGGATGCTGCGTCATCAGCATGTCGACGATGCGGGCCATCTCGATGGTAGTGAAACCCGTGTAAATCGCGCGCGAAAAGCCTTTGACGGTGCCACGCTGGGACAGGAACCACTCTATTAGGCTGGCATTGCGGCCCAACTCCCGGCCCATGATGGACGTGCGCAGGGTCAGGCAATGTGGCTGCGTCACTTCGCCCAGCAGCTTGGTCCTGCCGTACAAATCGTAGGCATCGGCGAAATCATCCTCGGTGTAGTTACCCTTGCTGCCGGAAAACACGCAATCGGTGCTGAAATGAATCAGCTTCGCGCCCGCCACTTCCGCCAGGCGCGCCAGGCGGTGCGGCAGCAGCGAGTTGATCTCAAGGCTTGGAATCGCATCCTTCGCCGCCGAGCGCTGCTTGACGATGCCGATACAGTTGATGATGTATTGCGGCCGGAATGCCGCGAGCACGCTCATCAGCTTGTCAGTATCCGTCGCAACCACTTCATCAAAGGAATTGGCCGGCGTGAACAGACCAAAAGCGGAATATCGGGACAGTGCCTGCCGCAGCGTCACACGCACTTCGTGACGCGTTGCCAGTGTCTTGAGCAGCTGGTGCCCCAGCATGCCGTCTCCCCCAAGGATGAGCACTCGCATGATCTGACTTTCTCCGGCCGCTATGGAGGATGCGGCAAGGCCACCAAGCTCGCGGCGATACGTTCGCGACGCTGCAGCCGCGAACGCCTGAAGCGCAGGAAAATGCTCGCCAGCACCGGGTACAGCACGGTCACCAGCGCAAAGAAGTACATGTAGAAGACGCTCAACAGCACCGACATGAAAAACGCCGGATACGCGAGCGTATGGAACTGGCTGCCCTGGCGCGCGCGCACGTGCAGGTACGAGCACACCCATTGAATGAAGCACACCAGGATGAACGCCCCGACCCATCCGAAATCGGCGACCAGGGGACTGTAGAAAGTGGTCGCGTTGAAGGATTCGAGGGCCAGCTCTACCGGGTACTGGTCGGTCTGCGGAAACAGTATCGCCCGGATCACCGAGGGGAACAACGCCATGGACGTATAGTAAGGCGTAAAGCTTGGCGTGATGGTGTCGGCCGCGTAGTACAGGTTGTTGAGCGGCGAAACCATGTAGATGAACACGAAGAACACGCCCACCGGCAGGTCGACGAAAAACGCCTGGTCACCCGCCAGCCCCTCGGTATCGAGCGAGCTGCCGCGAAACTCGCCCAGAATGCCGAAACCGATGACGAACAACGCCATCAGCGTCACCAGGCGCACGATGCCCCACAGCGTCGGCGATCGGCGCAGGAATACGATTCCCAGCGCGTGGGACAGCAGCACCATGATGGCACCGCGGCTCACTTCGCACACCGCGGTGAACAGCATGAACAACGGCAACAGCAGGTACTTGCGCCGGCCCGTCTGCAGGTACAGCAGCAGCGCGCCGGAAAGCGCGAAAGCACGCATCATGTTGAGAAACCCGGTGAGTGTCGGCACGCCGAAATCCGCGTAGCTCTTGCCGCTACCCACCACCAGCCAGACGATGGGCAGGCCGCCGCTGTACACGATGGTCACGATGTACAGCAGTGCCCATGCCATGAGGAGCTTACGCAGGAACAGCCGCAGCGTCTTTTCATCCCAGCTCCCGCGCTGGATGGCGTCTACGTTGGCACCGCGCGCTTTTCCCGACAGCATCTTGACGAGCGTGTAGATCACGAAGAACGAGGCGATGTTGGCATATATCAGCCCCAGCACCCGCTTATCGGGGTCCACGGAAAATGCCACCGGTACCACGTTGGCGAGCACCACTGTGGTTCCCCAGCAGATCGCGAACAGCAGGTCGGGACGCGAGATGTCGAGCAGGCGTTTCATTTCGGCGCAACCAGCGACCACATGCGCGGCAGCCACTTGCGTTTCAGCTGCGTCGAATGCGCAAGATTCCACAGCGGCTTGAAGAACGTCAGCAGGAACATCACCTGATATGCAAGATCCACGTCCCGGATGCGCCGCAGAACCTCGCGCGCCTCGGCGGTGGAGCCCTGGCTCATCAGATACTGCGCTTTGTAGTATTCGCCACGAACGCGCGCCACGAGAAAGGGACGCGGCAAACGAGCAGTAATGCCGGGATTTTCCGCTTCGATCTGGTCCAGGGTGAGAAAGCGCTCCGCGGCCCAGTGGCTCATCTGCCTGCTGGTGAGCGTTCCCTCGCCGATTCTCCATGCCGCGAGCGGCTCGTCGATCACGCACACCGTGCCATGCACGATTAGCCGCAGGAACAGATTGTATTCCTCCGACGCCGTGACGTGCGGATTGAACGTCAGCCCGTATTGTTCGAGCGCGCTGCGCCGGATCAGCGGCGACACCATGTTGATGTCGTACTGCATGAGCTGCTGCTCCAGCATCCAGCCGGAGCGATGCACCGGTTGCACCTGCCTGATCAGGCTACCGTCCGGCCTGATCTCGTGGATAGCGCCGTAGCACAACAGGTGCTGCGTTCCCGCGAGCGCGGCGATCTGCTGCGTCAATTTTTGCGGATACCACAGATCGTCGGTATCCAGGAAGCCTATCCATTCCCCGCGCGCCTGTTCCATCGCAAGCTTGCGCGCGGCGCCGAGCGGAACGTTTTGCTCGGCGCGAAAATATCTCAGGCGCAGATCGCGGTACGACTGTGCGATCGTGGCACTCGAATCGGTGGAGGCGTTGTCCCAGAAAATCAGCTCCCAGTCGGCGAAGCTCTGCGCGAATACCGAGTCGATCGCCTCGCGCAGATAGCGCTCGCCGTTGTAGCAATTCATGATCACCGAGACTTCAGGCACGCGCGCTCCCGGTCAGGAACTCGCGCACCGCGCTCACCACTTCTTGCTGCTCTTCGTCGGTCAGCATTGCTTGCATCGGCAAGCTCAGCAGCTCATGCGCCAGGGTTTCAACTCCCGGCAACGAATATTGCGTCTTGTACTTCGACAGCCAGTGATTCGGCTTGTAGTGAAACGCGCATTCGATGCCCATGCGGCGCAGGTGATTCATAAGAGCGTCACGGCGTCCACCGAGCACTCGCACGACGAAGATATGCGGCACGATGTCGGCGTAAAGCAGGCGCAGCATTTTCAAGCCGGCGACATTCGCGAACGCTTCGAGATAGCGATTCATCAGCCTGCAGCGATACTCAGCAAATTGCGGCAGCTTGTGCAGTTGCACGCGGCCGACCGCAGCCATGAGATTGCTCATGTGATAGCGCCATCCCTGGTCGTGAACATCGAACTCCCAGCTACGCTGGCCCGAGTAGCGCTTTTCCGTGTCCTTTTCCACACCGAGTAATCTCGCATCCTGTATGCGCTGCGCAACCTGCCGGTCGCTCGTGACGACGGCGCCGCCTTCGCCGCAGGTAATGTTCTTGATGCCGTCGAAACTGAAACACACCACGTCGCCCTGCGCACCTACGCGATATCCCGCACGCATGCCGCCAAAGGCGTGAGCGGCATCTTCCACGACACGTAGTCCGCGCCTCTTGGCAAGATCGTAGATGTCGGCCAGTCCAGGAGCGGCGCTGGCGTAATACACCGGCATGATCGCCTTGGTGCGGCTGGTGATGCGACGTCCGGCGTCCGCCGCGTCGATGAATCCTGTCTCAGCATCGACATCGCAGGCGACCGGGCGCGCGCCTGTAGCGGAGATTGCCTGGAACGAAGCGACGAAAGTGAGCGACGGGACGAGCACTTCATCTCCCGCACCGATGCCAAGCCCCTGAACCGCTAGCTGCAGAGCCGCAGTCCCGGTGTTCACGCACATTACTTCGCGTCCGCCGCCGAGATAGGCAGCAAGCTCGGCTTCCAGCAGTTGAGTGAAACGGCCCATCCCTAGATAGCCGTCGGCAATGACTTCGGCGAGAGCCTGCTGCTCTTCGATACCGACCGAGGACCGTGAAAGGCGAATAGTGCGCGCGGCCATCACATCACCAGGGGAATTTGAAAGTTTGCAGATCGATGTTGTCGGCTTCAGCCGGATCGTGCTCCTCATCGGCGATGTTGAGCAACAGGCTGGGCTGCGCGTCGCGGCCCGCAAAGGCGACCCACAGCCCCGGCGACACGGTAAGTCTTGCGTAATTGTCGCGATCCAGGGTGATGTCTTCAAAACTGCCGCGCGTCGTGCTGCCGGCACGATCGTCGTGGACCACGAAGCGCACGCGGCCGACCGGAACCACGAGATTGAGCGTCACCCGGCGATGGCGCTTCCAGCCCTTCACTTCACCGGGCAGCACTGTCGAAAAGTATGCCTCGCCGAAGTCGACGAATCCCGGCGCTGAGCGCTTCATGGCATGCAGCACATCTCCCTTGGGATGCAGGATGCGCCGCAAGGGCGTGATGATGACGCCTTCGATCACTGAGCTGCCCACACGGCTCCGGCACCATGCGCGCTGGCTTCATAGGTCTCGATCTGTTCGATGGTCAGCTCGTGCATGCGCTCGCGCCGGCCGCGATAGAACTCGTAGTACCAGTCGCTAACGTGGCGGATGGTGTCTTCATAGACCCAGGTCGGACGCCAGCGCAGATGGAACAGCGCCTTGTCGCAATTCAGCTTGAGCAGCCCAGCCTCGTGAAACGGAATGTTGGCCGTCACCCGGTAGGCGTGGCTATCGCTTAACCCCCAGCGGCGCCCGAGATCCGTCAGCAACTGCACGACGGTGTGATTCTGTTCGGCGCGCGGACCGAAATTGAATGCTTCTCCATGCAGATCGCGGCTTGCGGCCAACGACTGCGCAAGCCTTAAATAACCGCTCAAAGGCTCCAGCACGTGCTGCCATGGCCGCGTCGCCTGCGGGCTGCGTATCTCCACCGCGGCTCCCTTGCTCCACGCGCGCATGCAATCGACGACGATTCGGTCCTTCGCCCAGTCTCCCCCGCCGATCACGTTGCCGGCGCGTCCCACGGCGAGGCGCACGGGACAATCGGGCTTCATCATGAAGGACTGCAGATAGCACTTCACCACCAGTTCCGCGGCGCCCTTCGACCCGCTGTAGACATCCTTGCCGCCGAGCGCATCGGTTTCGCGATAACCCCACACCCACTCGACGTTGTCGTAGCACTTGTCGCTGGTGATGATCACCGCACGGCACTCATGCTGGAACGCGCGCAGGCATTCGAGCACGTTCATCGTGCCGACGACGTTGCTCGAAATGGTGTCCACCGGATCGCTGTAGGAAGTCGACACGATGGCTTGCGCAGCGAGATGGAAGACGAAATCGGGTTTTTCGGCTTCGAACGCCGCTCGCAACGCCGGCAGGTCGCGAATGTCCACTACGTGATGCGAGATGCGCTCGCGCAGCCCGAGCTCGACGAACATTGCCGGATCGGTGGGAATGTCCCGCGAGACGCCGGCCACGCGCGCACCGAGATTCAGCAGCCACGCCGTGAGCCAGCTGCCCTTGAAGCCGGTGTGGCCGGTGACGAGCACACGCTTGCCCGCAAACACGCCTCCAAACGGCACCAGCGCGCCGCTCACCAGACTTTCCATGCGGCCCGGCCTTCTTGCCACATTGCATTCAGCTCCATCTTGTCGCGCAGCGTGTCCATGCACTTCCAGAAACTCTTGTGCCGGTACACGAACAATTCGGAATCCGCCGCCAGCGCTTGCAACGGCGCGCGTTCGAGAATCGACCGATCGCCCTCGCGAATGTAGTCGAACACCTTGGGCTCGCAGATGAAGAAGCCGCCGTTGATCCAGGAACCGTCGCCCCTGGGCTTTTCGAGAAAGCTTAGCACTCGATCATCGCTGCCGGCATCGAATGTGCCGAAGCGGCCGTCGGGCTGCACAGCCGTCATAGTGATCGCCTTGCCATGGCCACGATGAAACTTCGACAGCGCATCCACGTCGATGTCGGCGACGCCATCGCCATACGTGAGCATGAAGGGCTCACCGCCCACCACCGCCTGCGCGCGCTTCACGCGGCCGCCCGTCATGGTATCGATGCCCGTGTCCAGCAGCGTGATGCGCCAAGGCTCGCTGGCGTTGTTCAGCACCGACATCTTGTTGGTGGCGAGATCGATGGTGACGTCACTTTGATGCAGGAAGTAATTGGCGAAGTATTCCTTGATCACATAGCCCTTGTATCCGAGCAGCACGATGAAGTCGTTGTGCCCGTAGCGCGAATACAGCTTCATGATATGCCACAGCATCGGCCGGCCGCCGATCTCCACCATGGGCTTGGGACGGATGTCGGTTTCCTCGCTGAGCCGGGTTCCATAGCCGCCCGCCAGAAGAAGTACTTTCATCGAATGCCGACTCCTTTACGCAGTGCATAGAAGGCCGAACAGAAGACTCCGCGCTGCGCGACGCAGCTGGAAATCAGGTCGCCGCAGGTGCAACGGCTGGATTGCTCCGGGTCCGGCAGCCGTTGCGCGATTCCCGTGAGCTCGCAATGACTCTTGAAATAAGAGAGCGCATCCGCTCCCAGCAGCAGCCTAATGAAGCGTCGCATCACGCGGTATCCGCGCAATGCGGTCGCGGGCAACAAACGCCGCCGAGGCCGCGGTAGGGAAAACAGAAATACAGCTTAGACGACATTGCACTTGCTGCCGATCAACTCGCAATCCTTCCAGTATTTCCTGAAGCGCTCTTGCTTCCACATTCCGACGTTCCTGCCGGACTTGCCGGGATCGAAGCATTGCATGCGGCGCACGTGTGCCGCGGGCTCGACGCCGAGAAACCCGATGATCGATTGCACGCTGCGATCGTAGTCCCGCACCAAGTCTTCAAAATGCAGGCGCAAAACGTCTGGGCTCTCACGGACATTGCTGCGATGCAGATTGAAGCGTCGGATGAATAAACCCACGTCGTGACCGGCGCAGATATTCAAATAGCGATTCAGCCTGTCGGGCTGGCCCGGCGCGATCACCAGCGCGGTGGCATAGATATCACGCGGATCGCGATCGACGACGATGCACTTGGCATTGCCGTACAAGTCCAGATTGCGAGCCGGGTCGAACGCTTCCAGCGAGTTGTGCACCACGACGGTATGGAAGCGCGCCGCATCCACGGCCGACCACAGCAGCCCGTTAGTGAACTCACGCGCCCGCTGCAGGAAATTCTCCGCATCTATCAGGCACAGATCGCGCAGCTTGATGACCCCGAATCTTCCACTCACCTTGCGCAGAAAGATCTGCCATGGATTATCCGTGAACATTGTATAGGGCCAGGGCGTGTTCCATCTCAACAGGACGATATCGCGCAGGAAGCGTTCGAGCACAGCAAAGTAGTCCGGATATCGGGCCTGGTATGCCAAGTTGTTTTCGAAGAACTTGCGGTGCAGCGGCAGAACCCGGCCCGCGACCCGCGCCACACGCTCGAAGCGGTGAAAGGCCGCGTCCGACCTGACCGGCGACCAGTCCAGCGCTGCATGCTTCAGATCCACGAGTCCGCCTGGAATGCGCAACAGATCGAATTCCTGTTCCGAAGGCGGAACGCAGAATCCATCGACTTCGCGCAGGATGTCGCTCACCGCTGATTTGCCTGAATAGACAAATCCCGATAGATCCAGAATTCTCTTCATAGGTCGCGCATCTTTATCTGAGGCACGGCAGTGCCTACTCTCGCGCCTGCGCGGCCAGCGCCTCCTCGGTCAGCAGGCGTACCAGGCCTACGTTGAGCATCTGCGTGACCTGCTCATCGGAGAACGAGACACTGAACTCCTCCTCCAGCGCGAGCACCATGGTCATGTGGCGAACCGAGTCCCAGCCGGGAATGTCGTCCTGGGAACTTCGATCATCCAGGCTTTGCGCAGGGACGGAAAACACGCTGGCCAACACTTCTTTCACTCGGTCAACTGACATAGCTCACCTTGACGTAGGTCACAGTACTCGGCACGTAACGTTCAAGCATCAACCGATACTCTCCGGCGGTATCGTTGGCGGCCGGCATTCGCTCAAAACCGAGCGTATCGAGCAGTGTCGCGACCGGGGCGTTCTTCCGGGTCGCGATGTAGCGGGCCGTAAGCTCGCGATAGCCTTGCTGCGCCAGTGCGTCGACCAGATGATCGAAGAACGCGAACTCGACCCTGCGTCCCATTGCGCGGCAACTCATCAGAAAACTGTCGAGATCGGCCCGGCGATCGGCGATTCTCAGGATGGCGACTCCGACCACTCCGTACGAGCCGAAACGATCGCTCAGGCCGAAAGAAAGTACCCTGCCCCGATCCGATTCCAGCAGCGACTGCAAGTCCGCGGCACTGTAGCGGATCGTGGTGAGATTGAACTGATTGGTTTTCTGCGTGAGTTGCGCGACACGCTCCAGCGGCACGGACGGCCCGTCACGCACTTCGATCGACAGATCGAGACTGGCCAGATAATCATCCATGCTGTGGAATTGCTTTTGCGCCTCGGTACGGCCAGCCTCCGCCTTGTACAAGGCCGTTCTTTGCGCATCCTCGCTGCCGCGCGCAAGGGAAAAAAAGCGCTGCATCTCGGTACGAAACGCCCGGGGATATGCGTGTGCCTGCGCCGGTACGCGCAAAGTGCGCACTTCAGGCAGGTATCCGCGAACGGATTCCAGCTCGAAGTCGCTGTCGTCGACGAATACAAAGCTGTCGAGCCCGAGATTCAGCTCGCGCGCAATGTCGCGGATGTTTGCAACCTTGTCCTCCCAGTTGACCCTCTTGATGGCGATGTGATGTTCGCGCAGTCCCATCTCGGGGTGAGAAGCGAGAATTTCATCGACCTCTTCGGGATTGTTCTTGCTGCATAGACCGATCAACACACCATCACGCTGCAGTCCCAACGCGAGCGCCTGAACATCGGAAAACGGAGCGCCCGCGGGCACCTGCGCCGAAAGGGCAATGCCCTCCGGACCATCCTCGCCGACGATGCCCTTCCACAGCGTGTTGTCGCAGTCGAACAGCAGCACTTTACTGGACAGCCCGTTGGCAGCGAGAAAAATCGGCATGACGTGCGCTGCGTATTCGCGCAGCAACGCCACCGAGAAAGGCGCCTTGGCCGAATAGAAAAAGCGCTCATCGAACGCCTGTGTGATGCCAACGCGCGCGATGACTTTGTCGATGTCGACAACGACGAAATTGCCCGGTGCGTGAGCATCGAGATACCCATTCAGGGCCCGGCAGAACGCGCCGAAGCGCGTCTGCCGGATCGATTCAGAATCGAACAGCAAGGAAGAGAAGCGGTTGATGACCACCAGGCTGGTGCGCGAGAGTGCCGCAAACAGCGTCTTCATCTGCGCACAAATTGCCTCCTGAAATCCGACTATGCGCGCCTCATCCCAGGCCGCCATCTGACTGTAAAGACCGTCAACCATGTTCGACGGCTCCCAGAAAATCATCACGCATCTGAACCCGGCGAAGCGCTGCGCATCCTGCAGAATATTGTTGTACTCGCCCAGCGTCACGCGCGCCGGGACTTTTTCCCTCCGCAGCACATATTCAAGTACGTCGGGGAATGCGCCGAGCGTGATGTTCGCAATGACACCGATTTCGTAAGCCGCTCCCTGCGGCGCAAGTTCACGGTTGGCCTTTACCAGATCAGCGAGCTTGAGTTGATCGGGCCCTGCGCTCACAGCATCACCTGGCCACCATTGACCCGAATGGTCTCTCCGCTGAGGTAATCCGAGTCATGGCTTGCAAGGAATACGATAGCATGAGCCACATCTTCCGGTGTCGCCAGGCGCCTGAGAGGCGCGGACGCTTGCGTCAACATCTGCGCTTTCTGCGGTATGGCGCTGATCAGCGCAGTCTGCGTCATCCCCGGAGACACCATGTTCACCCGTATACCGAGTGGCGCGAGATCGATAGCGATACCTTTCGCGAAACCATTGAGCGCCGATTTCGCGGTGATGTAATGCGACAGCTTGGGAACCGGCGCTTCGATGGACTGCGTCGTCAGGAAGACGAGCTTGCCGTACTTGCGCCGGGAAAACATCGGCACGAAATATTTCACCACGAAAAAAGCGCTTTTCAGATGCATTTCGAGCTGTTGCGAAATTTCCTCCCAGGTCAGATCCTGCGCCGCGGAATTATAGAAATTGCCGACCGCGCACTGCACCACTCCCGCAAAGGGAATTTCGTGGCGCGTAAGCTCGGCGGCAATCTCCCGAAAAGACGACTCTTCGCGTACATCGCCCTGGACCGCCAAGGCTTTTCTACCGAGCGCCCGTACCTCATTGCAAATGGCGTCGGCGCTCTCGCGGTGCTGGTAGGCGTGTACGATCACATCGAATCCACGGCGCGCCAACGCAATGCAAGTCGCTCGACCGATGCCGCCGGTGCCGCCCAATACCAAAATGGCGGAGGTCATCGCAGCGGCTGACTCGGCAGGCACCTCTAGCGCCACGGGCGCCGTCACTCGAACCTTCGCGGTACCCGTCGTACACACTTGCCGGTGTTGATTCAGTATCACCGTCTCAAGCTCGATGATCTGGTCCCGGTCGTGCTTGCGCAGCACTTTGGCGCGCACCTGCAGCTTGTCGCCAATGCGAACCGGCAGCAGGAATTCAAGGGTCTGGGAAAACCATAGCGCTCCATCGCCAGGCAGCTTGGTGCCGATCACAGTAGAAATGAACGAGGCACCCACCATTCCGTGCACCACGGGCTTGCCAAACGGCGTGCGCTTGGCGAATTCGGCGTCGGTATGCAGCCGATTGTCATCGCCGGACATCGCGACGAATCGTTCCACGTCCTGCGCGGTCACCAGATGTTCCAGTTCGGCGAGATCTCCGACCCGAATGTCCTCATATCTTGGCATGACCATCTCCGGGAGGTTGGGCACCAGCGGGCTTGGGGATACGTGATTTTGCTACACGCCCGGGATTACCTACGACGACCGAGTAAGGAGGCACGGGCCCGCTGACTACTGCACCTGCGGCAATCACCGAGCCCTGCCCAATGTGTGCTCCCGAAAGAATGACGGCGTTCGGGGCGATCCAGACGTCGTCCTCGATCACTATGCTGTATTGCTTGCCGCGAAATGACACGGACCGGGACTCGTGACCTTGCAACGCGATCGGAATGGTAGTGTCGCCGAATGCATGGTTCGCGCTGCGGATCCAGGTGTAGCGGGCAATGCTGACGTAGTTGCCTATCCAAACCTGCTCCGGCTCGGCGTCACCGACGGCGATTTCGGCGTACTCGCCGAACTTGAAGTGATCACCGACCGTCAGAAGATGCCGTGGTCCAAGCTTTGCGCCGCGCTCGATCACGAATTGCGGACCGATCGACAGCATTGCCTTCCAATACAGGCGGCGCAGGAGCCGGCCCAGGTAATCGTCGGGAAAATACACGACGGTAAACATCAACAATGCGCCGATTTCGCGCCGCACGCCGCGCGCGATTGCCGCAACTATTTTTAACAGCAGGTTCAAGATCGCTTACCGGATGTCATGGTGATCGAGGCCCGCGATCGCTGCGCGCCCCATTTCCAGGATCGCCTCGTGTGCGCTGCCGCCGATGTGCGGAGTCGCGAGAAAGTTCGGCAGTTGCAGCAGCTCCGGATCCGCCGGCGGCTCTTGATCGAACACGTCGAACGCCGCGGCAGCCAGCCTGTTTTGCAGCAGCGCGGCCTTGAGCGCCGACTCATCGACTATGCCGCCGCGCGCGGTGTTGATCAGCACGGCGGTGGGCTTCATCAGCTGCAGCTTGCCGGCAGAAATGAGGTTGCGAGTGGATTCATCGAGCGACACATGCAGGCTGACCACATCGCTGCTCGCCATGAGCTCATCGAGACCGACTGCGCGCGCGCCCGTGCTTGCACAGTACGCACTGATATCCAAGATGTCGTTCACGAGGATGGTGCATCCGAAGGGTTGCAGCAGGCCGATGAGATCCCTGCCGACACAGCCGCATCCCACGATTCCAAACACGCGCCCCGACAACAATCCACCGACGTGCTGGCGCCATGTGCCCGACAGCACTTCACGGTTCGCCGCGGGGACGTGCCGCAACATGATTATCGCAAAGGCGATCACGAGCTCTGCGACGGAGCGACGATTCACGCCGGCAGTCCATCCCAGGCGCTTGCCGTACCTGCTCATGGCGGCCAGATCGATCATGTCCAAACCGACGCCGTATTTGCCGATCACCTGCAACTCGGGCAGCCGGGACAAAACGTATTCATCCAGTCGCTCCAGCGCCGTGATAGCCTTATCGTGGCCGCTCAGGAATTCAACCAGCGCGTCCTTTTCCAGCTGTGCGCCCGCGTCGTTGAATGTCACCCGCTCATAGCGGGCGAGCAGTTCGGCGCGCAGTACGGGATTGCGGGAAAACGATCTGGAGGTCACCGCCACGCGGCAATGCCGGTTCATTGGCGCATTCCCGCCAAAGCAGCCTGCAGCTGGGAGCGGAACGTGGGGTCGTTGTCGAGCGGCACTTTCTGGATCGCCGCGTCCTTCCCCACCGGGAGAATGACCACCAATTGGCTGGCGGTATTTTTCTTGTCCTTGGTCAGCGCCGACAACATCGCATCGAAGGGAATCTGCGTGGTGGCGAATGCGCCGATATTCTTTTTCAACAGTGGCTGCATCCGCGTGCGCTGGCTTTCGGTTATCAGCCCGCGCTGCGCCGCCACGCTGTTGGCGATCTGCATGCCCATGGTAACGGCGATGCCGTGCGGAACCGCGAAATCCGTGGCGGATTCGATGGCATGGCCGAAGCTATGTCCGTAGTTGAATATGTTACGCACGCCCTGATCGAATTCATCGATCTCGATGTAGCGCTTCTTGATTTTCAACGCCTGCTCTATGTAGTGAATCAGTACCGCGCGATCGGCGCTCAAAGTGTCGTAGTCCTGCGCCAGCCGGTCGAACGCCGCGGCGGAATCGATGGCGTGCACCTTGATGATCTCGCCGATGCCCGAACGAATGTCCTTTTGCTCCAGCGTGTCGAGAAACAGTCCGCAAATGGCGATCTCGCTGGGAGGGTTGAAGGTGCCGAGAATATTCTTCACCGTGCCCAGATTGACGGAGCTTTTCGAGCCGATGCAGGAATCGGCCTGGGCCAGCAAAGTGGTTGGTAGAAATTTCCAGTCCACCCCGCGCAGCATCGTGCTCGCGATGAAGCAGGTGATGTCCTGAACGATGCCGCCACCCACGGCGACCAGGCGCTGGTTGCGCCGCAGCTTGTGCTCGACCAGTCGATGCATGATGCCGATGATCTTCTCGATCGATTTGGCTTCTTCGGTGGCGTCCACGACGATAGTGGTGGCGGCACTCAGCGGCCCGCGCAGCGCTCCGCCGTGCGCGCGCGCGACGTTGGCATCCACCAGCCAGTGCGAATCAGTGGTAGCGAATCGCTTTACCAGCGCTTCAAGATCGTCATCGAAGCGAACCTGGTAGTCGCCCTTGTAACTGCGAACTGAAAAATTTTCAGGCACGGGTGAATCCGCCGTCGATCGCGATGTTCTGTCCGGTGACGTAACTGTTCTGCGGGCTCGCAAGCCAGACGACCAGCTGCGCCACCTCCTCCACCTTCGCCATTCTTTTAGCCGGCACCATCTGCACCAGCTCGGCAATCTGCGCTTCGCCCAGCACTTTGCGGGTCAGCTCCGTATCCGTGAAGCCGGGCGCAACGCAGTTGGCCAGCACGCCCTGGCCCGCATATTCCAGCGCCAAGGCTACGGTGAGCCCGTCAATGGCGAATTTCGTAGCGGAATAGGAAGCTCGCTGCGACTTGCTGATCTTGCCCCAGATGGAGCTGATGTTGACGATGCGGCCCCATCCCTTGGCGCTCATCGATTTCACTGCCGCCTGGCACAGCACGAACGGCGCGGTCACGTTCACCGTCTGGATGAGAAGAAAGTCATCCAGGGCGATTTGCGCGAACGGCGCGATCTTGTTGATGCCGGCGTTGTTCACAAGAATGTCGGGAGATTCCTCGGCCAACGTCGCCGCGCAGGCTTCGATGCCTTCGCGGGTGGAAAAATCTGCTGCGACGTAGCGATGCAGGTTGTCGACGTTCGCGCGCGAAGTCGTGCCAGTGCCGATCACGCGGGCTCCGCGGCGATGCAGCTCCTGCGCGATGGCCTGCCCTATGCCACGCGTCACGCCGGTGACAAATGCCGTTTTTCCTTGCAGCTCCATGAGGACAGCAGGCTATTCAGACTTGCGTAACAACCGCATTAGGTATGCGCCCAACAGGTGATCCAGCACCATATGAGCATCCTCGGCAGGCCCGTATTCCTTCATGCCGGTCGGAATGTGCACCCCTTGATCCGCCATCGGCTTCATGCGACCGCCGTCGAACGCGGTGAGCGCGACGGTGCGAATGCCGTGCTGCTTGGCATATTCGAAAGCGCGCAGCAGATTGGGAGAGTTACCGGATGCCGAGATCGCCACCAGCACGTCACCCGGTTGCGCAGCCACTTGCAACTGGCGGACGAAGATGTGCTCGTAGCCGAAGTCGTTGGCAATTGCGGTGATGACAGCCAGGTTGTCGCACAAGCTGATCGCGCGAAAGTGGCGGTCTACGGTATAGGTGCCGATCGACAGGTCGTTGGCGAAATGCGACGCAGTCGCCGCGCTGCCGCCGTTGCCGATGAAATAAATGGCCGCGCCCCGCTCCCGCGCATTTAGCAGCGTAAGCGCGAACGCAGCGATTTCCTGCACGTCGACGGCGCCGAGCACCTTGCCGAGATAACCGAGATAGCGCCGGGAAAATTCCGCGGCGTCGGAAACGAAAAACTGGTCTATGTTGTTCATGGTCGCGTTCATTGCTAGTGTGGATCGGGAATAGCATAGGCCGCGCGCCAACGCGGATCCGCGTGGTAGATCTGGTAAACGAGCTTCATCGTGTTCAGCGCGTCGGCGGAGGTGCCGCTGGCGATGCGCTTGCCTTCCATGATCGCGTCCGCGAAGCAGCTCACCTCCTCGTCCCAGGAGGGGTCTCGGTTGTAGCGTACGAGCGTCTCGCGCGGATCGCCCCGGTCCGTCTCGGGATCCGAGCGCACCACGGTGAGCGTTTCAGCGCCGTAACTTTTGCTGCCGGACAGAATGCCGCCCAGGATCACGCTGCCCTTCGCAAGATTGATGTCCAGATGAAAGCGATGGCGCCATTGCGTCGCGGAGGAATTCAGCATGCCCACGACGCCGCTGGCAGTGCGCATCAAAGCGTACGCATTGTCTTCGACGTCGAAGCCCCAGTGGCTATTCGAGACGAAGCTGTGGACCTCGACGAATTCGCCCGCGAACAGGCGCATCAAGTCCACCATATGAATGCCCTGGTCGAGCAGCACGCCGCCGCCGGCGATGGAACGCTTGGTGCGCCAGTCGCTTTGATCGAAGGTGATGATCTGGGACTTGCCGTACACGCCGCGCATATTGATGATGTGGCCCAGCTCCCCGGACTGGATCAGCTTGAGCGCTTCCTGGACCGACTCGTGATAGCGATGATTGAAGCCGTACATCAGCTTGAGCTTGGGCTTGGTGCGCTCGACCTCGATGACGCGTTCGATATCGGCGACATTGCGGCCGGGCGGTTTTTCACAAAAGACGTGCAGCCCGCGTTGCAGTCCGGCGATGGTCACTTCCGCCGCCACATCGTTGGTGAGGCAGACGATCAAGACGTCCAGCTGCTGATCGAGCAGGCTGCGGTAGTCCGGGAAATAGCGGGTGCCATCGGGCAGCGTCCCGGCATCCTGGTAGGCGCGATCGCACACCGCGACCACACGCATGTGCGGATTGCGCTCGACACACGCTTTGCGCCTCTTGCCCACCACGCCGAAGCCGGCGATCCCTACTCTCAAGTCAGTCATGAATTTCCGATCTTGCTGAGAATCAGTAGCTGCCCCAGTGAGGGTCGAGCTTCATATGCGTCTCGACCAGGTCGATGTCCTGTGGGCTGTCGACAGAGTACGACTGAATGAACGGATACGGCGCGATGTACTGGCGAAAGTCCATGTCGAGGATGCGGTTGCTGTCGCATGCCTCGACCTGCTCCAAGCGGGTCTCCGGGTGCTCGGTGAAGGCGCGCAGATACTTCCAGCGGAATCCGAAAATTCCATAGATGCGGCGCGCGCCGAGCTTCTCGCTAAAAGCGCCTTTGCAATAGGGGACCGGGCTGCGCGAGGTGTAGAGGACCTGGCCCTTGTCGTTGTGGATGATCTTGACGGTATCCGGATTGCGCCAGATCGACTCTTCCTGTATCGCCATCGCCAACACGGTGCAGGGTACTTGCGGATTCGCCAATAGCGGCGCGATGACCGCATCGATCATGTCCGGCGCCATCATCGGCTCATCGCCCTGCACGCACACGATGATATCGTCATCCGCCACCTGCGAGACAAGCTTGGTTGCTGCTTCCGCCACCCGGTCGAGCGCGCGGGTGTGATGCGAACCGGTCATGATGACCGGGAAATTCCTGGCCGCCGCGACGTCGGAGATTTCCTTGTCGCAAGTGGCAATCGCCAACTCGGTCCAACCGGTGTATTGGCGCGCGCGCCAATACACCGGTTGGACCGAGTTGGCGATTGCCACTTGCG